>Ga0131853_10018341_pt1 | contig 12732 bp, 8 predicted proteins | sample TergutLab28metaG_FD_92764 | JGI IMG/M metagenome (GOLD analysis project Ga0131853, IMG submission 92764) | Labiotermes labralis P1 segment gut microbial communities from Petit-Saut dam, French Guiana - Lab288 P1 (version 2) (version 2) | ecosystem: Host-associated > Arthropoda: Insects >...
ATATATATATACACGAACAAGCGCTAACGGGTCGCACGGCAACATCCGCACCATACACACGACCTACGCAGCGGCTCTCAAGACCACCACCCATCCAAAAACTCGGTGCAGAAAACCATATGCTGCAACTCAACATCCAATGCTCCTGATGATAGGCGCATGTACCCGAAACATGTCGAACTAAGAATACATTAATAAAATTGCCTTGTTGCATCAAGTTGGCATTTCAAGCTATTTCACCGCCACTTCTGTTGTGGATACATGATTAGGTCTATCGTGACAGGCGTGTGACATAGGACAACTCAATCCACGAAAGAAAATCACAGCATAGTATTTCTAAAAGCACCACATTCTGTGCGTTCAAATCTTGCGTAACTTCCAACACTGCCATTGTGTTAGTTTCTATTGTAAAATCTAATGACAACAAAAAGATTAACTTCAAAGAGGAGAGTCTCCTTTCAAAAGCAAGTAGACCCTCACATTGTCAAGAAATTGGCAGTCTTTATCGGTATTCCTCTCTTCATTAGTGCATTCACAATATTCTACTTTCTGAGAACAAGTTCATTACACAAACGGCGGTGAGAATGGATAGAGAATTACAAGGGTGCTCTCCATTTTCCAATAATCATTATTTAAAGGAGAAGAAGTAGAGAGAAAAGCGTTCTGATAACCTGAGTGTATTTACAAAGGTACCTGTAGATTTTGGTTCTAAGTATTTGATGAAGCCAATGGTCAACCGATCAGCTGTTTTTGCTTTGTGCCAGTCACGACATGTTACAGTATACATTGTATTTTCCCTAGTAATTTAAATAGTAAACACCAACTTTACGTAGAGCTTTTACACTTTTTCAGATTTATCTGTCAATTCCTGAGTTAATATTCTCCCTGTCAGTTTCGCAGAACTTTGTAAAAAGAAGTTTCATTCTTATTCGTTATTATCTACTAGCGAAGCAACTTAAAACAAACAGCGATACAATATAAATGGGGCGTTCAGTTGGTTGGTTGCTTGGTTGGATGGTTGGTTGCTTGGTTGGTTGGTTGGTTGGTTGGTTGCTTGGTTACTTGGTTGCTTCGTTGCTTCGTTGTTTGCTTGCTTGCTCGCTTGCTTGGTTGGTTGCTCGCTCGCTCGCTCGCTCGCTCGTTCCATTGGTTGGTTGCTTGGCTGATCCCTGGCTCGCTTGCTCGCTTACTTGCTCGCTTGCTTGTTCCGTTGGTTGGTCGTTTGTTTCTTGGTTGCTCGCTGGCTCGCTTGCTCGCTGACTCGCTTGCTCGCTCGCCCGCTATCTCGCTCGCTTCCCTGCTTGCTTGCTTGCTCGCTCGCTTACATGCTCGCTCTTTCGCTCGCTTTCTTGCTTGCTTGCTTGCTTGCGTGCTTGCTTGCTTGCTCACTCTCCCGCTTGCTTGCTCGCTCGCCCGCTTGCTTGCTCGCTCGCCGGCTTGCTTGCTCGCTCAATCTCTTGCTTGCTCGCTCGCTTGCTTGCTTGCTTACTTGCTTGCTTGCTTCTTTGCTTGCTTGCTTGCTTGCTTGCTTTCTTGCTTGCTTTCTTGCTTGCTTCCTTACTTACCTGCTTGCTTCATCGCTTCCCTGCTTGTTTCCTTGCTTGCTTCCTTGCTTCCTCGTTTGCTTCCTCTTTTATTTCTTACTTTCTTTCTTACGTAATTTCTTACTTTCTTTCCTTCTTACTTTCTTACTTTCTTTCTTACATTCTTACTTTCTTACATTCTTAAATAATTTCTTACTGTCTTACTTTCTTAATAATTTTCTTACTTTCTTACATTCTTACTTTCTTACTCTGTTAATTACTTTATTACTTTCTTGATTGCTTACTTATATTCTTATTTTCTTACTTTCTTAATTACTTACTTACTTTCTTACTTTTTAATTATTTACTTACTTTCTTAATTTCTTACTTTCTTACTTACTTACTTTCTTAATTAATTACTTTATTACTTACTTTGTTAATTACTTACTTTCTTAATTAATACTTACTTTCTTACTTACTGTCATTCTTAGTTTCTTCATTTCTTACTTTCTTACTTACTTGCTTGCATAATTTCTTACCTACTTAATTTCTTACTTACTTATTTTCTTACTTACTTACTTTCTTACTTACCTACTTTCTTACTTACTTAATTTCTTACTTTCTTAATTAGTTATTTTCGTACTTGCTTACTTTCTTACTTACTTAACTGCTTTCTTACTTACTTAATTCCTTACTTGCTTACTTACTCACTTTCTTACTTACTTACTTTCTTTCTTACTTTCTTACATACTTACCTACTTACTTTCTTACTTACATACTTTCTTACTTACTCTCTTACTTACTTTCTTACTTACTCTCTTATTCTCTTACTCGCTTACTCGCTTACTCCTTTACTCCCTTATTCTCTTACTGTTTTACTTTCATACTTTCTTAATTTCTTATTTGTTTTCTTACTTACTTTCTTACTTATTTATTTAATTTCTTAATTATTTACTTACTTTCTTACTTATTTACTTACTTATTTACTTACTTGCTCATTTTCTTACTAAATTATTTTCTTACTAAATTATTTTCTTACTTACCTACTTTCTTACTTTCTTTCTTTCTTTCTTTCTTACTTTCTTTCTTTCTCCCTTTCTCCCGTTCTCCTTTACTCTCTTTCTCACTTCCTCACTTCCTTTTTTCTCTCTTTTTCTTCCTTTTCCTTTTCACTTTTTTCTTTATTTTATTCCTTTTTCTTTCTTTTCACTTTCTTTCTTTTTTCTTTCTTTCTGTATTTCTTTCTTTCTTTCTTACTTACTTACTTACACACATACATAAATACATACTTACATACATACATGCATACATACATACCTACATACATACATACATACATACATACATACATACATTCATACATACATACATACATACATACATACACATATATATACATACATATTTACTTACTTACATACTTACCTACTTACTTACCTACTTACTTACTTACTTACTTACTTACTTATTACTTACTTACTTACTTCACGGAGCAGAGTCCCTCTTGAGAAGCTAACAAGTTCTCATGCTACTTAAGAAATTCTGAACCTTTTATGGAACCCAAAAGTTCATTACCGCATTTACAAGTTCCCTCCACCTTTCCCTGTCCTGAGCCCGATCAATTCTTACCAAGCCTCCCACCCACTTCCTTACGACCCATCTTAATATTATCCTCGCATCAACGCCTGGGTCTTCCAAGTGGTCTCTTTACCTCAGGTTACCTGACCAAAACCCTGTACACACCTTTCCTCTTACCCCTTTGTTTTACATGACTCGCCCATCTCATTCTTCTCGATTTGATTACCTGAATAATATCGGGTGAGTAGTACCAATCACTAATCTCATCATATATTTTTCTCCACTCTCTTGTTACCTCGACCCTCTTAGGCCCAAATATTTTCCTCAGCATCCTATTTTCAAACACTCTCAGCCTACGTCCCTCCCTCAATGTGAGAGGCACCTTTATCTATCCACGGGGATAAAGTGGCCGGAGTATGAAGCTCACAGCTCTCTTCTACACACTATAGTACAGGTGTTAAGAACGCATAAGTTCATATCTGCAGTACGTACATGCATCCGTGGCGTGCGCGATATTAATACTGTAGTCGTAAGGTTCAATAAATTTCTAGAAGTCTATATGTACAGACCTATACATATTTCCTTATATACATACTTGACCATGTAAGGGAATGTCATATAAAGTTCAACATTTTTCTTTAGTAGTTTGGGTTTAAAATATCATATAATGCTTTTTCATTCGTATGGATTCGAAGCCCTCAAACTTTTCTTTTTTTTTCACATGAAGTGAGCTTCGGTCCGAAAAAGTTTATGGTTCATTGTCCCTAAATATATTCCAAATTTAAGATAAAAACAGTATGATTGTGTTTCTAAATATAGGAGGTAACACAGAAACACATCGCGAAATACAAATTATCATGAGGAACAATTTTATAGCCAAATAACTACACCAAAACTTGAAACACAAAAGTCTTCCTGCATGTTTCGGCCACAATCTGCGACTTCTCAAGAAGCAAAAATATTTATAGACATACAGAGCTTTGGTAAAAACCTTGTTCATGCGTGCCAATTTCGAGGGGTTATTAGCGTCTTACAATTTCTTTCACAAACACAAATACAGACAAAATTGTTTACAAATTCCTGATCGTTAGATTTATTTCTGCAGCATCTTCTGCGTCGTTTCTGTATTGAATTGATTTTTCAGTACACGTGTCTCCTCTCTCTCAGCCTCTGGGCTTACTCGATTCGCGGCATGCGGATCTTATTAGCAAGAAGACATTCACATTGCTCAGCGATACATCAGCTCTCTTATCATGGCTATCTCTTACAGAGTTTATTTATAATTTCTGTACGTCTCTCATACACCCTACTCATGACAAAATGTCGTCTCGTGAACCTCTGAGGGAGAACTGATAAGACCAGAATGCGTCTTCACAGATGGTATCTGCATGTATCCTTCCGCAGTCTGTGCTTTGGTCAAGGTACTTCTAACTTCACAGCAGATATTTTCAATGCTCTTGCTATATCCATTCAGAAGACAGTTTTTTGCGTAGGATGCGAGACGAGAGAATTTCAAAGCTTTGATGTTGATACATTATAAAGGATGTGGATACATAAACACGTGTGGGGAGTTGGAAATGTGAATTCACAGCATTTAAAATTTCGAAACGAAATGCAAGTGTGAATGATAAACGAAAGCAGAATGCTTCAAGTGTCCATAAAAATATCAGAGTTATTATGATAAGCAGTTATATATTTTATCGAAAGTAAAATAAAATACTATTATATAAACAAAATACATTACTATAATCTCATATGGAATTCTATATCAGACCTAAGTTTCTGTTTAATGATATAACTAAATAAATCAAGCAACGTATAAGTATGGCTAATAAAAGTAGCTATGGGTTAAAAAAACAGCTAAACTCACCGAATTTGAAACGTCAGACTAAACCTACTTTATATAAAGTCCTTGTAAGATCGATAATTACATAAGGACGTGAATGTTGGTCCCTCTCAAAGAAGGATGGCAATATGCTCCGAATCTTTGAAAGAAGAATATTACGACGGATTTACGGTCTTATTAACGATAATGGAATACGGTGAGCAAGACAAAACAATGAACTTTGTATATTCTACATTGTTACGGTGATACAAATAGAAAGACTGGGGAGGCTGGGAAGAACTGGATCCTTGCAGAAAGCTTATTCTTATTAAACTGGAAGGCACTTGACGTGGAGGAAAACCTATGTTGAGGTGGCTTGAGTCAGTTGAGGAAGATCTGAAGAATGGGGGCGTGAGGAACTGGGGACGTAAGTAGCAGGGCCGAGAACAGTGGAGGGCAATTTTTGAAGAGGCTAAGGTCAACCAAGGACTTCCATAGTAGAAGAAGAAGAGGAGGAGGAAGAAGAAGAAAAAGAAGAAAATTAGAGTAAGAAATGTCTGTTACATTAGTTTTCATAACCGAAGAAGGTGACCGATCCTGTCCTTGAAGTGCAGTTCTTAGTTTTATTTTAAACAAAAGAAACAAAGAAATTCGAAATCCTACGTCAAAAAAATGTGACGTAGGATTTCATGATCCCGTTGAATTTTTTGTCACTGTGTTCGGATTACAAGAACTTAGAATGAAAATGACTCATTCACTTAGGTAAATAAACTGGAAACTCGATACTGAATTTTCGAACAATGCAAACTCCAAACTGCATAAAACAAACGCAGGCTAAAATATCGGGAGTAGTGAAGTGCCTCCATTACTGACATTACAGTAAAGGGTTGGTAATTATAAATGTCCACAAAACAAACTTATCACACTTAAGTCTGTCTTTCTTGCTGAATGTCTCTCCTTCTATACTGTCTTCATGATAGTGAATTTTCAAACAATTTGTTCGTAATTTGAGACGCGCCTCTTCCTATGTGCGGTTTCACAATATTTTGGGGAGGGGAGGGAGAACTCGATGCACGTTCGAACATACGACCAAAATCTTTTAAGTTCACAAATTGCATTTTCGGCCAACATCAGTAACAGCAAAACAATTACAAATTTAAACTGTTTCATTTGTTGGTAGCTTTATTGTTTGTACTCCTCACCAAATATTATTCTGGTTATCAAATCAAGAAGAATGAAATGGTTTGAGCATGTAATACAAATGGGGGACAGGACGGGTTCATAGAGTGATTTGGTGGGGTGACCTGAGGAAAGAAACCACTTGGAAGACTTAGGCGAAGGTAGGACTATAATGTGAAAATGAATCTTCAGAAAGCGAGATGGAGAGGCATGAACTGGATTTACATGACTCAGGCTAGGGAAAGGTGGCAGGCGTTTGTTAATGTGGTAATGAACATTCGGGTTCCATAAAATGTGGAGTTAGTGTTTTTGTAGTTGTAGCTTCTGTGCTGATGCTGTTGTCATTATCAGTGTCATAATTATCACCATCATCATAAGTGTAAGTAAAATGCAGTCAAACGCAACTTATTATGATATTGCTAAGAGGTGTTTCTACATAGCTTGTCTTAACAACTACATGTTTCGGCCTCTATATCAGCCATCATCAGGTTGTACACTTTCTTATTATAAACCAAACTATACAATATACAATGTTTTGTGTTGTATTTGTCTGCATTTTACTGATATTTGTGTTCTTATCAACGCAACGGGGATGTCTCACCTGAAAGATATCATCATCGTCATCATCATCATCATCACCATACTGATTACGTCCGTTTTTCTGTACTTTTATACACAATATTTTCATTTATTCACTGTTGAAGTTAATGTTCCTTTTATTAGTTTATGTATTATAATGAAATACTTTTTATTTTCTTTTGACTATCAAGTGCATTGCACTCAAGCACCCAGTAATAACTCGTCACTGACGGCTGTAAAATTTTGTTTCGTTGAATACTTGCTGGCTTTATTTTTATGCCTGAAATCGAAACAAATGTAGGTAATAACACATTGACAGTTAGTTCCTTCTTAGTATAAAGATCAACTGGTAAGAAATACACCGCTTTGATATAATTTTATGGTCAGAGTAAAGTGAAATATATTTACTTTCTTTTGTTAACGCCCACAATAATTTCATTTTCTAAGGTTTTCTTTTTTAAACCTCGTTTTTATTCCTCTAATAGTAACTTGGATGCTTTCACGTAACCTGATATTTAATTAACGTCTTCAAACAAACACCTCAGTGGACTTCAACGACACAACTCAGAATATAAGCCAATAGCTCATTCTTCCAACATAATTCAAAATCAACTTTCAACCCGCGCGACACTCCGTAATGGCTTTCCTGGGAATAAATTGATGATATTTTGTATAAATTTTATGTTTGTTTCGCCTATCTTCGAATTTATGTCCCTTCTACTTCCGTTAATTTACTCAGCCTAAAACTACTAGACGTGAAATATGTAGTGTAAAGCACTTACGTAAGCAAGTTTCTCAGTTCACTTACTATCTTACTTGACACATTCTCAAATTATGTTTTTATTCCAATTTTTATTGCTTTGTTATATAACACCAGCTTTCACTAAGAAAAATAAAAGGACCGTCTTTATTCACAACTTGTTTAGGCTTCCTACAACATGTTATTAAAGGACTAGAAAGTAAGAGAAGAAGAGGAAGTTGACGTATTCAATACCGAATTGATCTTAAGGAATGTGCTAAGAAGATACTGGAATTTGAAAGAGGAAGCATTGTTTCTTTATTTGTCTTATTTAGAAAACAAGAATTTTTGCTACAGTTCGCCACTGAACGGCTATACCCCTATGTTTCCACATCAGCTGTAGTTCGTTTGGGATAACTCCAACTCGCTTTGTCCAGTATGTTGGAAAAACCTAATCACACAGGCAGGACTTGAAAGCTCCGGTCCTTACTGCGGTACGTCTCGTCAGCCTTATCTTAGCCAAAATTGTATTCCTTCTTTGAAAAACTTACATAAAAAATTATTTTCACACCAATATTACGCTAACTTTATATAGAAATGTATAGCGAAATAAAGGATACAAGAAGAGGCTGTTGTTGTCATGTCATGAAATGTCATGGGAGTCTGCACTGGACAGTAATATAAAAAACGTATCTGACCAAATCCGTAGAAAGCACTCAGTTCGAAAAGCTGATTTTCGTTCATCTGGTGGGAAAACTCGCCGCGTTTTGTCGAATCTATACATTGTTTTCTGTATTCAACGTGTGCCTCTACAGAGCCCTGAAATAAGCCAGACAAATCCAGTACAAATTCTCATATACATATTCCTCTAAGTTTTGTTTTAATATTATCACACTCTCTACGCCTATTTGCACTCTGTTTCACATGTTCTAAATAAAATATTTCTGTATATATTAATAAGTGAAATGACTATTATACGTTTTCGTAATTATCTAGTTTTTATAAGTAGTTAAGTAAAACGCAGTTAAATGCATGCTATGTTTTCGTCGAAGAGAGTACGTTGATTTCTAATGGAGAGGGTAGTGGCAAAAAAGCACACAATCCATACCAATACTCTTCTGAATAGAGAGTGGTAGAATACAGAGAAGAGAAAATGAAAAACCTCGGTGATCCGATGTGTAGGGAACATCGGACATCCTTTCTGTGCACGTGAAATTCTATCCGTGAAAAAGCGGATTAAGAGATTGTATTCAAATAAGTTTTGTGTGTGTGTGTGTGTGTATGTGTGTGTGTGTGTGTGTGTGTGTGTGTGTGTGTGTGTGTGTGTAAGGCGCAAACTCTTGCAATTTCGAGGCTCGTCAGAGCTGTGCCTAGAGTGATTGATTTCCTGCTTTATCATAATCCCTCACAAAGCATTATTTGGACAATCTCAATACTGTCCAAACAGAAATATACACAGAAACTTCTTTCATAACCACGGCATTTTCGATCTTGGTTTGCCCAAGACATTTCATTTAAAAAAAATGTGTAAAGTCAAAATTAATTAAATGTGACCTGAAGCTTTCAATCAGACTGAATTCAAGTATTCTGGGGTTAAAAGGCGTGTCAAATGGTTTAAGTAAACCAAACACTCAGGGATGCTACCTCCTGATAACTTTTGGAAAATTAACTTGAAATATTGATTAAGAATAAAAACAACATTTGCGCCAATAGAAGCTCAAATTAATTTAACAAGGGGATGCGTGGGTAGAACCAACGTGGAAAAGACGACATGGATAGATTTATTTTAAGTTCAAGCAACATGTGCAAGAATCACACGGTCCAAGGAACAGGTTTAGATCGCTCGCTTATTGGGATTGCCGGTTCGAATTCCGTCGGTTCACGAGCACAGACTTTCAAGTTTCTCTTGTAAATGCTGCGTGTCAGATATGGGTATTTGCTACTGGTTGATCCATTGTCTAGAGGAATCATACACACTGTGTCTGTTTCACTGAGCCTGATCAGGCGCAACAAAACTCCTCTACATTTACAGCGAGTACGTAGAGGAAATCAGACTAAAAAAAGAAAGAAAAAAAAAAAGAAATCATCACGCCAGCCTTTGCATGAGTAAGTGGTTAATGATGTTAGGCAGACTGAAATATGTACAGTTGAAATATGTAGAGCGGAAATATGCACAGCTGAAATATGTAGAGTCTACAGTTTAAATATGTAGACTATATTTGAAATATGTACAGTTGAAACATATACAGCTGAAATGTTTAAAGATTAACCTTTAGACGCCTAACGTCAACTATAGTTGACGTACCGCACCGCTAACCTCCAAAGTTGCATTTTTTATATTTATTCAACAAATATAGGTAACGAATATTTTAAACATGGTGTATACTCTCCGTTTTTTTCTCTTCAAAATAAAGTTTGTTTCATAATTCTAATGTATTTGGTTCCTGTATTATTCACATTTTATACACAGGGTGTGCTAAAATTAGAAAAATAATTCCGGCGCCAAAAGGTTAAACATGTACGTGCTCACCGTTGTAATAGGTGTCTAGCCGCTAACGGCAACCACTTTGAGCACCTCCATTAACTGTACAGGTACAGGAAACTTGTATTGTGCTCTGTTGTAACGTTTAGTCAATTTGTGATGTATAATTAAAGTTAGTAGTAACATACAACATAGAGATTTCTTTCGTTAAAGTATGTATACATTTTTTTCGGACCCTGTATATGGCTGAAATGTTTACCTGTGAATACGCACAGCTGAGATGTGTACATTTTAAATATTTACAGCTGAAGCACTGAATGCCAGCATAATTTTGTTCAGTATCAGATTGCTAAGAAAAGGCCCAGAAACGTTACCATATCGCCAGGTACTGATAACATTTGTTCACTAATTAGCGAAGATTTTCTTACAACATTACGTCACAAGACGCAACAACTTCGTCATTCTTCTAAGACCCACTTTAAAGTCCGCAGTTAAATTTCTACTGAAAATTTTTGAAAGATCTACTGAAGAAATTTTCTACAATTTCAACCTCCTTTTCCAATACAAAGCACGTTTTAAAAACTGCCTAATATCAGGAAATCTAAACCAATTAAATCCTAAGGTATTATATCGATAGTGTGTGTTAATCGACGCAGTCATATTCTAGACCTTATTGATCAGCTGAAGCTAAAAAACCGGAATCTTTTCGGTCAATATTCTTCTTCTTTTGAAAAAGAGAAAACATCGAGATATTGTCCTGGTGGGACAACTAGAACTAGTTTGCGTCTATCGAACCTGCAAAATGTTATAAGATTTTCTGTTTGGCAAGATGGGCAATAAAAAATGTCAATCACGTTTATTACTATTTGCAATTCGTGTTAACAAAATACTAAATTTTTGTGCACGTGTACTTCAAAGTGCTATATTTAACGCACTACTGAGGATTCAGTGTTATTTCAATAATTAAATGGAAAATATTTGCCATGTCTGCCACCCTGTGCTGTTAACCCATCACTAACACGATAACGAATGAATAGTGTTTTGTTTCTCCTCTACTGTTGATATTTTTGACCATTCGCTAATACATATAATGACTAGTGACAAACACAGGATTATAGACCTTAACACGAGTGAAAAATATTTACTGTAGGGAGAACGCATTCCTGCATACATATTTATGGCAAGAGAGTTACCATTGTAACAGATGCTTCAGCATGAGGAAGATAGGCTGAATTCTGTGTTCATAAAATTAAGGTTATGGAGAGAAATGTGTGTAATTCGATAAATAAAAATGATATCCTATAAAGGACATAAAACGTACTAACTGTGACGTAGTCTCCGCAGAATTGACAGATATGGTTGAACTGAATAATCAACATTGTTCACAGCAAACGAAAGATAAATTCATACGCAAGTGTTGTACGTTATTTGATGCTAACGCAGGAAGTCGGAACTAAATAATGTTTGAAAAAGTAAGCTATGCTGATGATTCAATGTCCAATGTCATTACACACATTAAAAATGTGTTATTTTTCGTAAACATTCGTGTAGCTTCGGTCTATTAATGACTCCGAATTAGTTTCTTTTTCTGTGGCGCCACAGCCTCCAGTGGGCCAGGGTATCCTCATTCACGAGGTTTCTGGATCACACACAACGACGCAGCACAGTCGGTAGGACTCCTCTGGACGAGTGATCAGTGCGTCGCAGAGACCTCTACCTGACAACACACAACACTCACAACAGACAGACATCCATGCCCCGGTGGGATTCGAACCCACAATCTCAGCAGGCGAGTGGCTGTAGACCTACGCCTTAGACCGCGCGGCCACTGGGACACTCTGAAATATTACTGGGTATAAAATGTGTCATTAGGTATTTTTTAATCATTGCTTGAACCGAAACATTTAAAGACTTAAATTCAAGACGAGCTCAGAAGGGTACAAACGTAGGCAGTGAAACGGCCTTTCAAACGATAAAATCTAAGTATATTTTATATTATTCAGTAACTTTTATTATATTTTTAAGCATAAAAATACACGAAATCTCTTTTGTGGATATAAAGTTATTTGATGCGTCACAGAAATGACAAAACAAAAAAAAATAATAGGCATTCCTCAGGGATGCGTGCACTTTGCAATCTGTAGATGTTTTCGGCTGATTATCAAACAAATTTCACTTTTACTATTTACAATATTTTGTCCAATATTTTCCATTCAAATTTATCTTTGGACGCAGAGAAAACTATACGCAAGAATCTTTGGTATTAGGAAAATAAACGTTCTATTTTTCCGGCTGCTTTTGTTTTCCTTTAATTTCATTTTCTGATAACATCTGTTGCAGACTTTCACATTCAGTCTCTCTTGTTCCTTGTACACAGTATTCCTTTCAATTTTAATTTCTGTACTTTTTAATGATGGCCGCTTTTAAGATCTTGAGAAGCATTCAGACTGTGTCGTGCACAAGCCTAGCTTGTGGAAGAACACATTTCCAGAATATGTCAGGCAGAGTGTTCTAGAATTTAACGTTAAGCACTTAACTTCTTTCTACATGCCTTTAATTTGGATGGCTGTCATTTTGTGCTTCTCACAGCCCTTCTATAGAACTCAAGATTCAGAATAAAAGAACTCTTTATTCATGTTTCAAGTTCCGCAGCTACGTTTTTCAATTAAATAAAGATTATCATCAGGCTTTTGCATACAGACTATACATTAAGGTTCAAAAGTTCATAATACAATATGCAATTGATATGGGACCTCCAGACTTAAGTTGCACAATAGAAGCAGAATATATATATATATATATATATATATATATATATATATATATA
>Ga0131853_10018342_pt1 | contig 12732 bp, 3 predicted proteins | sample TergutLab28metaG_FD_92764 | JGI IMG/M metagenome (GOLD analysis project Ga0131853, IMG submission 92764) | Labiotermes labralis P1 segment gut microbial communities from Petit-Saut dam, French Guiana - Lab288 P1 (version 2) (version 2) | ecosystem: Host-associated > Arthropoda: Insects >...
ATTTTAACTTCTTTTCCGCTTCCTTTTGCACAACATTTCTGTCTGCAGGTACTGCCACATCTATCAGTGTGCATGTTTTCTCTTTTTTGTTTTTAATTATTATATCTGGCCTATTTGCTGTTAAATTCTCTATTTGTGTGTACTGCTTTATTATTATTGTTGTTGTTGTTGTTGAAATTATCCCACGTAATATTAGACATTTCGATCTTCAACAGCTTAGTAGAGGTAGTGGGAACATTCCCAAGAACTTCGGGTCATTTTGCAAGTGACGTTTTTTAGTGTTGAACCTCATTTTCTTTTTCGTCGTTTTAGAAGAGTGTGGGATAGCTCAGAGCTGCCTTCAGTTGTTCAAAACCGTCGCTTATACTCATTGTCTGTCTGTCATTCTCATAACACAAATTACCGTGCTACTTCCAATAGTTCAGTGAAGGCCGGAAATTTTAAATCATAAGAAATGGCAAGGATTACAATGACAGAAGACTTATCTGAAAATAAAGCGCTTTAGATTTCTTCGAACTTATCTGCAAAAATTGTGATCGAAAACAAAGCGGATCTAAAGTTATAAGGGGTGTCCCAATAAGAGCGCAAGATTTAATTTTGTAATACATTTTGTAATAAATTGTTCACAATAATAACGCTTTGTTCCTTGGTGTAGCGCTCCATGACTACTAATCGCAAACAGGACAAATGACAAATGTTAAAACTTCAGTGTCGCCAAGCTAACAGAACGACAATTGCGCGCACTTTAAATCTTGCGCTCTAATGATGCTACCGCTATTAACATTTGTTCCATCAGACAGCTTCATCTGATGCACTGACACATTTCACGTGTGAAACATAATTCATTAGAATATCTGTGTCATCAGTTATTTTGCTCGAGAGCGTTCTGAAAAAAACATCCACATTAGGATTGTATAGAAAACAAACGAGTATCTGTAATCGATATTTCAAACGTTTCAGTGTGAATGAAGTTGTACAGTGGCTGTGTACGGTGTGGAATGAGGTAATCCTGAGCTAGTTCGTACTCGTAGTACTATTGCGGTGTTGGTGAAAAACTGAATGAGGTTAGCCAGTAATGAGGCCAGGATTCAGGCTGGTAATGTATGTAGTCGTACCTGTGCAGGCCATAACGGTAAATTATCGACAGTTCTGCGCTTTCGTGCTTTGGACAGAGCCCAAAAGAAAAAAACATAATTTGGTATAACCTTTATTGATCTATAACTACGCAGTACATAATAACCTAAGTTAAAAATAAAGTTTCCTTGCCTTTTTCGCTGTTCAAACACCTTCAGGAAAATCATACAAAAGTGGATTTTAATGGAGGTTGTTGTAATATGTAAGTGTGTAATGAAGAATCATAGATCATTATGTTCGTACCAAGATAGTGTGGATCAGTAAATTACAAAATGTGCACACAATATAAACCTTAATTGGAATTCACTCTTTAATAACAAACACGTTTCCTTGAAGACAGTGAGGTGACTGAATCTCGTACGGCACTCTGTGTTAAATAAGCAGGTAACACGTCACTAGTAAGAAAAAGGACTTCTTCTATCGTCTCAAAAACACGTACACCACAGTATATAACACGACGTTTCGATAGATACTGCTTTCTTCCTCAGGTGGACGGTAGCATTGGAAATTTCATATTGTATATAGTAGTGTATGTGTTGTTGGGACGATGGAATAAGTCCTTTATGTACCAACGACGTGTTACAAGTTGCTCCATTGTCGATAAATGCCATTGTGCAGTTGAATACAACAGCATAAATTTCCATGGCTATGCTATAATGGTTTGGTAACAAAGTTCTGTTCAATGTACACAGACAAGTCATAAAAGATATTAAGACGTTTTAGCGAGTTTTGTGTCACTGTATGCCATGGGACTCCAACCGTTTGTGTCACTGTATGCCACGGGACTCCAACCGTTTGTGTCACTGTATGCCACGGGACTCCAACCGTTTGTGTCACTGTATGCCATGGGACTCCAACCTTTTGTAGAAAGGGGCCACACCCTTTAATGTGGGCTGATTTTCGGGCCACATGTAAAAAAGTAACAGTAAGTGGAATATCTATCCCCCATAATTACTGTGTAATTTTTATAGTAATTTACAAATGTAGCCGTGGGCCCCATTTGGTCTTGTTATGAACATTTACTTACGTGAAAAAGAGCTGAGTTGTCATAGCTGACTGCACATTTTATATTTTTCCGGCTTACTTTTTGCAATTACGTGTTTCGTACAGTTCACATTCTACATACTGGGAGGAATGTGCGAGTGTTCACTGTCGGCTTCCCTCAAAATTATCTGTCCGTTTTACGAAAATGTGGTTCTTAAAGAATGGTGGCAGGAATTGTTAATACTTGTTGAAAAGGTCCACACGTTGGGGGAGTAGAGTTGCCTCTGTGCATACCATGTGGAAATATGAAGAAGTAGAGGCACGGCTCCACTCGTTTCTAACTGCGGCACTAGTTGAACGTGAGTGGTCACCTTCACGACCTGGCTGATTTACTCTCGGGAAATAACGCTCCTGGTAACCACTGAATGGGAGTCTGAGGGACCACAGAGTTGGTGTGGTCACTTTGGAGATAAGATGCGGGGATGTGGTTAAAGTAATGCTTCGGCTTTGCCTCTCACCATGTGACGATCCGACGGTTCCTATAATGTAACGCGTGACACACCGCACGATCCTTTGACAGAGTTCCCAAATTACGGTCTGAATACGTTCATTAAAAATGACAGCAGAGTCACGTTCGTACAAGATAAGTACTAAGAACGGACCAGAAACGTAACATCAGTCATCTATAACATCGATTACAAAATCCAAAAGCTTCCACTGACATTACTAAAGCGTCCTTGGTATTATAACAAGCTGAAATTAATTGAGAACTTAACAGTTCAAAGAAGGAAGTAGTCGGACAGAAGATGGAAACATTCAGTCCCTCATGCAGGCTTCTAAATTCAACAAGAAGAATGAACACATCAGAATACCTTAAGGCTCTTTGCTTCAATTTGCATCCCACAAGACTGGGTGGTCCCAGTGCCATTTTTACGGATCGTCGGCCAGCTTTAACAAGTAGCTAATAACGCTTTTGCGCCATTACCGTTTGGCGTTGTAGATTTATTGACGTGTGCGATTACTAGTAAACGTTGTGGGGTTATGCATCACAGCCGAGTTCCCCCCCCCCCTCGACATCCAGAATGGAAGGAATAGTGTTACACAAGTAATGGCAACGTTCATTCTGTCAGGAGAAGTTTGAAGAAAATTTATCTTTATAGAACCAGACCGTTCCTGAAGAAAACCATATAATGATAGCCCAACTATAACGTCGATGGTAAACAGAATTCAGTGAATATAAGTGATCGATAAATTTCATGATAACCTTTGTCTCAAAGACATTATGTGTGAAGGTCTTTGAAATGTCGTAGCGTAGATATTGTCTTGAATGATTTGTTGACTCTAATTTCCTATCATTTGTTATTCTGGAGCCAAATTCCACTCCGAATATGATGAATAATAAAAGAGCCGCGTAGCTTATAACTGGTTATGTTGAACTCGTACGTTCTATTTCCACGTATAAGTTGTTCCCGACGACGGTGTAAGGAGTCTGAAAACATCGCACACTGCCCTGAGGGAACCACAGCGAAGCACTGTAAAACGTAAATCTGTCCAACTGCTGCCTTCCTTGGACTAAGTTATGAAGTGTCCTGGACAAGTGAAATGAAAGAAGGATACAAAGGTCACAAACAACGGCGGGTTTGATAAGCACAGGAATGACATTGCATCTCAGAGTTTTAGCAGAAGCTGAATCGGCTTTCGGGATTAGGCTGAAGAGAAGAATGAAGATTTACTAACGTTTCGGCAGACAGTGGACTCGTAAAACTGGAAGCCAGCGTGAAAAATAAAGACGCTGTTAAAACGACGGTCAGCAAAGTAAAATCAACTGTAAAAATTGTTAACAGTCAGCCGAGTCACCCAAGTGCTTACGCTAATATTAGTAGTGTCAAAAAAGTCATCATAACTGTGTTCAACTAAGAGATAATAGCCGTTACGTTACACTTATTACTACCACTGTTATGATCATTTGTCTTCATTACACCATTCTGTTTGAAATTGGAATGAAGCAGCCAATTGTAATAATTGAGCTAGCACCTTTAAAGGGAGGGAAACAGTTTTATATAGGGGAAGTTCTGTTCATAAAAGACCCGTCATTCAATGTGTAGATTGCACATGGTAGCATATTCGTGCGGAATCTTTCCTATTTAAGATCACCTCGAAATAAGAAAAGCAAACCAGCTGCTTACAGAAAGAATTTGATGACTTTGGTGGGAGAATGCCTAAGAAAAATTAGAGATTTGGGCTAATTTGGCAGTGTACGTATAAAATTTATAATTTATGCAAATGAGTTTTCTCTATTTAAAGTGAAATGGGTACTGCGAATTAAGTTATTGGATTTGAAATATACTGGGTAATTCACGCGTAAATGTGAGACTATGGATTTTTAGTCTTCATTTGAAGAGTTTTGCCACACTGTATTTACTAAGAGCAAGAGGACGAAACATTATCAAATCCTGTATTTATCAGTACCACAGACGACATAATTTTTTTTCGAGGGGAGGGGTGAGCAGCCAGAAAGTTTGTTTTCAGACTTGCGTTTAGACCGTTTAAGGATATTACCACAGTTTTTATTGAAGTTGTTAAACGCTTTAGTATTCAGGAGAAAAAAAACACTTGGAATGAGATTTGAGTTTTGGTACTAATATTTGGTAATTTCCTTCTATTCATTACCTCTGATTCTCTTAGAACAATACAGGATGGGCAAATGCCTCGCTTACAAACTACCTTCCCCCCTTCGGTGTCCACAGTCGATGTATGATCAAGTTTCGTTAACGTCCAGCGACGGACTGTAAACAATTCAGAATTCCTCTTGGTTGTATACAAGATTAAAATTCTTGCACAGGCTTTCCATGTTTAAAAAATAATTCCAAACAATTATGCGACTGTGTCCAGAGACGATGAGTGTCAAACGATATAGCCACGGGCTGTTTGTAATTACGTATACAGGACGACTGTCTGTAAACTTGTGCGTTCTACGAGAAGTGATATGGACCCAAATGACCGTGGGGAAGTACTCTGTTCCACCCTCGGGTACGATAGTCCTAATTTCCATGCGATATCGCGTGAACCTTTCCTTCCACAGCTGCAATTATGGTGTTTTCATTGTCTGGCATGTATACAACACGTGGACGCCCGTGACCATAAACTCAGCAGGACTTCGAGCAATGCTTCAGACGCTAGAAGATGACGCTGACGACGTCGATGATGGTGGCCTTTGGTTTAAGCAACACAGCGTCATAGCACACACAGCGCGACAATCAATAGCTTGTTTTGAGAGATATGTTCCCTGGTTGTATCATTTCATGTTTTGGTAGAACTGGAGTTCATTTAAAAGTCTAAGTGTGTGCGAATGATTCTTACGCACTCAAGGAGATGAAAGAACTCATAAGGGACGCAGTGGAAGCCACGACGAAGGTCTGCTGGGAAGAGCTACGTTTAATTTCTGCTCTATGTATGGCAGACAGCTAGACACAGTCACAGTTACAGATAGATAGACAACAGCATGGAGAAATCTTCAGTAGCAAGAAATGATGGAGCATGCACAAAAGGGAGAATTTATATCTCACAGTGGTGCATTCGCTACGCTGCATACATTGACCAGTGAATCAATAAAATCAAATACGTAAACACAACTAGTAGGTTAAAAATATATTTTATATCGGTGCGAATTTTGCGGCCTGTAAGGCCGAGTTCGGTTAGATTAATTGAAATAAAAATAGGCCTAATCCCAGAAAATTAACACAGTTTACACGCATAGATATTAGGTGACCGATATCTGTGTTTAGTGGTATAAAATTATCTAACAGTATAGAGTCCAGTCTCTAAAATCGCAGTAAAGGTAAAGGTAAATGTAAGGCAGTCCCATTACAGGCCCGGAGGGTCCCAGAGTGTTCCAGGAAGTTAAGGTTACCAGATTTCGTGACAACGGCACAGGATGGTGGTAAGGTTGTCAGCCTTACGCATCGGCCGCCTTTACCCCCAGGAAATGCTCCTGGTACTCATTTCTGTTAGAGGCTGAGTCGACCCCAGGGCCACAGGGCGATCGGAAGGATAATGTCAATGAAAAATCCACTGACACCACGTCCTAAAATCGCAGTATGTACTATATTTAGACCGGTTACAATGGTGTAGTATAACGAGGATGTGTAATAAACACCACCATCTTGATCAGTGAGTGAGTGCCTGTAAAGACTGATATACTAACAGAAGTTCGTGTAGTACGAAATCTGTACATGTCCAGAATAAGTCTTGTGTTTATATTCAGAAGCAATATCTTGTTGTGTTAAAATATTCAGAAAGCATCCAGGCATAATTCAGATACATTACACAATGCCGAATCGACGTGCGTTGTGGACGGAAGAAGGCAATGTCTATGTGATATGCGCTCTGCCCCGGTCAGTTTCAAGTCACGATCGGAAGCTTTATCCAAATGGTGCCCCGAAAGGCGTGATGCAAGCAAGAATCAAGTCAGGTAGCCAGGAAACCGAAAGGTTTTCTTCGACTGAGCTGTAGCTTGGAATATTTTTTAACAAAGAAAACACAAGGCTTGCTGAGACTGGGACTGGTATAGCCAGAACCACGATCAGCAGTAAGACGATATGAAGAAACGTAAATCCAAATCAAGAGAAAGTAAGCTCTTCGACCGTAAAGTTTGCAACTCTAACAACACAAGCCCACACAACTAACAATTAACTTCAGCTCACATTACAGATTGATAAATTATCCCACAGGAGAGCCTAAAACAGAACATCTGGGTTCCTCACCACAAGGGTGCTCAGGAACCGATACTGAAGAGCAAAGCCCTGTGCAGACAACAAAATGAATATGTTACACGTATGTAAAATGATTGAGGACCGCGGTAGCACAGTGGTTAAGGTGCTGTGCTACAAATCGGAAGGTCTCTGGTTCGATCCTATCTGGTGTCATTGGAATTTTTCATTGGCATAAAATCCTACCGATCGCACTATGGTCCTGGAGTCGACTCGGCCTCTAACAGAAATGAGTACCAGGAGTATTTCCTGGGGGTAAAGGTGGTCGGTGCGTGAGGCGGACAAGCTTACCACCATCCTGTGCCGTTGTCACGAAATCTGGGAACCTTAACTTCCCGGAACCCTCTGGTCTACTCCTGGCCTGTAACGGGAATGCTTTACCTTTTTTTTTTTTACGTAAAACGGTTACTATACCACAACCTAGAAAAAGCAAAATAAGAATGAAAGTCTGATTACGTTAACACGTACAAAAATAAGTTTAAAAATATGGGCGGAAATAATTACCAAGAAGGTTGCTACGCTCAAAAGTGACAAGATGATGACGCACATACAGAGTACGTTGTGTGCAGTGTAGGGAACAAGAACTATGAAGGCGAAGTAAGCTTGAAATTGGCTTACACTTTGCTGCTTCTGCTGCTTCTGCTGCTGCTGCTGATGATGATAATGATAATGATAATGATGACAGTGAAAGTTACAAGGAAAGTTACAACATATTTTAACTAAGTATTTTAATTCTCAACATAATGTGCACGCGATATATAAGCTTATATTTGTTAATTTTATCGATGTCAACTATCGCTTTTCGCCCACATGATATAAACTGTCCCATTCCCCTGTCGACTGTGTTACATGCATTCTATCGATCGTGCAGGATTTTCCCCATTGAACGTAATGGAGTCTTCCTGTCACTGTGCTAGCGCGCTTCTTTTTAAATAAACTGCATTATTTAACAGCGCAGTCAGTCATTGATAGAGCGACAATGACGGGAAATCTGAAGTACACAGAAAGAACCCTATTCCAGTGGCACTCTGGTAACTCCATGACTGGACTGGGGTTTAAACCGAGCCTCCGTAAGAAAGGGGCCGAGTCTGAAACACTGAGCCATTGTAAGATCAAAGATTCGAGTTGGATTCCTATCGACCGTGTTGGATTCCTCCTGAAGAAACTGACCGTGAATAGGTTGTGTCACTGACCCGTCCTAACATTGCTGCAGTAATTCGATATGTGATGATAAAGACGATTGTTTGGCAATATGGCGCGCCAGACCATGCTGGTTATTCCAAGCTGGACTCTCAGAAATCCAGATCGACAGCTGCTCTACGCCAGTGACTTGGCTATTCAGGTTAAGTGTGTGTATTTTGGGCTGGAAATGGTAACACGTGCCGAATAAAATTCTCGGGATAACTGCAATAACACCCGACTAAAACTGAAAGTGCACAAAACGGAAACTGTTATTTTTCTCGAAATTCCTCGCCTACGGTTCGGTCTACATTACTAAGGTCTGGGCGACCTAAAAGCTTGGTACCATTCTCGACCGGGGAAAGGAACTTTTCTTTTCTCCGAAACGTCCAGATTGTCTCTGAGGCATAACTATTTTCCTATGCAATGGGTACCGGAAGGCTATTTCCCCCGAGGGTAAAGGGAACGGTGCGTACAGCTGTTGCCGAACAAGTGGAGCTATTACTTCTGTTCCTCCATGGCGTGCAAATGAACAATTATAGTCTTAACCGGTTAACACAGAGCGTAAAAGGAATGTCGAATTACCTCTAACACAAGTAGTGTTCAGCACTGTAAAGAAGGGATGATTTAATTCATAACAGACCTCTTGAATGTTTATGAATGTGTGTTGCTTTCATTATTTTCCGCACTGTAATGGAAAACATGAATATACTCCTCCAGCTACTGGCGTCTGAATGGCTCTGAACAGGTATCCTGATCTAAAGTCAACAATAATATAATTAGAACATTTAATATTATCAGTGCTGCTAACTAATGGAACACCCGAGTGGCCTTGTTGCGACACGATGGAACATGCAAACCTGTTTATGTCCTGAATGTACCACGTTTATGGTGGTGATATTCTGGGGAGCTTGTCGACTTAGTCCCGCATGTCAGCCACATTAATTTGGCCCTTTATTGACGGGTGGAAGGCATCCAATGTTTAAATGGCCAGTTAAGGACACTTAAATAATCTTAATTTTTGTGACAGCGGTAGTTGATTTACATCCTTACTTCGCCCCTGTCAACTTGTTCATATTAGACCACTGTAATTCTTTTCATATGAAAATAAAATCTAAAAGCTTTAAATTTCCGTATAAAAAGCTTCTTATATTAATCAAATTTAACCAGTCGTAACTCTGAGCAGCACAGTACCAGTCGAAAAGCTTACAGTCGCTCATCTTGTCAAAAATTTCTCGTCCTCAATCGAAGCCCCAAATTTTTATTGTCGTGCAGAATCTTGCCGTCAGCTATCCAAGGAGTTTCCTGTATATTGCGGAACCCTAACGCTTATTGCCAAGTCCACGAATATCAGCCGCAGGATCTAATCGTCAGACACATGCAACCACCCGACCCCATCAAAATCTATTCCCGAAAACGATTACTATTATTATTCTGTCACTTAAAAGGTTCGATCTTTGAAGTAAGTAACGTTTCTCTATGCTGATGACAATTACCCTCTGTTAGATCCAGATATTCTCATCAGCATCCTGGTTGTGAAACACCAGCAAGAGTGAGAGATCTGACCGAAGTTTCCCTCTCACACCAAACCACAAGTAGATAAACCTATAGCTAAAAATATTATGGTCGCGTTTTTAGGTAGGGGAATATCATTTTATTCTGAGCTGAATTGTTGCAAGAATTTTAGAATTGATGCCTCTGACTTTTATATCAGTCAGTTCTACTATGATGTGTACTCTCTTTAACTTCTTATGGCGTACTGGTAGCTATATTTACCATTCGTTGTAATATTATGAAACTCTGCGTTTTTCACAGGTAATTTTTACAATAAAAGTCCATTATTTCTGTAAACAAAATGAACGGACTGGTCGTCAGAACGGACACAAATTATGTTCTCAGTGGTGCAGAAGCTGATTTTTATACGTAACATAGATGGACGTCGGTATTCTAGGAGTTAAAAAGGAAGTATAAGGAAATAATGATCATGGCTTCTGAAGATGGCAGATCTCAGAGATTTGGGAGTGGGTGCTTCTCCCAATCTCTTTACCTTAAATTTCGGAAACAGAGGCTGATCTTGGGCAAAATTAACAAGACAGGCAGTGCACGTATAACGGAAAATTGAGGGGCGTTCTTGCAACCATTATTGTTGTGGAAAAGCAGTAAGTATACCTCTTCTAAGTGTGTGTCTGTAGCCTTAGTTATACAGCATGCAATGCACACGCGCCTGTATTATATCGTCATGTGTAGCCTGTTGTGCTCTACAATATTTTTTCACATTATCTCATAAAGGACACGAATTTCGGAAAAAAAAATTATTACATACATTTAAGTTTTGCTTATCTCTGCAACTTACGTGTGAAACGTTTGTAATTCTAAGAAGAACTGAGCGAGATATGATCATAAATGCATATTAGTCTTCATGTAAAATACCCGTTACTATTCGTTATTTTTATTAGATTTCAATAAACCTTGAAAATTTCCCGACAAATTTTCGAAAAATACTCAAACATCAAATTTCATGAAAGTCTGTCCATTGGCAGCCGAGTTGTTCTATGCGGATAGACGGACGGACGGACAGACGAACAGACAGACATGACGAAGCTAATAGTTGCTTTTCGCAATTTTGAGAATGCGCCTAAAAACAGAATGTTACTATAAAAATGAAAATATCGTATCGCGTCTAAACTTTATGCCAGCAGAATTACGAGTTTCGACGATACAAAACCCCTTCTAACACCAAATCCTTCGTTTTGGCAGTATTCTGCATGGGTTAATGCCCCAACTCTCGCAGTATATTTTCCTCAGACTCAAACTGTTGAGGTCTTTTCACCCTTCCTCTGTCTTTCACGTGTCTCTCTCCCTCTTAATCTTTCTTTCCGTTCTTGCGCGACTGTAGTTTACAAACTTCGGCCTGTGTGCAGGGACTCATATCGAAACAGTGCCCTAAATGAGCAAACTTGTGTCCATATCTGAAGTTTTGAAAACAAACTTGGAATTTATTTATCACAAATAAAATCCAGATGGAAGCAAACAGAACTGTATGGAGTAATACAGGCTACGTTCTATGGCGGCTGAGTTGAAATGAACCCGCTGATGGACCCTCAGCCGGAAAGACACACTTCAGACCGATAAATGTGAATTAGTAGAGTATATACGTAATGCATGGCCGTATTATGCTCATTAGTGGGCCGGGATAGCGTAGTCTATATAGCGACTACGCTATGGCTGAACGGTCTGAGGTTCGAATCCCGGTGGGGGGCGAGATTTTCCTCACATGCCCATACCGACTCTGGGGCCTACCCACCCTCGTGTACGATGGGTACCAGGTCTCTTTCCCGAGATTAAAGCGGCCGGGGCGTGGCGTTGACCGAAGTTCAAGAAAGAGTATAGCCATACCTCTGATTCCCCTCTGAGCCTTCATGGCGTGTTGTAGAGTGAACTTTTATATTATGCAGATTATACTACGTACATCTTCAGCGCCTGAACAATCGCTGAACTGAGGCTCAGATTTCTTTGTAAGTATTAAGTTTCTGAATTGGCATATGGCTTACATTTAGTTCGACGTTTCAGCTTTTGGCCGAGTAAATGAGTTTTAAGTGAACAGGAGTCAGAAAGATAAGCAATATGACGTACGTCAGAAGTTTCTGTGTAAAAGCGAGCAGTTTTAGAAAAAAACATACATTCGATATGAACAAGAGTTTTCGTTCTTGAAACAGACACGCTGGGGCTCCTTAACCTGACGATAAATAAAACACACACAGGAGACTTTTAGGGGTTTCGGATGTTCGTGTAGATGTTTCTTTCAACAAAGTTTTCGTCTGAAATTTATGTTGTGTGTAAGTTGGTTGGCTTGACGTACGAAGTGTACATTGGTCTGACGTATGAACTTCAAATGTAGTTTGAAACAATAACCGAAAAGTGACTTGAACCACTGACATTAGAAAAAGGGTAGTATTTCAGTATCGATATGTGCTGCTAAAAAACGTAACCTGCTACACGCGCACAATCTTCTGAATTGTATCCAGTTACACATCGGTGAATCGTGCAAAGATGAAAAGAAGGAATTCTTCACAAGCCGACAGGGACAACTGCAAATCGCGTGACAGCACCTTATGTGCTCTCAACACGAACAGATATGCCATCACCTGTGAACCTCTCAGAAATCTCGTAGACATTAAACAACATATATTTCATTAATCTAACCCTATAGTCATTGTACATTAATTTTGATGTAGATCTAGGTCAGTGGTCCCCCGAGGCCGACAACAGTGGCCTAGAACTACACTCTCATCTGCAAGTACTAATACATTATGTATAATAAGATTTACGTTAACCTCGTTTTTAATCCGTTATTGTGTTACACACTTAATATCAATGTGAATTTAATGGTTTCGACTAATCGTATGTTTTAAATATGCTGTAGCTGAGATGGACGAGGTAACGGGGGAATGGAGGAGATTGCATAACTAGGAGCTAAATGATCTGTATTCCTCACCCATATTATGCGGGTGATAAAATCGAGAAGTATGAGATGGGCTGGGCATGTGGCGCGTATGGGTGAGGAGAGGGGGGTGTATAGGGTCTTGGTGGGGAAACAGGAGGGAGAGAGACCACTGGGGAGACCTAGGCGTAGATGGGTGGATAATATTAGGATGGATCTCCAGGA
>Ga0131853_10018345_pt1 | contig 12730 bp, 12 predicted proteins | sample TergutLab28metaG_FD_92764 | JGI IMG/M metagenome (GOLD analysis project Ga0131853, IMG submission 92764) | Labiotermes labralis P1 segment gut microbial communities from Petit-Saut dam, French Guiana - Lab288 P1 (version 2) (version 2) | ecosystem: Host-associated > Arthropoda: Insects >...
ACGTACAACCGGAAGATGGCCATTATCAAGCGCCGAAACATGTAATTTTACCTTATGTAGAAAATAATTTATATTCTACCAATGAATATAGTTGTGTTAGACGAGCACACACACTGTACATTAGTTATTTCATAGAACACAACGGGGATGACGAACCTCATGATTACCTCACGATGTAGAGGAGATTTTGTCAAATATATGTAAAAATATATAATGTGCATTTTGTTGGAATATTAAAGAAACGATTAATAAATGACAATTCAATTTTACTTTGAGTTGCCTGAATCAGTAACGTCTGTGAACGTGTTCCATGACCATAACTGGATTCTTAAGAATGGTCTAAGATAAAATACGGGGGGCAGGAAGTTCATTGCTCGCGGAATTCTACTTCCACATCAACTGAACACGAACACACGTGTGACGAAATATAACGTCGGCTATAGAATCCCAGTGCAAAACTTTATTGACATTCACGAACAGTTTCTTAGAGACATGCAGGATATCTACACTTCATTTCTTGCATACAACTGATAAACAAACGTACATTTAGCATAGTGGTCCTGGACAATGGAACGAATTTCCCTGCTGTGAGGGTGAACCCCTTGCTGGCCATGGCGATGATGAAAACGAGGGACCGCTGGACAGAGACAGGTGTCTCCACCCAGTCGCAATTCCACGCCGCATCTCTCACGCTTTCTGCCTAGAACAATCCGCGCTCGTGTCCAAATTCGAGTCGATTAATTGGCATTTACATTAAAGAAGTCAGGGGTAAATAGCAATCATTTACCAATCGTGTGAGCTCGCTCCCAAACCAGCAGTACGCATACAGCTGTACCACAAATGAGGCGTAGACCACGAAAGATTGTGCCATGTTTAATGAATTTCCAAAACTCTGTGGACACAGGAAAGATTTCTTTTGTAAGAACAATGGAAGGGACAGGAAACCGACATGCCTCCCCTTGCGTCATCTCTAGGACATCTCTAGTACTATCACAATATTCAGTGATAAGGAGAGCTTGATTCCGATGCATGATGCATTAACTATCACATTAATACTAAAGGTAATTTCACCCAAATTACTTTAGTTTCATATTCCCAGAAAGGACACAATACCCTCTTTCATTACACACATTAACTCTCGAAAAGATACACATTTGAGCTCGCAGATTAAAAATATATGTTTTTTTTTGTGTTTTTCATAGACAAGAAAGAGAAAGAACATGGCGATTAAGCAATATTTTAATTTTCGTGTAACAGAAAATAAATGTTAAATTATTGTGAAAAAGCGTAATAAACTTCTGTGATTTCAGGCTTCCGCCGCGAAGTAGCTGAGAAACGCGCTCTTCTGGGCTATTACGCAGCGAGTAGTGACAATTTCTTAACGAAGTTTTGGGACGACCTATCGTTCCCATCTTCAGGGTTCAAGAATCCAAGAGAAGGATTCTTGTGGAATCTTGAACCCTGAGGATGGAAAAGATAGGTTGTCCCGAAACGTCGGTAATAAATTACCGCTTCTCGCTATGTAATAACCCAGAAGAGCGCGGTTCTCCGTAATAAACTTCTTATCATGATTGACTACAAACGCATCAATAAGAATGATATCTTTCTAGACTATGAACGTATATCTTTTGGCAAGGGATGCCTGATAGATAGATAGAGTAACTTAATAGCTCCGCAATTAGTGTGTTTCATTTCACATGATGACTGAAGCAGTAGATTCTTCTGAAATGTTGGTAGATAAAGATCAGATTACACGGCGTCACATTTAAAAAGACAGTTTCCTTTTGTAATAGTTAAGAGTTTACACGTAAACTCTTCAATATTTTACGTAATTAACTGATAATTTATTGAATTTTACATGTAGAGATGCAAACGTGGAAATTAAAAGTGTTAATTTGTACCCTGAAGTTCTGCTGGTGTTATTTGTAGGCTACTGACACTAGAACTCGCTACAAAGATATCACATTTTTTGGACTATTGGTAGAGATAAAAAATTAATTATACTACCATGACAAAAGAGAAGGCTGCAAAGCACATGCCACCCAATATGAATAGAAAGTGGCACACAAGGACCGGACTTGCTGACACCTCTAAAGCATTCATGAGCCTGTCACATAAAATAAAACATTTATTTGTCAGTGGAAATGCAAGACTCTTGAAAATGAAGATGATTCAACAATATTGTATATTAGCCTAAGCGTTATAAACCCACTTGTTAAATACTGTCAAATGGGCAGACCATTGCAACGTAAAAGCTAATTAAATATTTGCTTTGGGAGGAAAAATTCAGATTTATTTGTACAGAGCAAACTATTGAAAATATAGTTGACAACATCAATATGACTCTTCGCAGCATGGAAACCACAAAAAACTACTAACAGAGAAGTCTTTTGTATTTTCAGCTATCTTAGGTTATAGGCACTGAAATTCGAATTAAAAGTCTAGAAAACATGAGGCGTGATACACAGCGGAAAGAAAGAATTTTGCTGCAGGAACTGTACGTTAAATTTTGAACTAAACTCCATCGTGGCAGGACAATCCTCTTGCGAGTGACACGATACATTAGTAACACAGACAGGTGATAAAAATTTATTGGTTTTGATGTTGGAAATATTGGTAACGACACACGGACTGCCTAATTTGTCGCTCGCCAAATAAAGTAGGGCACAATTTACAAACACGTCTTGAAACCAGAATTAGTAAACCAGAAAGGAAAGAAATATTACCAGAGTTTAAGTCACTCGCAAATTACTTGGAGTATGGGATTTTCGTTCTTCTGGAATATGGTCTCGTTTTAAAGGTTCGAATCTTGGTCGGGATCCTATTACCAGTGACGCGACATTGCATCCCAGTTGAACGGGAACCTCAACTACACCGCTGCGAATACTTAAGAACTATTTGTCTTATCGTACTCTAGTATCTGCTGGTGGTGACGTATGCAGTCCTTGATCTGTTCCTGCGTTTGACGGAACACGTCGTGAGATTTGCGGTGAACGCATTGACTCCGTCTCTTCTCGTGGTTTTCCTTAGCATCCGTGCCCTGATCCCGGTTTATATTCATAATGGCCACTTTGAGCTTCTCTAGCTGACTGCAGGCTATTGATATCACATAGACGTACAAGCTAGGCGTTCCGAAAAACAGCGGGAAGCACACGGTTGTCATGAGGAACTGCCAACAGTTAACAGTGACATTGAAAAATGGTAAACATCTCATAATAGTTAAAAACACAGCGGTAACTACACTTGTCACTTGCATTAACATTTAAAAAGCCATTTCTTCCAACGGAGTGTACAGGGTTATTCGAAATGATTGTCGGGGTTTTAACAACTGCCACCTCGTTCTCCAGATGTAACCCCATGTGATTTATTTCTATGGAGTTACGTCAAGGATCAGGTTTATATTCCTCCTCTTCCCGCAAGTATCCCGGAACTGAAGGTACGAATCAGAACCGCCACTGAAACCATCACCGCTGACATGCTACAAACAGTTTGGAACGAACCCGATGATCGTGTTGATGTTTGTAGAATCACAAAGGGTGCACATATAAAGCACCTGTAAGGTATGTAACAAAAACTTGAAGTGTTGTTCTATTAAATAAAAAAAAACATATACTCCTATCTCAAGTGTATTGTGTATGACAAGTTTTTAAAACCCCGACAATCATTTCGAATAACCCTGTACTTAAGTGTCGATCCTTATTTCTTATTCTGACTTCCTTCTACTTACTCGTCGCAGGTGTAGCGGGTTATCGTTGCATTTGATCACAATCAGTGACACACCCACAATCGGTAGGACTCCTCTGGACGAGAGTTAGGCCCGTCGCAGAGACCTCTACCTGACAATACACAACACTCACAAGAGACAAACATCCATGCCTACTGCGGAATTCGCATCCGAAATACCAATGTGCAATCGGCCTTAGACTGCGAGGCTACCGGCATCGGCCTTTGTGTCTGTACGAGTTTAAGTATAAATAATTTGTTAATCCTGCAATTTCTATAGATTTTTGGGACAAAGTTTAGTTATTAATATTAATACTTCTGATATTTCCAAACTTTCTGAGCATCCCTACCATACAGTATGTACCTAAAATGCATGGACGAACATCAAAACAAAGAAAACCTTCATACATACGCACGTATGGTGATGAGGGTTTTATGAATTTAATTGAAGGATCGTATTTAGCAACAAATATCTTAACTATGTAATATTTCACACACCTGCCATAATACAGTTAAAACATAATTTTTCAGTTTCATAACTGTTGAATTCTTATATATTATGCAATCACAATTCACAACAAATTCTCAAAATGTCCTCCACCTGAACCAATACGTAACATGGACGCGTCTGATAATGGAGTGTCGCATCGTTTCAAAGGTTTCGGTCGCAGATACGGAAGTTTGACAAGCCTAAAAATTGTGTTGGCCAAAAGTCTTTTTATTTTTAATTGCATCTCCAAGATAAAAATATAAAGATATTTATTGTTCAATGTAGTCTCTCATTTGCAGTAGTAATTACTAATTTACGGATATAAGATTACATGAACTTTTTTCTTACTTTGTTTTTGTGATCTCACTCCTGAATTTCGTCGAAATATTAGAGGAACACCCTGTGTACGAAATTTAGTAAATCGGCTCTCCTTTCGGCTTCAAGTAAAAGTAGGAAGGTTTTCACCCTTTTTATAGGCCACGAAGGCCCTCAGTGTGAGTAGAGTTATAGCTCTACTCTTTCTAGGAACTCGGCACTAGATAGGGGATCAACCCCACGCCCCGGCCACCTCTATCCCCGGGAAAGACCCGGTACCCATTGTATAGGAGGCTGGGTGGGCCCCAGGGCCGGTCTGGACAGGCGGAAAATCTCGTCCTCACCGGGATTCGATCCCGGGCCGTCCAGTCCGTAGTCAGTCGCTATACCGACTGAGTTACCCGGCCCACTTCAAGTAAAAGTAATATTATAAATTTATTTAAATTTATTCCTTGGATCCACTAGCTCGAATTATTCTATTGCCCCGAACCCATAAATACTAGTAACAAGACACAGGAACTTCATTGCAAAATCGCTAGAAGTTCTTGTTTAACTGAGATACTTGTACTTACTTTCATCACTCTTTACGTGAATGTCCATACCGGTCTGCAGTCGACTTAAAACACGTAAACAACACGAAAAGCTATACAAATACAACTCGAATACACTGATAATATCAACTGTACATCCCTACAAATTTCGACCTCAGTGAGGTCACAGCGACCCTTTGTAACAAGCACAGACACTAGTGATTATGGTTTGACTGCGCCGATGTATTAAGGGGACGTATATTTATATATTTGTGACATTTATAGTATTTTCATAATTTACATAATTATCAATATATTGACACACTTTGTCAATTGATTGTATGTCTCTTCTTGACAAGAGAAACCGTCGTGATTATCACCTCACAATGTTCGCACAACACAGAAGTGTAGTCGATTTTAACAGCATTTTCGAAGTTGTTTGTTGTTCTTAATGTAATTAGTAAGGCTGAATTTTTTTTATTTTAACTCATGGAAGGCTCTGCGTGAACTGACGTGTGTAATTACGTCTTTATCGTAATGTATTTATCTCCCTTCTTTCAGTAGTCTCATGCGGTTGGTTAAGACACGTGGCATATAAGGCAGAAAAAGAAACATTGGATAATTTATATTAAAAAGGTAAAGCTAAAGTGATCCCGTTACAGGCCCGGTGTGGCCCAGAGGGTGGGTAGAGGTATAGCTCTACTCTTCCATGACCGCGGCACTAGAAGGGGTGAGTGGTCAGCAGCACGCCCCGGCCGCACTTTCCCACCGGGAAAGACCCGGTACCCATGGCCAGTCTGGACGGGCGGAAAATCTCGTCCCCACCGGGATTCGATCCCGGACCGTCCAGCCCGTAGTCAGTCGCTATACCGACTGAGCTACCCGGCCCACAGTATAATTTATATACGATACTTAAAATAATAGAGAGCTTGCCTTAGGGACTTCTATTGGATTACAATATTAAGATGCGTTTTCAGAAAAGTAGACCGTAAATTAAAAGTAGACTAAATGGGTGACGATAGTGTTCAAGATTGCCCTCGTATAGAAGGATGAATCTTTGGGTTTCTTAAGAATAAAAAAAATTTCACATTCAACGGGCTAATATCAGGAAAGCTACCGTGAAATTATGTCACCAAATTATTTAAGTTATCTAGATTATCCGCACGTCTGTATTCACTAGTTAGAGTCTCAAGGACCTCCCCACAACAAGAAGTATAAGAATAAGCTAGCAGCTTATTCTTACACCATTTTGTGACCGTAAGACAAATACTAGAAAAACATAAGCTCACCTGGGAGAGATTGATCATCTCGTAAATGGGGCTGCTGGATGTGTTGAACCCATAATACGCGTTGATAGCCATAGGTCTGTCTTTTTTCATCACCAAACGAAGAATGAGGTAACATGTGTGGTACCCTAAAGCAAGGATCAAAATTTTGACGGTGGCTGGTTTGATGACAGAAAGAAGCGCTGTCATTCTGAATCTGTCGTCTGCAGATGAACTGCTCTTCATGTCTTCATATTTGAAAGCCGCTGCAAGGCGCATTAGATTTTCCATCGCCTTTTTCTCGAACCTGAACAAAATTATTTATAAATAATTCGTTTGAGCACATTAACTTATTTTACAATGTTCGAATATTAGTAACTCTCGATGGAGGGCAGTTTTACTTATCACAGTTATTACAGTGTCAAGCGGCTATAATGCTGATCTCAACTAATAAAGTAATACAATATTCCGTTACTTTACTTTATGCCATTATGACATATATCTCACTGCACAAAACAACCATTGCCTCTTTGACGCATACACTAACAATATGTGGCTATATTAAAATGACAAAATGAAAGGAGAATCCAAGATGGCCTGCAACTGGTGTTATTTGTTAAGCCCCAAAACTTCTGGCTTCTTGTAGCCAGTGGCCTATGTAGGATTTAACTCTGGGGTTAGTCGTTAAGAAATTAGAAGATAAATCGGTGTGCTTGAGAAAGGCCAACAAGATGCACCATTATCACATTAATTTATACCAATTAAATTATTCTCTACGTGTTTCGGAAAAACAAGTTCATCATCAGGAGGTTTTTTTCTGTACTCGCAGCACACAATATTTCTCATGCATCTACGGAGTGTCTAGCTGCTAACACGATACGATTCCAATGAGAAAAAGGTGCATCTTGTTGGTCTTTCTCGAGTATGTATCACGATGCACGGTTCAGAGAATGCGAGATAATAACAGTATACTATCATATCAATTTACAGTTAAGTTTTGATGTTACAATACTGACTTCTTTGTCACTAGACATTTCTATTCTACTTATTTAAGGAAAGTCGTTTTTATTGTGACCGCTTGGGTCAGAGGAACGGTGACACAAAAGACAGAATATCTCTTCTTGACATACGGTCATATTTAGAGCTACTTCCGCAGTTTGTATAATATAGTTCCTTCAGAATTATACACACAATTTTATCTTTAGAATAATCGTAATAAAATAAGATTATTAAAAAAACTTGCATCCATAATTCCTATTCTAATTCAATTGTAGAGCGTACAATTCTAATTTTAATTATGTCTCTTAATTGTAATGTGAATCAGTGGAAATAATCAATCAGAAAACTTCAGTCCGCAGATTAAATAAAAATCTTTTAATAGAAAACAAGTTTTAGGAAGGCCTTTTCTGGAATTAGAGGCTACAATATACCACAAATTATAAGTTAATTAAGTTCGATCTTCAATTTGTACACATAATTCCCTAGCTTACAGATGGCATTTTATTCGACGCTATAAGCAAAATTTTTCGTACTGTCGCCAAGTTTTAACTGTTAGTCCATAAAAATGACCCATACAGATACTGAGGTTAAGAGTGAGACCTATTTACAAATAAAATTTCACACGACTTCCTCCATTATATCATTAGTTGATACTCTACATCCAGTTGGAAAGTTAACACCAAATTTTAAGGTCTGGTTTAATCTTGCTTCGTAAAGAGTGTTACCTAAAAGAATTTACAAATTGTTGAAGCTCTTACCATGTAGAATTACGAGAGTCTTAAATAACAGTTGTAGCATGTCTACTACCATTTCATTCGTATTATCAGTACTAAAAGGTACGGTAAAGCAGTCCCATTACAGGCCAGGAGTGGCCCAGAGGGTTCCAGAAAGTTAAGGCTCCCAGATTTCGTGACAACAGCACAGGATTGTGGTAGGTTGTCAGCCTTACGCACCGGCCGCCTTTACCCCAGGAAATGCTCCTGGTACTCATTTCTGTTAGAGGCTGAGTCGACCCCAGGGCCATAGTGCGATCGGAAGGTTTTTATGTCACTTAAAAACCCACTGACACCTGTTGGGATCGAACCAGCGACCTTCCGGTTTGTAGCACAGCACATTAACCACTGTGCTACCGCAGTCCCCAATTATCAGTATTAAAAATACTAAACTTCAAAGGGCTGACACAATAAACCTTGGAATTTTATAAGAACCCATCAATTCGCTCATATGTTTTCAGGATTTACATATATGCCAATGTGCTGTCGTAAGTTAACCCTTTGTTGTATAAATGCAGGACGCTGAAAACTGAACCGGAATTAAAAATTCTTGTACATTTTTGGTATCGAGTTGTTACCTGATGCACAGGTGGATCCAGAGCGAGCTTGAGGCAGGAACTATGACTCTGGAAGTCTCCATGATGCGTTCCAAGTCGTCGAAGTGCAGAAACACGTCTAAACACATTGTTATGACGACAGAATATGCATTCAGTAATATAACTGTAGAGTAAAATTCGTAAAATATAGATTCTTTGTGGGATTGTAGAGGAACACCTACGAGACGAAACCATATTAGATAAAAATTAAAAAGTGTTTCAAAATTTATGCCTTCGCGCTGGATTGCGTTTTGATGCATTATATGCGAGTTATGTTGCCCGCTGAACGAACTGTTAAATAAAGGATGTTGTTGAAAAATATAATGTTCCCTTTCTCTCCGAAAGCCCGTTATGATGCAGATTTACGTACGACCGAACCAGACAAAGACCTGGTGGATCCTGAGCCTGAAGAAACAAGAGGTTAAACACTTTGGTGTGGCAGCTCACAGTTTGGTGTGCGTGATAGTGTAAAATTTGTATGTAATTCCCATGGCTTAACACCTTCGTTTAGCATAAAGGAGGGAAATGAATGTAATTACTCGGATAATTACTGTAATTGTTCTAGTTGAACTTTTGTGGAACAGAAGTATAGACTTCTAAAACTTATTCGGTCTGAAATTCATGTTACGTACATTGAAAATATCTACAATTTACTAAACTACATAACCGAGTGGTTAGTACACTTGATTCCGGGTAGGGAGATCTTGGGTTTGACTCTGGACACAAAAGTTGGCTACTTCTTCTGCAATTTATCTTTAGTCTCTCCAAGCAAATGTTGGGGTAACAGTTTAAATAGGACAAAATGAATTTTTTCCTAAAGAAGACATAAAAGAAATTGTACTTTAAAAAATCAGCAACTAGTACGCTGTTATTTACTGATGATCAAGTTATAATATCCATCACAGTAGATAACATGCAGAAAATTGTGTATAAATCAAATCAAATAATAACAGAATGCGATTTAATAATATATGTAGAGAATACAAAAGTGATGGCATTTAAAAGACGAGAGCCAGTTGGAAATAAGATTATAATAGATAACAAAATTATTTAAGGAATAAATTCTTTGAAAAACTTAGGAAATTTTAATCTTATAAAAAAGAATGGGACCTTGTTAAATTGAATGACTGTTTGAAAATAACAGACCGTAGAAAGCTTGAAAGAACAGAAGAATAAAACAATGCAATACACTAGCCCTTCCGTCTTTGTTATACAGTGGTGAAAATTGTATCATTAAAGCAAGAGACGCAAGAAGAATAACAGCAGCAGAGATTAAATATGTGAGAAACACAGCAGGATACACTTGGACAGATTGTAAAACAAACACCGAAATTGCAAAAGAAAATAAGTGTAACCCCAGTTCTGGACAAAATACTGGAATAAAGAAGAAACTGGTTGCAACATATAAATAGAATTCCCAGTAATAGATTACAGGGATAATAAAAAACTACAGACCGAAGGCAGAAAAACCAGAGGAGACCATTATAGAGACTTCTAGAATGGTGAGACCGGAACGAGTGAACAAGTGGCCCAACTCAATTTTAGCTACGTGGTGGTGGTGGTAGTGGTTGTGGCGGCGGCGGCGGCAGCGGCGGCGGCGGTGTCGGTGTCTGTGGTGAGGTCGACGGTTGTGTGGCGGTGGTTGTGGCGGCGGTGGTAGCGGTGACGGCGGTGGTAGTGGCGGTGGATGTGGTGGTGGTAGTGGTTGTGGTGGTGATGAATTGAGGCACTGCGCTACAAGCCGAAAGTTCGCGGCTTCGATTCCCGATGTTGTCATTGGAATTTTTCATTGACATAATCCTTCTGGTCGCACTAGGGCTCTGGGGTCAACTCAGCCTCTGACAGAAATGAGTACCAGGAATATTGTTATGGTATATTTGTTAACTGCAATTGGGTAGCCACCCGGTGGCAGTAGTACAGTACACATTCACACACACACACACACACACACACACACACACACATACACATACACACACAAATACACAGAACGAAACAAAACAAATAATACATAGAACAAGACAAAAAATTGGGAAGAGTGCGGGCCGTGCTCCTTCTTTGCGGGTTTTACCCTGGCATTTGCCTTACAACTGAAGTAAAAGCACGGAAAAACCTCCGTCAGGGTAGCCGAAGTTTGCCAGCTGGCTGGGGGGCCAAGGCGGCCGGTGCGTAAGGCTGACAACCTTACCACCTTCATATGCCGATTATTATGAAATCTGGGAGCCTCAACCTCCTGGAACACTTACAGCCTGTAGGGATTGTTTAACCTTTACCTTTTACTGCAAAATGACGTAGAAAACATTTTAAAAATGCAATAAAATGGAGTATTTTTAATGAAGATAAATAACGAATTTTACAATTAGGAATATACGATTTACACTGGTTAATGTCCACAGAAGGCAGACCTTTACAAGAAATTGGAAAAAATACCTTCTTCCTGGCCATGTTGAATCACAATGACGGCGTGGACAACCGAACATTCAAAACACCATTAATTTCTCAAAGAAAAAGAATATATTCTTATAGACGATGCTCCTAATTTGATGCGTTGACCGAAGAACGTAAGTTGTGCTTGAGATAGGCGTGTATTGTAACATCGGGATATTCTCCATTTGCAACAGCACTTATTTATGCTACGTAGAGAAACTTCGTGATTTATGCATGTCATTAGTATCGTTACAATGTGACATATAGAAAATGGTATGATGGGTTGGGTACATGGTAAGCCTGATGAAGATAGTTGTAGTTGGTTGGAAACTAATTTGGAAAAAGTTGACTTGGAAGATCTCCAGTAGTATAGGGCAATATTAAAATGCATATTTAGGCGACTGTACATGCAAGTGTCATATTCTGTTATCAGTAACGTTAAAAATGCGTTGTAACCAAACAGTAAGATAGGCTGACCTAAGTTAGAAGGCTTTAAAATAATCAGGGTCTTCAGCCGTGCGTCGAATGCTTAGCCGGCAGTGTGAATAGTTTATTAAGCTACACACACACACAAACAACATATACAATACCCCCCCACGCACATACACACCACACACAGGCACACACCTCAGAACATACACAATCACACACACACCACACACACACACACACACACCACACACGACACACACACACACAAACACACGCACACACCACACACACGCACACACACCACACACAAACACAAACACACACACCACACAAACACACACACCACTCACACACAAACAAACACAAACACATAAATACACACCACACACAAACACACCACACACACGCACACACACAAAGACACAAAAACCACACACACACACACATACACACCACACACACGTACACACACCACACACACACATATACACACATCACACACACGCACACACATCACACACACAACACACACCACACACACATACACACACCACACACACACACACACCACACGCACACACACAAACACACCACACACACATACACACACACGCCGCACACACGCACACATATAAACACACCACACACACACAGCACACATACACACACACCACACACACGCACACACACCACACACACATATACACACATCACACACACGCACACACACAACACACACGCACACACACCACACACATACACACACCACACACATATACACACACACCACACACACTCACACACACACAAACACACCACACACACATACACACACCACACACACAAACACACACAAACACACCACACATACACACGCATACACACACCACACAAACACACACAAACACACCACACACACACAGACACACACACATACACACACACTACGTATAAGCACACACACAAACACACACATATACACACATCACACACACGCACACACACCACACACACAACACACACCACAACACATAAACACACACATAAACACACACCACACACAAGCACACACACAAACACACCACACACACACACACATACACACGCACACACACGCCACACACACGCACACACATAAACACACACCACACACACACACACCACACACACACCACACATA
>Ga0131853_10018346_pt1 | contig 12730 bp, 7 predicted proteins | sample TergutLab28metaG_FD_92764 | JGI IMG/M metagenome (GOLD analysis project Ga0131853, IMG submission 92764) | Labiotermes labralis P1 segment gut microbial communities from Petit-Saut dam, French Guiana - Lab288 P1 (version 2) (version 2) | ecosystem: Host-associated > Arthropoda: Insects >...
AAAAGTAGCGGCTCCAGGTCTAGAAAACAGAGATTAACGGCTGTGGGGACCCGTTGCGCTGACCACGTGACACCCCTCTATCCGCAAAAGTTGGCACTAACTTCGCCGACCGGCGGCGGCCACCCTGTCGGTATAGTTCGCGTGCGGACTGAGGCCACGGAGTGTCTTTGTATACGACGCTCTGGTAACCTCAGACAACATGGCCGCGACGACAGCACGATTAGTGAATGAATCTAAAAAGGTTTTAGAATGAAGAGACGGTGACACAGTCGAAGTAGCATCCTGGCACTTGTCTAAAGAAGGGGTTCTCAAAATTTGTGCTGGAGTAGCACCCAATGAAAATTGAAAATTTAAATGTACTCCCAATGCATTTTCTATTTAAATAAAACAGCTTCAATTGGGAAGAATAAATTACAGTGGGGGTTAGTGATATAATGTTACCAGCAATACTGCATATTAGCAAAAACAAGTTACTTATGACTTCTATTATCAACCAACAACTGCACTTACATAACTTTCACATATAGCACTTTAAAAACACTTAAAATCACTCCGACATGTTTCGATATTGTCAGATCATCATCAGGGAGCTTTGTTGTTCCTTGCTACAGTTACATTACAGTACTCAGAGTTTAATTCGTTTTTGCAAACAAGGTGTTGTGGCAGCATGTCATGTTGTGTAGGAATGTGTTGTAGAGAGAGCAGTTGGATAGGTGTGCGTCGTATGCTACGTACGTAGCAGATGGCTAGGTGTGCGTCGTATGTTACATACATAGCATACGACTCACACCTAGCCAACTGCTCTCTCTACAACACATTCCTACACAACATGACATGCTGCCACAACACCTTGTTTGCAAAAACGAATTAAATTGTGAATATTGTAATATAACATTAGCAAGGAACAACAAAGCTCCCTGATGATGATCTGACAAGATCGAAACATGTCGGAGTGATTTTAATTGTTTTGAAATTGTTTTATGTGAAAGTTATATAAGTGCAGTTGTTGGTTGATAATAGAAGTGATTCTACAAAAATGCACGGTGCAACAATAAGATTTAAATTTGTTGATGCTTTACGTATTTTTTTTTAACATTTTGTCCTTTTTTTATATTTCGACACCTTTTATGGCCGCGAACCAGCAGTGCTGCGCGTACCACTCTTTGAAAAACCATGGTCTAGAGGGACTAACAGAACACAGAATTCCTCACCAGAATAGCCGTTTTCCGTGACTAGATTTGAAATTTATCACTGCCATAGAATAGCTGGCCTGTGACAGGTTCATAGGCCCTTCCAAACGTGTTTTCCAGACAGTGCGACCTAGTGCTGGCTCAAAAATATTCCCTTATCTTCTATATTTCCTTACGGTCATCCAGTAGCTGCTTACATTCTCTTCTTCGTCTTCTCATCCCCTCTAACTTTTCTTAGAAACGTGTGTTAGACTGTAGTTCCTACGCAATATGTAAACAATACAGTTACCCTTCTTCTTATTGCATGTAGGATGTTCCTTTCCTCCTTGACTCTATGTAATACGTATCACACGATCGGTCCCATTAACACTCTCCATCCTTCTCCAACTCCAAATTTTTGAACTTTCAAGGTTTTTCTGATCTATTTTTATAAGTGTCCATATTTCGGCACCATATAAATGAAGCACTCAATTTGCTCCTTCCTTAAATTTAACCCCACTTTGCTAATGAGGAGTCTTCTTGTTGAATGATTCTTCGAGCCTATCCTAGCCGTGATTTCATGAATCACTTCTTACCAGGCTACACAGTTAGCTGAAATATTCCATATTCTCCAGTTTTTTTTTTATCTAACATAACTACTACTTGCTACGATTGTTTAGAGATTGTCATAAAATTTTATTTTTCCATATTCTTTCTTCCACGGCGCTTTCAAAATTGAAACCGCTACTGCCCAAACACAAGAAAGAATAGATCTTTACTGAAAGCCAAATTGCTTGCCTCTGTTAGTCAAAACCTCCGAGGATAAATTAGACAGTAATGTATGTACATTACTGTATTTCGAATTTACTGCTGACACTTTTGTAATTTTCTGTCTAAAGACGCTGGCGTTTCTAGAAGAACACTAAAATTAATTGTAGGAAAGCTAAACGTCGCGATGCAAAGTGTGCTTAATTGATACGGCCACAAGAGAATTATCCTGGCATTATCTATTTATTTATTAAAACAGGTACCTTCCGTAATGTTGTTCACAGTCTACAACTGTTCACAATAATTACATTCACATTGCGTGCCACTCAACAGCATAAAAATTAAATTTCACTTCCTGCCAAAATTAATAAAGTTCACAACTTCTAAAACTACGTTCACGTTCACACATCGTCAACATTCTATAGGACTAAGTCACGATAAACTTTCTAATACCATGGCAAAGTTCAGATATTTGGAAATAACACCAAGAAACAAAATCTCATTCAGGAGAAATTGGGGGCATATTAAATTCGGGGAATGCGCGCTGCCATTATGTTCGGAATATTTTTGTCTTCTCCGAGTTCCATCAAATATAAAAAAAAAATATTAAAATGCAAGAACTATAACTTTTCTGTAGCTTATTTTGATGATAAACGTGGTCACCCAAAAGCAAACTGAGGATTTCGACAACAGGATGCAGAGGAGAACATTTGAACGCAGCAGAGTGGAAGTTGGAGCACAATTCATAATGAGAAGCTCACGATTTACAATCCTTGCCAAATTTCAAGAGTATTATCAAATAAGGAGCAAAGGTTGGGTAGGGTAAGTGGCACGAATGGGAGCAAAAAGAAAGAGTTTGTCAGTAAAACCTGGAGGACAGAGATAATTTGGAAGACCTAAATTTAGGTGGGATAACATTAAAAAGGGACTGAAACAGGCTGGATTGGTGTTGTCTGGATTCATCTAGTTCAGGTTACGAAACAGCAACATGCCACTCTTCATAAAGTAAGGAAATCTCGGGTTTCATAAACCTTTACTATTTTTTTTTTAATAGAAGCCATCCCGTTGTGCAATAACAATTGTACAATCTAATCTACAACATAGCATTTATAAGATCTTCATCTAATTTGTTTACTGCTTAATTTTAATTATTTTAATTGTAAATATGAATTTATTTATACATTATTTTATATTCCACTGTAAACGAAATGGGATCCCATTGAGTACTACCTTTCTGTACCTTAAACAAAATATTCTTTATTGGCCTGATGATGACCGTTTACGGTCGAAACGTGTAGCCACAGTGTAACCTATTGCATACATTATGTTACTATACTGACGTTGTTGTGTACTGACGGTATATAATATATTGTATACCTTCACTAGCTAAAACCTTCAGAGGTCTGACTGGCGACTTTCCTCCATGCAGCTCAACTTTTAGTAATTCAAATGTTTACTCTGTTGTTGGTTAGATACTTGATTAGTTTTTCAGTTATTCCGTTAGTCTGTAAATATGTTAGTCAGTTATTTCAATTTCCCCAGACAGACGAAAAAATTCAAACACTGCACAAACATTTTACAGCAAAAAAAAATTTGGAAAGGCAGGTACGGAAAAATACAAGTTTTGAAACGCACGGTATAGCGGTCGGTCATGATGCAAGCAACTGTACCTACTTTGCTGGAGGGATCAAGAATTGTTTTCTCCCGTCAGACAGCTTATATAATAGTCCCAGGTTTGAAACGTGACTGACTGAAAGCGGATGAAAAAATAACGGTGTCGCCCCTCGTCTGAAATCTCTGGCTATGCAGATGCTGACAGGCGGATTTGACAAAAAAAAAAGTATTGGTTTTCCGCCGCAGCCAAAACCCTGCTGTTTCGTTCGTGTAGCTAACAGTTTGGCATCTCGTGATTATCCACCCATCAATCCCTCTTTATGCCTATTTTTGTACACAAGCAACCATACGTATAACATCACAGAAGAGATAAGATATTTCAACACTGTATGCCACATTCGCAATGTGACAGCTTGTCATTACTACCGCTCTAATAATTACACAGACGTGGTTTTAAAAAAATCACACACATATATATATGACCACCACGAAGCAACAGCCCCCAGTGGGCCGTGGCTTCCTCATTACACAGGCTTCACGATCACACTCAGACACAACACTCTTTAGGACTACTCTGGATGAGAGATCGGCCTGTCGCACCTGACAACACACGACACTCACAACAGACATCCATGCCCCCGGTGGAATTCGAACCAGCAATCCCCGTAAGCGAGCGGCCGCAAGCCCACGCCTTAGCCCGCACAGCCACTGGGATATATATATATATCAGCTACATAGGGCAAAGGCTTTTTTTTTTCACCACAAATAGTGGCAGTGTAACCATGATGGCAGTAAAGAGAAATACTGCATCATAGGGAATTTCTGGTCACACACTTCCATAAGCAATAAATGTGGGGGCGGTACATCGGTGTTTGAATAGTACACGCATGCGCACGCGAGGCTGTTTTAATAAGTACAGTTCCATAGCCCCAAATTTTGAGTTAGATATTTTATTTTTCCGTAAGAGGTGGCATTGGTAGTAAGGGTAACAAGCAGCAGACAGATTTTAGTGTCGAGAGCGGTTTTGGTTAGGAAACGCTCACCTAGCGGCAAAGCATCACACCCTAGGGACAAATTCTCACCACTAGTTGATAGAGGAGTAAGGTGATGACGTAACGACAACAGAGTGTCACAGAATGGTGGTAGGGTTTGAACGTATTCGCACGGACATCCATGATGATTATCGCAGCCGCTGGCCAAGTACATCAGGGACGGACGTAAACTCGGTAAAGACTGGAAGAACTGATTGTGGCAGACTGATGGGGCACAAATCCAGATTTATGTTGCTACCTTAGAGTTGTCTTATCGGGACTGTGCGCAATAATGTGCACGAAGAACTGGGATATCGCAAAGTGTGTGTGTGTGTGTGTGTGTGTGTGTGTGTGTGTGCACGCTTGGTATCAAGATGTCTGGCGGAATAAAACGGAAATCCTTGATATTCATGGTTACAGGCGATAAGACGTGGTCGTGGATCGCTGCGAACGCAAAAGCCCGATGTGTAGGGCGATGGAACTTCTAAACTTGCGTCGAGATGGGGGAAAAAACGTATCAGTGTGCTCGGAAATTATTTTCAAAAAATAACAACACCGGTTAAATACATGAGCTACATTTGAATTTTTAATGACGTCTTACTTTTAATTCTTGTCACCCAGGTAAACATACTTATTGAACAGCTTCCGAGTGCGCGCGCACCTGTGCATGCGACTCTTTAGGTGCGTTCGCAAAATTTAGAAAATCGCAACTAACATTTAAGGTACAACATTACTGCGACATGTTTCGACTTGTGACAGTCATCATCAGGCTGATTTAAGAACCGTTTAACATTTTACAGGTTTTATTTTATGCATTTGGGATCCCATATGCCTTACACCGTGTAATATCGTGAGGTAACTTATCTACAGGGTCCGTCAGTGAAACCTGACGGTTTTAAAAGAAGTAGTGCACAGTCAATTTTCAAGAAAAAATATTTTTAATTTCTTTAACCTTTAGACGCCTAACGTTAACTATAACTGACGTACCGCACCGCTAACCTCCAAAGTTCCATTTTATATATTTATTCAACAAATATAGGTACCGAATATTTTAAACATGGTATATACTCTCCGTTTTTTTTCACTTCAAAATGCAGTTTTGTTTCATAATTCTAACATATTTGGTTCCTGTGTTATTCACATTTTATATACAGAGTGTGCTAAAGTTTAAAAAATAATTCCGGCGCCAAAAGGTTAATAAATGCAGGAGATGTTGCAATTTAAAAATACCATAGGAATATTTCAAAAAAAAATTTCAGACATGAAAAATAATGTCGTTTAAATGACGTGACGGAATCCTCCTGTGACTCGCAACATTAAAATGCAGACGAAACGTCCTCTGTGTGACGGTTACCGATTCGCCGTTTCTAGAAAAGTCTCCACGACGAACGCGCGGTGTTTTGGGCCCCACTGCTCCATAGAAACTGAAACTGCAAATCTTACGCTTCCAATGCTACCTCTCCCACGGCAATTGGATGCTCCTCCTTCATACACTAAGCCGTTCAAAAAACGTCATATTTCACTGGCGAATAACTTCGCTCACACCACGTGCTTTGTATTACATACAATAGCAATGTAGATAAGTTACCTCACGATATTACACGGTGTAAGGCATATGGAATCCCAAATACATAAAACCTGTAAAATGTTAAACGGTTCTTAAATCAGCCTGATGATGACTGTCACAAGTCGAAACATGTCGCAGTAATGTTGTACCTTAAATGTTAGTTGTGTTGACGGAAACATATTGTGATAAAATAAATATTCAGATAACACAACGGGATGACTTCATTCAAATTTAGAAAATCGACTATTAGCTTCGTCATGTCTGTCCGTCCCAATGGAACAACTCGGCTCCCACTGAAAGGATTTCCATGAAATTTGATATATGATTTTTTTTTAAATCGATCGAGAAAATTCAAGTTTCATCAATAACTGAGAAATAAAACGGCTATCAACATGAACATCAATGCACATTTTTTATCCTCTCTCCCTCTGCTCTTCTTATAATGAGAAATATTTCAGACAAAACTTGTAGAGAACATCAAAACACATTATGTTCTGTATTTTTTTCGAAAATAGTGCCTTTTATGAGAAAAAGTGGAAAAATATTATACAGCTGGACAGACCACAGATGACAACATGGCGCATGGGCATTTCGTGCTGGACACCTAAAGTTACAACTACACACTCAGAGCAAGTAATACTTATTGCGTTTACGCGTCTCAGTGTTAAGTTGTACGTACATTTCGTGCCTTGTTGATACTAAACTCCCTTTCACACATCCCTACACTGCGAAATGCGAAAGCAATGATTATCACAGCATATAGGTTTGTCGGAGACACATGGACTTCGGATTTAAGTTAGATAAACTGCCTGATAATTTTATTCTTGCTTCCCCGACTCCTCCTACAAGTTAACAAACCTTCGCATACTACTCTGGGAAAAGCCGAGAATTCTTCATCCCAGAAATCCTCAAATTCAAATTTCATAATAATATTTCAGGAAGCTATGTGATTCCAGCTAATGTGTTCCCCGTCAAAATTCTACAAGCATTTCTGCATGCTTCTGATTATCGACCTACAATTCCACTCCAATGCCACCTCGCCAAGAGTACTATAATGTAAATCGGTATTTGTTACTTTCTAATTCTACTTATCACAGAATTAAACGTCCAATACTCCCACCCGCCTGAATTTTAACGTTTCGAAGAGTTTCCACATCGACCTACTGTTTCCCTTATCCCTGATAACAATGTAATTCTCACGGAATCTTTGCTTCTTATAAAAGAACAGAAGTCAGACGGAGGCAGATCCGGCAAATAAGAGCAACAACAGCGATATTGCTACCGAATGCTTTCCTCTGACTTTAAATATTTCCACAAACATCTAAAATTCCTCCCTGTCCGTCTGTGACACGAAATCCTCCTCAATCAGTATGTCGGAATGGGAATGATTGCCGTAAAAGTTTAATGTGGACGTCTTTCTACAATGGATTTCATTTTCGATTCTTTCAGCTCCGTTTGAAAACGTCTTTTGCCAGCCAAAAACACTTCTACGTGACAGGGCTCCGTAAACGCGAGCTACTTTTGTTGCATCAACATTCTTCGGGTGTGATGTGTCCGATACAAGACAATACACGATGGTCTCTTTTCCTTACAAAAGCTCCGTATAGACTGCTTACCTACATTGAGGTGGGGTTAACGCTAAGTCGTGCGGATCCAGACGTGTTCAATCACACACACACACACACACACAGAGGGGACTCCAGTGGCAGAGGACGTTGACAGAAGTTAGCCAATACAACAACTGCTACCCCCCCAAAAATGCAGGACATATGTATTCATGCGTTCATGTTACTGAACACAGAATCCAATACAATTATAAAACCAAATACCTTATCATAAGACTTGAGGCCATGTAAATTGGTACAGAAGTGCCGACGTTACGGATAAACACATCTATCAATCCAGTACTGTCAGATCCCTGGTAAAAGGGACCGTCACATAAACCACCGCGCACACTTCATGTATGACGTAATAACAAACCCGTTGTAGAGTTTTAGGAAACCAGCGTGACATAAAGATATGTGTGTACCTCTACACTAAATATATTTGTTTCTTGGATCAATGTATGACACCTTATCGACAAGATGTACGTAGCGTGGAATGGTAAATTGCAAGATGGTGTAAATGATAAAACCGGAATATAACAAAAGAATACTGGCTCTCACAGCCAGGGACTTAAGAAACATCTTAAACCACAGTAACGATGCGGGTCTACGAAACTGAATTCCGACTTTGTGCAGTGCCTCATAAATGCATGTCAGTCGCGTAGTTGCTAATTTCATAGACAAAGTACGAACCTGAGTCCATTAATTAAGACAGTTGTTACAGCACAAGTTCGGAAGGACGGCTAGCAGGACATAAAGAGAGCCAACAGCTTGTACTGCGTTTCCTCTTCAAGAGCTATTCAGAAAGGACAAGTTTCAGGTTCGCAGAATCACTGTCCACAAAACAAATTTGACGAGAAAACGCAAATTTTGCAGTTACTAAGCAAGTAAGAAAAGTAGCCCTTCTTTTTGAACTATCGTTTCTTTGGTTATAGCGCCATGTAACATGGTATATGATTTAGATTAAACTTGCTTCCTTAATTTACCGTGAAGATGGAGGCAGCGAGTTCAGTCGAAACATTGGTAACAACATACCAGACGACTACAAGGTGCCATAACGCAGAACATAATAATCCAAATCTCCATTGCTGCGAAAATCTCAATATCACGCACGTATCTTTTCTTGTTATGCAATATGCAAACTTATTCTTCAAAAGATTTTCCTTAAGCCGTTGTAAAATTTGATAATAAATGGACATCGCTCTATAATAACGTAGTGCCAGGCATCCATCACGTAAGTTGTAAAATTATAATCCAATATTTTGAAAATGCATAAAGCTGTATTTCGGGCACCAAGAGGGCACAAAACGACGAAAGCCTATGTTAAAATAGTGTGGTCAGTGCAGCCACCAAAAGCTGGGCAGATGAGAAATCGTGGTTCGATTCACGGCAGGAGCAAGATATTTAAATTATCTCTTTTTGCAAGAGTGCAGACCGGCTGAGCTGCCATTCAGTCGCCTACTGAGTACGTACCGTGGCTCCTTCCCCAGAGTTGAAGCGACTCGGGCGTAAAGCTCATTGCTTACCTCCATATAGTGCGTAGATTCACAATCAACAGAGTTTTACGTTACTCACCATACATGCTTTCAGGGCGTGCATTGGGTCAACTTTACCTTTAAGGTATGATCGTAATCCAGATAATTATAAAAACAACTGAAACAGGAAAGCAAAAGCAATCAATCGTGTACGCTAACCACGGGTCAGTAAGTGAACTTAAAAGTGTAATTATTTGTGTTCTCTCATCTATTTCTACTATACACGTCATTTTACTTCTCAAAACTTAACAACTCACCAATACACAAAAATAAAGTTTCGTTAAGTTCATCTATTTTTCTGAATGGACGTTTTGTTGTATGGGCCGGGATAGCTCAGTCGGTATAGCGAATCGATAGGGGCCGGAAGGTCCGGGGATCGAATCCCGGTGGGGGACGATAATTTCCGCACCCTTCCAGACCGATCCTGGGGTCCCACCCGGCCTCCTATACAATGAGAACCGGCTCGCTTTCAGGGTGTAAAGTTGCCGGGGCGTGGCGTTAACAAACCACCCCGATCTAGTGTCGATATTCAAGAAAGAGTAGAACTACACTTCTACTTTCCCTCAAGAGTCTTCATGGCCCGTTCTAGGGTGAAAAGTGTCCTTTCCTTTCGTTTTGTTTTAGTCCTTACTAGAAGGGGAATAATGTTTTTTATTTGTAACTGAATAAGAGAGGAACGACTGTCGTCATGACTAACAGCAAAACATTTGCGCAACAGTAGTCACGGAAGGACAAGTAACTCGTAATATTTATACGAAAAAAGTGACGAATGAATATGAAACCACTCTTCCAAAAATGAATTTGGGGGGGGGGGAGGGAGTCCTTCACCGACCTCCATCCGCAGCGGGACGGGCTCAGTCCCAAGTCACTCGATGTGTGACTACGGTGGATAAAATTACTGGGAGAGAATTTTTCCCAATTTCTGCGGTTCTCCTCTGTCATCATCTTTCAACCACTCTTCTACACCCACTCATTCATCTATCGCCGAAGCTACATGATTGTAGTAATTAATACTTTCGGTAAATAACATAGGATTAATTTAGATAACAGATAAGCCAAATACGGAGGTTCATGTCTTCTTACTTCGCAAAAAGAAAACACTAAATTTGGATGTTATTTACGATAATATTACGAAAGGTATAAATGCTCGGAAATTATTCTTGTCCGGTTATACTGATGAATTTGACTATTTAAACTGCGCCTGTAAACGAAGCAAAAAAAGTCCGTTTCATATCCGGATATCAGGACGATCGAGAAACGGTATGACACCGCATCACGTGGAACACGACAATTCTATATCACCGAAACTGCAGAAGTAGTTTAAACACAATGTTGCACCGCTGCAAATATGTTGCTAATAGCATAGCAACTATGTGAGTGGGTGATGATGATGATGATTATGATTATGACGGCGACGACGATGACGATGATGATACACTGTAAAGGGAAACGGAAATAAAATGAGTACAGACCTACTATGGCGCTTATTCCATCAGACCTTCGAACGATCTATGAAAGTGCAGTGTGCTCTGCAAGCATTCCTTCCTACAACTCTAACTAATTCAATGGAGCACAGTTCTTCCTGAGAAGCTAACAGTCCCTCATCTAGCCAAGAAATGTGCCGCATTTTATGGAAACCGAGAGCTCATTACCGCTTAAACAAGCGCACCCCACCTGTCCCTCTCTTGAACCACAACAACCCAGTCCATACTTCCGCATCTCACTTCTTGAAGACATTTTAATATTGTCCTTCCATCTACTCCTAGTTCTTCCAAGTGTTTTCTTTCACTCAGGTTTCACCACCAAAACCCGTTACGCAACTCTCCTGTCTCCCATACGTGCCACATGCCCCTCGTCTCATTCTTCCCCATTTGATCACCCGAATACTACTTGGTAAGAAGTACAGATCGTAAAGCTCCTCGTTAGGCAGTCTTCTCCACTCCCCAGTTACGTCGTCCCTCTTAGTCCCAAATACCTATTTCAGCAGCCTATTCTCGAACACTCTTAAGTCTATGTTACTCCCTCAGTGTGAGAGACCACGTTTCACACCCGTATAAAATAACAGGATGATAGTTCTGGATATCTTAATTTTTTACGTAAGAACAGCAAGCTGGAAGACAAAATATTCTGCACCGAATGACAGCAAACATTTCTTGACGTCCTATAGCTCTCGGATCTTAAATCACAGTTACGTAAATCTCTATTTTAAAAAACTGTTCTTTTTTTTTGTCGTCTTGTAACTTCTAGCTGCCTCGTGTGACTAGTGGTTAAAATCCTCGTCCCAAATATTTAGATCAGAAAGTAATTAAAGAAGTTTTTTGTAAGGAGCAGACATTTGGAGGGAGATTATAACACACGGTCCGCACATAAAAAAGAATGACTTAATTAGATTATGTAACTTCTAATGGAAAGAAATTAGCATGAGGAAAGGAAAGAGGGAGTTTTTGATGCCTAGTTTTGTTTCTTTCTCGCGTTGAAGCAAATATGGCGAGCTGTAAGATCTTTATCATGGAAGAAGATGACTTGGAGGGTGCAGATGCTGCAGTTCAGAGGACAGTCGTGGACAAATAAAAATGACACCCACGTAGATTACCTGTCTTCATAAAACATACTCATAATACAGGCGTTCCGGTCACAGAGGGAAAGGCTACAGCCCGATGTAATGAAATTTGTCTACTTTTTCCTTCGTTCTGAAGTCAAAACTGCGAATGTCAATAAAATTTCACGCAGCGGAGATCCTTTTTGTAAAGAAACATTTGGAGGTGTTGAAAATACACTACACTCGGAAACTGCTTACTATAAAAGTAAGAGTTCATCTGTACTCCCAGTCAATGTACTTACAATACCTGCATTACACGTTCCTCAGATGAAAGAACCACGCTTAAAGACTAGTTCACCACAGACAACTGGTCACTGCGAAGGAATTTAACTAAGCAGTGAAGGATTCTATATACACCGACATGTTATTTCTGAATATATAATGTCTTTATTACAATATGTAGTTCTTTATAGCTATAATCTTAACTGCATTCATCCCGTTGTGATAAAAAAAACTATGAAGCAAGAAACCGTCAAGCGCAACTTAAAATGGTTAGTATGTACATATAATGTTTAGTATGTACATATAATTCGGTTATAACACCTTTCAGGCGGAGTAGGCCATCGTCGGTTCATGTAAAAGGTAAAGCAATCCCATTACAGGCCTGAACAGGCCCTGAGGATTCCAGGAGGCTGAGGTTCCCAGATTTCAAGACAATAGGCACATGAAGGTGGCAAAGTTGTCAGCACTACGCACCGGCCGCCTTTACCCCCCCCCCCCCCCCCCCCCCCCCCCCCAAAAAATATCTTTTTTCCTTTTTTTTTTTTCTGGGGGAGGTAGGGGTTTTGTGAAATAAAAAAAAAAAAAAAAATAAAAAAAAAAAATTATATAAAAAAATATAAA
>Ga0131853_10018347_pt1 | contig 12730 bp, 4 predicted proteins | sample TergutLab28metaG_FD_92764 | JGI IMG/M metagenome (GOLD analysis project Ga0131853, IMG submission 92764) | Labiotermes labralis P1 segment gut microbial communities from Petit-Saut dam, French Guiana - Lab288 P1 (version 2) (version 2) | ecosystem: Host-associated > Arthropoda: Insects >...
CAGCATAAAACAGACAAGCTGACTTTTCAAGTTCAGAAAATACGAAGTATAAAAAAATTCCAGACACGACTACAAAAATGTTCAACATAAATTGAAACAAAAAACACATAAAATTAGCTTGAATGTTATTAATTTTAATTTAAATTGTAACCAAGTTTTGAACCAATTAAAATTTAAAAACTTTGGACACATTTTAAAAACGTTGAGTAAAATAAATCTATTGAATAACACGACTTGCAATAAACTAAGTTAAAAAAAAAATTTCGAAGGTTAAACCGACCGAAGCTTGGCGTTAACCACCCACACCACCTAACGCAGAGGTTAAAGAAGAAGTTGACCTACACCTCTACACCCTCTTTTGTCTTTCATGGCCTCTTCTAGGGAAAATAATTACCTTTACCTTTATCATTGATAGTACCGCTATTTTGGCTATAGTTTATCTGTACGTGGTGCATACTGGTATAATTCGCAGTTTCTGCCGGTGAATTTCTCTTTCTCTGAAGATACAATCAACACATTTTTTGGTCTTTAGTTCACCACACACGAAATATTTTTTGAATATGAGATTTAGAAATTTTTGTGTGGAGTGCCTAAAAACCGGTTACAAATACGAAGTTCGGAGAAAATTCTACGCTCGAGGAAAACTAATTCTCAGGAAAACTCAAACTAGCGCCCTTGCTAGGATATATATAGAATGGGTTTTGACGTAACCTACAAGGGGAACCCCCAAACCAGAGTATTTTGATAGAAAAGGGGAAGGAAACCCGTCAGACGGGGAAAGCCCAAAGCTTGACAATGCTGCTGCTTGCAAACCGGAAATCAGAAACTGCTGCTGGGGGCTTGTACACGGGCACCTTAGACGGGGTCACTGTTCACTGACAAAGACAAACTCGTCTCTTAATATCTACCATTACGTAACACGCAATGGAAAATCATATGGGCGCAGATGCTGTATTCAAAATTTTTAACCTCGAAAATTGTTGCAGGTCATCCTCACGCTCCGACCACTTTACCCCAGCAGAAAATCACGCCCTATTTCACTTATGGTCTACGACACTGTTTGAGAACCAAATGGGGTCTGAACACCGTGAATACAAAGGAATAGTTTCCTTTTTTTTTTAGAGAACTACCTGTCGTAGACTGTTCGCTATACTGACTGAGCTACGTCGCCCCACTCTACAATTAGAGACTGTGACTTTGTGATTTGTGAAATGTTAAATGTGGTGGAAATGCAGAACAATTTTAGGCCTGTACATAATCATGGAGAAGGCCGGGATAAAGTAGTTCGTGTAACTCTGGGCTGGACGGTACGGGGATCGAATCCCGATGGGAGCGGGATTTTCCGCGCTTACCAGACCGATCCTGAGGTCCACCCAGCCACCTCTCAGTGCTTACCCGAAATTTCGATGTGTAAAATGGCTGGAGAACGGTGCAGAGCTGAGAATGCGAATGGGTTGGAATTATACACCCGCCCCTCTCTGTACCAGCATAAGAATGTCATGGTGTAAACTTTACATTTTTTGTATGAGGAAGAAACTACACAAATTTCAGAGCAGAAACCCGTTTTCCTGTTGCATAGGTTTATAGTGGACCGCTCTCATTGACCGCGCCATCCAAGGCGTGGATTTGCGGCCGCTCGCTTGATAAGATCGCGGGTTTGAATCCCGTCGGGGGTGTGGACGCCTGTTTCCTGTGAGTGTTGTATGTTGTTGCGCTATGAAAAAATAGACTCGTAGTGTAGGTATATATATATATATATATATATATATATATAAGATTTTTTTTCATTTTATGTACTCTGCGTATCCCTCAGTTGAGTCTCTGAAAGATTTTCTTTGCCATTCTTTGATTACAGTTGTTTTCTTAAAAACACTAGTTCCTGTATAGTTTACGGGCACACTTGTTATTTTTCTTTGTCTGAAATTTCACGTGACTGTATTACTTGTGTTGGTTTGTCTTTTTCCACCATCTGTTATAATAACAAAGAAGAAATTTACAACACAAACATTGCTATTTCTTATTCTACAAAATATTAACTTACCAAAGTTGAATATTTCTTTTAGATCTCTTCATGTACGTCAGTTCAAAACTGTTAAATAAGCGCCGCTAGTGTCGCCCGTACATAAGGATATTGCGCTTCAACCATGTTGTAAAACTGCCTTTGGGTAACTGAAAATGCTGCCTAGTGTGTGTCTAAAAGTGGTGTAATTTAAGTCCCAATTTCCGTTGCAATTTTTCGACTGTTTAAAGACAATGAATTAGGGACATAAAACACACACAGACAGCATATTTATCCCTCAAGCGAGCCCCCCCCCCTTTTTTTTTAAAGAAAAAGAGTAGCTAAAAAGGAACCAAGTTCTTAATTCGAATTCAAACAATTTAACAAACAGAAGGAGTGAAATGATATGAACCTAAGAATGTAACAAGGCTGCATTGTGATTGTCGTAGCAACTGTCATAAACGCGCTTTGTCCGCATGATTCATGACAGCTACGTGACTTAATTTCCATTAAACCTCGCCGGAACCGACGGCAAAATTGTTGTTATTCCCCTGACTTTACAAGCAAACACCTTTCTTTAACGAAATGCCTTAAAGTAATCAATTTCACTCTCTTCATTGTCACGTAACGGCATCTTGTATCGGTCTCCGAGCGATTTTGTGCCTTTATACTAGTTTCTGTGCCACGTGACGTCGCCTGATCAGGTAGATAAATACCAAACTTTCTCAGGAACTTAGTGATGGCTACCTGCCTACCAAATTAAACGATGTCACATCGTAAAATTAACATAATTTGTAAACAGTACGTAACGTTCCTTATGCCCTAATAGTGACCGCTGGTAGGTCTTATATAAAGGTAAAATTTCCTTGTCCACACCATGAAGATGTATATGGTGTGTAGAGGTATAGCTCCACTCATTCTTAACTTTGGCGCTAGATGGGTGAGTGGTTAACCCTGGAAACAAACCCCGTACCCGCGGAATAGGAGGCTGGATGGGACCAGTTTCGATCTGGACGTTTCGATGAAGAGAATTATATCTTACCGCTACCAGTACACAAACCCAAGACTGTCCAGAACGCAGCAAAGTCGCTATACTGAATACGCTCCTCCGACTCCTGTAAGCTTTATATAGGTAAAGGCAAAAGTAAAGCCACGAGGACCCAGAGGGGGAGTACAGGTATAGCTCTACTCTTTCTTTAACCTCGACGTTAGATGGGATGGGTGGTCAACGCCCCGGAAAAGACCCAGTACCCATTGTGTAGGTGGCTGGCTGAGCATCAGAGCCGGTCTGGAAGGCTGCGAAAAATCTCGCTCCTACCGGGATTGGATCTCCGAACCGTCCAGCCCGTAGCGAGTCGCTACACGGACTGAGCTATCCCGGTCCACTCTGTAGGCCTTATATATGATATAAAACTTTACTTATATCTTTGCCGAGTCAAAAATTCTAATGCTCAACTTGCTGACACTTATCTGTTGTTTCTTGAGCCAAATAATTATCCCATATTTCTTCCTTCGCTGTTAAATCGTGTTTGGAATGGAAGAGTGCACGGTTGACATCCTTAGGACTTACAGACCTACGGACCATGAACGAATTTAGGGATGGAAGTCGATTCAGATTTTAACAGTGGCCAATGATGTTAACAGCTGTTGACATAACGCAGAATCACCATATTTTGTTAAAGTGACTAAGCTATTGGTTAGCAATCTGGACAACTGGCATTCAGTTCCCGGAGGCAGCAGAAATTTACACCCTGACCACCCCGTCCCGAAGAACCAGAGTAGCCAAGTGGGTATAGTGACAGCGCTACGGGCTGGACAGTCCGCGGTTCAAATACCGGTAGAGGAAAGTAACTTTACTCTTCTCAGAGAAGTCCAAACGTTCTCCGAGATCCACAGGTTTTCTTTCCCGGGGTTAAAGCGGCCGGGACTTGTAGTTAACCATACATCTGCAACTAGTGTCCAGGTGCAAAATGATTTGGTTTATACCTCTGCTTCCCTTGTATGCATTACGGCGTGGGCAGGGAAAAATCTCACGTGTATTTAACTTTCACCATTGCATCCAGACCGACTCTGAAGAAGAACAGGTCTCTCATCCAGGGGACGCCAGAGATACATCCCCGGGGGAAAAGTAACCATTACTACTCGCCTCCGTCTATTGCGTAGGGCTAAAAAATATAATTTTATTTCCACTTTTTCATATTCGTAATTCCACACACATACAGGCATACCATCTTCATTTTCAAAATAAATTAAATTTCACTGACAACTTCTTTGTAGAATCAAAATGCAAAGTATATTCTAAATCCAATAATAAATTAGGGGGTAAAACAAGAAAACTCAGTAACAGACGGACAGACAGGATGCCTTCACAAGTCTTTATGTGTAAGAAGCACGTGTACGGGCCCAAGGTTTCTGGGACTTCCCCTGTTTATACGCTAGTTATGGTCTAAACAAAGCCCGTTAAAAAAACTCCACAGCAAAATTCGACATTCCCCGTCCGTAGCCACAAAGCCTTCCGGTTCCACGGTGACAATATACATTACAGATCCCGATGGGACAGTTAAATCACATTTTTGTTTAATGTGTACTCTATTCATGTTCTTTTTATATATCTCGAAATTAAAATACTGGCGAAAAACAATGGTGCCTCTCACTGTTGTTCTTAACCGACATGAGTTTTTCTTCTTTACATTACCGTCGATATTTGTCCATATTCACTCATCACACACACACACACACAGTAAATCACGACCCCTATCCTGTTACACAGATATTACTCTCATTGATGTAATTTAGGTTCTACTCTTATAATTGGGGACCGCGGTAGCACAGTGGTTAAGGTGCTGTGCTACAAATCGGAAGGTCGCTGGTTCGATCCCAGCTGGTGTCAGTGGATTTTTTATTGACATAAAATCCCTCCGATCGCACTATAGCCCTGGGGTCGACTCAGCCTCTAACAGAAATGAGTACCAGGAGCATTTTCTGGGGGTAAAGGCGGCCGGTGCGTAAGGCTGACAACCTACCACCATCCTGTGCCGCTGTTACGAAATCTGGGAGCCTTAACTTCCTGGAAACCTCTGGGCCTGTCCAGGCCTGTAATGGGACTGATTTACCTTTACCTTTATTGTTTTACTTAAAAAAAACTGTCATAACGATGACATTACTTCAAATAACAGGTCGGGAAAAATTTGTTGATTTACGCTTTGAAAGTAAAAAATATTTCATAAGATGAATAAAATATAGGGCGATTCCAGTGACCATGCGGTCTAAGATCTAGGCCTGAGGTCGCTCAGTTGTGGGATCGCGATTTCGAATCCGTCTGTTCTGTTTGTTGTGTGTCGTGTAGGTAGCGGCCTCTCGCTCGTTTAGAGAAGTCCTAGCGGGTGTATGTGTCTAATTGTATGCGATCTGGAACAATTAACAGTTACGATGACTGGACTCGAGTTGGACTGTAGCGCCACTGAAAAAGAAAATAACATTTTACGAGAGTGAATTTACCGAAAAAACGGGTCCAGATTAAACTCATTCAAACACAAATCCGGCACGCGATAGCACAGCTATGTAACAGAAGAAAGCATTCTGTAACAGAAGATACTCCTCTGTAACAGAAGATACTTCTTTGTAATAGAAGGTTTTCTATGTAACAAGATACTCCTGTGCAATAGAAAATACTACTCTGTAACATCGTCTGTAACAGAAGATACTCTTCTTTAACAGAAGATTCTCCTTTGTAACAGAAGATATTTCTCTGTAACAGAAATTACTACTCTAAGGTACACCTCTGTAACAGAAGATACTCCTCTGCAACAGAAGACACTCTTCTGTACCAGAATATATCCTTCATATGGTCCAAAACATATAAAAACTTTAGACTGATTCATGAGCTGCAACGTTTTACAAATATAAACATCTGCAGCTAACATATTGAATGTCGCATGGAAGACTTAAGTGAAGATGGAAGAATAACAGTAACGTAGATCACTGGAGACCTGAACGTTACGACGTGAAGTGGATTCATCTTGCTCGAATAGAAACCAGAAGCAGGCTTATTTCAGCACAGTATTTAACATCGATCTTCATAAAAATAAGTATATTCCTTGAGCAGGTCAGAAACAATTAGCTACTCAAAAAGATCTCAGTTCCAGGCAGTTAGATATCAACTATATGACAGGTTATAATATACTTTCCTATTCATAAATATTAACAAGCAAGAAACCCAGTCACGTGCTTACCTCTTTCACTAATTTATTTACACATTTTGCTGGAGCGCGGATTCTTAAGAAGGCGTTTGTATTTTTAATGGTTCGCGAAATGAATACAAGAGATGTTGAAATTTTAAACAGCAGCTCACTCCTCAAGGAAATGTAATCCTTATTGCTACTGCATTCATTATCACGTCTGTCGATGGACTCGCCTTTCTTCAGCAGAAACAGAAAACGAGACTCTGCTAGTTTCCATAGCAACCTTATGGTACTAAGCACTTCTAATTACTGAATACTTTCGTAGAATAATCTTCACGATTTGAGATGCTCACAGGACGCTGTATTTATATTTCCGACATCCAGAACTGTTATCACTGGACGCTGCTCACTACGTCATGTTGTTATCAACTGATACAGCACGTATAATTGTTATTTACACAGGAAAATGTCGACCATAAGCAGCCACAAACCGCCTGCTTTCCTAAAACAAGGTGTCGAAATATTTCGTCACAGTATGTAACGTCAGTATGGAAGCATGCATTTCACTTTCATACCAACATGAACATTTTGTAATCTACGTGTATACTGAGATAAACTAATTAACTAACTAACTGAATAACTAATTAACTAACTAAGTCCATGGAGCAGAGGGCTTCCTGTAAAGCTACCAGGTCTTCAGGCAATCAAGAAATTCCCAACAGCTTATGGGACTAGAAAGTTCAGCACCGCATTCACAAGAGCTCGACACCGATGTTCAATCTGAGCTGTGCGCATGTGCTTGCGCACAAATGTAGTGAGATCAGGGCAAAGGGGAAAATGAAATACGCACAAAAGGGATGCAAGAAATATGATACTAATAAAACAAAAATGGTCGTTAGTTGGAAAAACATAATTTTACAGTTGTATTGATATTTATTTGCATTGTAAATTGTATAACATATGAATGAAAAATAATCATACTAACTTTATGTTTATTTTTTTTTCCCCTCTTTATTTCTTGTATTATCGAAGTATGTATTTACAATCTGAATAGCTATGAGAACGACTGTATTAATGTCGTTATATATTATAGTTATTATATTATATATATTATAATTTTATATACACAAACCACACACACAATTTAGCAAGCGCAGGGTTTGGTAACTAGGAAAGAATTTGCACAATTTGAAAGTTTCTGGCACACAGGCACTTAAAAATTCGAGGCGACATTGTCTGCGATCCGTCCATATCCTGAGCCAGACCAGTTCAGTCCAGGCTTCCCAAACCCACGTTCTGAAAATCCATTTTAATATTATCATGCCATCTACGCTTAGTTTATCCAAGTGGTCTCTTTCCCTCGGGCCTCCCGACCAAAATTCTGTATGCACCTTTTCTGTCTCCCAATACACTGGTATAAACTACCAATTTTATTTCATTACCGAGTATTCAATAATTATTTCCAGTGACGTTTATTGCCTCCACCCTCTTTTCCTTTCCCTAGCTGCTAGCAACCTGGAATTACCGTAGATTGCGTAATAAAAAGTGTTATTGTCATCTTCCCTACCTATTCGCAACTACTTGCAAACGCACATAGAGTAAGAAGGGAAGCCTAGCCTTTTGTGTATCAGGGTGTATGTTATTGAGATTTCGTTATTTTCTTCTTTTCACAGAAAACTAAGTTAGTACGAACATTCTTGGGATTTAATTATGTTATTTTTATAATCTTAGAACGTGCTACATTGCCAGATGGCAAGCCTGTTTCCTGCACAGACACACTTTGGCTTTAATATTTCCCCCCATGGCGCCGCAACCCAACGCGGTCCACCTTCTCCTCATTCTTGAGGTTTCTAGATCACTAACAACGACGCCCCACATTCGGTATGACCCCTCTGATCGGGTGTTCAGCTCGTCGCAGAGACCTCTACCTGACAACACACAACACTTACGACAGAAAAACATCCATGCCCCCAGAAGGATTCGAACCAGCAATTTCAGCAGGCGAGAGGCAGCAGACTTACGTCTTAGACCGGGCTGCCACTGGGACCGGCATTTGGCTTTTATTCCGCTTCTTATTTACCAGACCCTGCTTAAAAGACCCATAGTTTCTTATATTGTGTTGCTTCAGGCAAATGAAGTCCCTTATACAGTTTATTAAAAAAATAAAGGATTATATTTTTTGAATAAACGAAAGGACACTAAATATTAAAAAGAACAGGTTTTTTTAATATTACATTAAAATCAAAAGAGGAAGTGCAAAGGATTAGTAGTGGAAATTTGCTAGCATCTTCTGTCGTCAAATTATATGCGATATGCATAATCACCAAACGTATAGGGAGTGTATGGACAGATTGAAATAAAATGATTTTCGCTGGCGATAGTTAACACCATTATTATTGAATTTGGAACAGAATATATTTATGTAACGATTTATATGTCTGTACACTGCGCATGACGACAAATTTGTTGATAATACTTAACTGCAATGACTTGAAATATTGTATAAAAACAGTCACATTTATGCTAAGACACTTAAACTGTTAAAATAGCAATATGCATGGACGGTGCTGCTCTCTGGAAATCGGCTAGGGACTGCAAAGTTAATGTCTGAATACAAATTCAAACGTACCTTACATGGACTAAATTGTTTCAGTCTTCCGCTCTTATTTACAGTAAATGTCAGCTGTTGTGACTAACAACATACATGAAGATATAACATAAAGCATTAGTCACTATGAGCGCATATTATAAGAACTATTAATATCATTGCTTACATTATTAATAATGTAAATAACGAAGTCTCATTTTTTTCTGCAGCATTTGTAGGAGATTTTATAAAACAAACTGCACGAATTTTGTATTTGAGCCTTACGTTGTGTTCCCAAATTTTCAATTTTTCCAATATTTACTTTCATATTGCGATAACACAACCATCGCACGTTAAGTCGTCACAGAATTATACAATACTTGATAGTGTATGAATATTTTTTGCAAATTTGCTTATAATATCTTGAGGTCTGAAATGACACAATGAAGAAAAAAAACTCAGTAGTTGTGTGCTAGTAGTACGGTTGTGCACAGGCAGTGTGGTTAGTCACAGTATTTGTGCACACGCAGTAAGCAAAATAAAAGAAAAGGAACACACAATCACAAATGTGTTTGTGACATTTAGTTTGCATTATTTTGCAACATGTTTCGGTATTTTTAAAAAGCTATTATCAAGCAATGTAAAATACTTAAAGAAAGATTATAACACAAATTAATAAATTGTTTCTTTTCTGTGTAGCTGAGACTTCAGCTTTACAATGTCAAGTGTGTTGTAAGAGCCGAAATCAGATAAAATCGAAAAAGTAGAACACATTGAAACATATTAAAATCATTAACAGTTGCTTTTAATGTGAAAGAAAAAATCTTCAATAATAAATAGGCCTCCAGAGATTCTGTTTTGGAATTAATTTGTAAGATAGAGCATGGAGAAATGTAGTTTTTTTTTGGTCTCCACCAGTCGACGGTGAAAATGCAGTAAAATAAATAAATCGAGTGTAAACATCTTAACTATAAGAAGCCACCTTTCATTTTTCATGTTATTTCCCACTGCCATGAGGCAACAAGCGAGGTGTTCAAGCAATAATTCTGAAGTGTATTCGGAAAATTCTTTGTTCGAATCTGGCCTGGAACACTGCCGATCCTAATATTAATGCTGTGTTTGTCAGGCCCTGCAGACAGTTCCGGGCAGTGCCTACGTCATTTCCTGTTCTTCACGCTCCCCTGTCCTCTCTGCATCATGTTGCAGGCCGGCCTCACCGTGCGAGCGACTCGCTTACAGCCACGTGGCGGTCAAAAAAGAGCCTTGCGACCGGGGCTACGAGCCGGAGCTGCAGACACAACAGCAAGGTGAGTTGCTGTGTCCCTTATCTATGCATGCCACACATGTTGCTACTTGCGCTTGAAACCGTCCTGTGAAAAGCCTGCAGACTAACACGTAGAGTTACACAATCAGTGGCCGATCTATATGCAGCATTTCTCAGATCATATAGCCCGACTGAAATATTTCGCAACGTTTTAATGTGTGCCGTCTTCCGAGCATTGATCAAGTCTATAATATACAAATAGCCAACAAAATGCACTTCAATGTTTATGACGTATTTTATTCACTAACTTCTCACCAACATGATTCGGACGGTATTGTGGCCATCTTCAGGGTAATGTTATTATTACAAGAATACAAAGATACAAGTGTGGTTAGCTGTGTGTAATAATTTTAACTGAAATTATAATATTTTTTTTTATTTTTACGCAGTGACGCCGACCACATTTGCACCGCTGTGTTCTTGTAATAATATCATCCTGAAGATGGCCACAATACCGGCCGAAACATGTTGGTGAGAAGTTAGTGAATAAAATACGTCATAAATATTGAAGTGCATTTTGTTGGTTTTTTTATACATTATGAATTCGCAACATATTGTTTACAGTGAAGAGTTGTTAGCACCTTGCCCAACGCCCAAGTTCAAGGGCCACCCCTTGTCGGCTGTCCGCGACTGCTTAGTCAATATATTCGCAGCTACCCTCCATATCTGGAGACCGTTCATCCAACCGCAACCTGAGGACGCGCTATACGTGGTGACAGTGACCAAATTATCACATAGGATCATTGGCTGAAGTTTTTCGAGAATAGGGTGCTGAGGAAGATAACAGGGGAGTGGAGAAGACTACACAAAGAGAAGCTTTATGCCTTGTAGACCTCACCAAATATTATTCTGGTGATCAAATGAAATGAGTTTGGGGGGGGGGGGCATGTGGCACGTTTGGGGTAGAGGAGAGATGCATACAGGGTTTTGATGGGGAGAGTTGATAGAAAGAAACCACGTGGAAGACCTAAGCGTAGATGGGAGAATAACATTAAAGCGGGGAGGCACGGAATTGATTGATCTGGCTTCGGTTTGGGACAGGTGACGGGATCTTGTGAATGCGGTAATGAATATTTGGGTTCCATAAAATGCGGGGAATTGTTTGACTAGCTGAGAAATTGTTAGCTTCTCTGCTGTATGTATTTAGTTGGTTAGTTAGTTAATTTGTTTGTTTGTTAATTATACCCCGACAGCGTCAGATTCATCAACCCAGAGCGATTAATAATTTAGAACATAAAGAGCAAAAACGAGTATTTGTTGAAGATTTTAAGTTTCAACTTTAATTTTACAAATTGTTTTACTTAATTATTAACAATTTTACAACACTTCATATATATATATTTTAACGTGTTTTCAATGTGTAACTTTCATATATATCCTACGTAAGGCCCAGATCTCGTCTATTAATTTTTATAAACATATTTAAGGCTACTGATACATATTTCTCTTTTTTACAATTATGATAATTACAGCCTGATGATTGCTACTGTACGTAGCCGAAACATGTAGCTGCTATCACAACTGCAACAATAAAATCTGCACACTGGCGGGTCCTATTTATTTCGTTATGTATTCTACAAGTACAACTGGGGTGCCATACATTAAAATTAGAAAATGGGCGCAGACCACAAAATTTGTGACACATTTTGTACAGTTTATCTCGAAAACAACTAGACTTAAATTGACTACAGGATGTATGATTTTTTTCACTCGCTGAGCCACTTGCTTGAAACATTTTTGCTTCGGAAAATATTTAGCTAATTACGGGCGAATTTGACTCAAGATGCGTACAGGAAGTCATATAGTTTTTTTTGGAAAATTTCCTTATTTTCTCCTATTTGAACGTTGGTTCAGACAATTTTAATTAAAGCCCACAACACAAAATGTTCGCGAAAAACTGTTTTTTGACTGTGGAGTTCTTGCTTTCTTACAGACGGAGAAACATGACAAGATTCAACAGGAGCTTATGTTTTGGGGGGATGAATTTCATGTAATTAGTATTTAAAAATTCAGTTCTTTTCGTACAGAAAACACACTAAACATCCATTACAAACACGAAAACTAGTGTTGTTTAAAAAGCATATTCTTTGTTTACTTAAAAAATTATACAACACACTTACATACACTTTACAAAAAATGAATAATTACAAAATCAGAAGATGTAGTGAAATAATAACTAATTGGCTGCAATTAGCAGCACAGTATTCATTATTTCCATAGCTTGTCTTACAAGTCCATAACCCCTTTCAAGGCGAATTGTCCACAGCGCGATCTAATATTTTCGCTTTCAATTTCCAGTATTCTTTTATTTTCTTAAGGGCAACCAATAGCTACTTACGTCTTCTTCCTCGTCTTTCCATCATTTGTATTCTTCCGTGTATTTTTCATTCAGTAATGTGTTTTCGAACGCAATTTCTAAGCAAGATATGACATTTCTAGTTAGCTTTCATTCCTTTCATTTCATATAAAATATTCATCTCCTCCTTGACTCCATGTCACACTTCTGTATTTCTCACAACATCAGTGGAAATGATCTCTATCCTTCTGCAACACCACGTCTCACAATTTTCATGGGATTTCTTATCTGCCTTCCGAAGTGTGTGGTTTTCAACACCATACTCAAATATGCTCCACATATA
>Ga0131853_10018352_pt1 | contig 12726 bp, 8 predicted proteins | sample TergutLab28metaG_FD_92764 | JGI IMG/M metagenome (GOLD analysis project Ga0131853, IMG submission 92764) | Labiotermes labralis P1 segment gut microbial communities from Petit-Saut dam, French Guiana - Lab288 P1 (version 2) (version 2) | ecosystem: Host-associated > Arthropoda: Insects >...
AACAACAACAACAACAACAACAACAACAACAACAACAACAACAACAACAACAACAACAAAACACATTCCATAGCTATTTACTCGTATTTTATCCATGCTGTGATACTATTGGAGGTTAAGTTATGATAACATTGTATTTGTTTTCATGGAATCAAACAACAAACAAACATCCCAAACAAACAAACAAACTATGCTCTGCTTACACTGACTGCACTAATTATGACTCCTGTATCATTATTTGGTTATGAATTATTTTCCTTTGTGGACAATACAGTGTATCAGAAACACCTCATATGAAAGTTACAGAATATTATGAAGTGAGAAGTCTGTACAAACCAATTATTTTGAAAGCTTAGTACATGTAAATATATTGACTAAGATTTCATGTACTGTAAAGTTTGCAGTTGGCTTATACATATCACAATTAAATTTGATCAAAACATTACAATGTGTAAGACCACTATTAAAGGAATTACTTGTATGTATGGTCGTTTTGGGTAAAACATGCAGACTAATAGTGAAAAGACAGAATAATGTGGGTTCCAGTGTATGCACTTCCATTATGTAATGAGCAATGAAATAAATGAAACATATTGACATTAGTACTTTTTGCCAAATTTTACACTGTGTGGGCCTAGGCCACGTCTCTGGCTCAGACACAAACCTGGACACTCCTTCTCTGAGTTCTGATAAGGTGGACGCCTGACTCTGGGTGGCTCTGCATTTGGAGATTCAACAAAGGCATAGTAACCTTCAGGTGGCTCCTGCACCACTTCAGAGCTCTGAGTGATGCTTACGCCAACACACAGCACCATCACTGAACACACAACACAAATCTGAAACAACACATGACAGTGCTGTGTATTATTATTATTAGTTTTATTATTATTGGTTGTGGTAGTGGTATTAGTAGTAGTAGTAGTAGTAGTAGAATTGTTGACACACTCAATTCATGGTGTACATAAAATTATACAGTATAGTAATGGATAATCAGACAACAGTGAATTGGCAGGGATGTGTCAGCAAGTGGGTGTGGTCTGTTTTAGTCATTATCCTTTATCTGAATAGTGGTTTGAATTCTGGACCTACATGACAAGACACAAGAACACTAACTGCCTGACTCACATTCGTCTGTGATTGGTGTCACTTTGACCTACACCAGGAAGAATGAGACGGGCGGGGCACGTGGTATGTATGGATAAGAGCAGAGAAGCATACTGCGTTTTGGTGAGGAAAACCTGTGAATAAGAAATCACTTGAAAGACCTAGGGGTAGATGGGAGGATGATATTGAAAGGGGTCTTAAAGAAATGGGATTGGATGGTGTTAAATGGGCTGATCTGGCTCAGAGCAGGGACAAGTGGCCGGCTGTAAACATGGTAGTGAACCTTGGCATTCCACAAAATGCAAGGAATTTCTTGATTAGCTGAGGAACTGCTAGCTTTTCAAGAAGGACTCTGCTCCGTGGATTTGCTGCTTTGTTCTTTAAGGATGTTTAAGAAAAGTATGGTCTAGAAGCAACAACAGCAAAAACAATAATAAAACAAACAATAACAACCATTCATTTAAAATACCAACAAATGCACCTTGTCTTTAAAATATTGTAAAACCTTATTTGGTTAAAACACTTTAAAAACATTCATAGACCTTCAACATGTTTCGGTTGCTATTTTCAACCATCATCAGGGAGCCTCAAAGTTCTGCTAAAGTTACTTATGTGCATTGTATATATGGTGATAATGGTGTTGTGACAGCATGTCTTTATATGTGGCTGATGTTTCCGGATATGTTATGACCGGTCCTCCCCTTGTCTATCAGAATCTTCGACTTCAAGATTCTGATAGACAAGGAAACATCAGCCACTTATAAAGACATGCTGTCACAACACCATTATCACCATATATACAACGCACATAAGTAACTTTAGCAGAACTTTGAGGCTCCCTGATGATGGTTGAAAATAGCAACCGAAACATGTTGGAGGCCTATGAATGTTTTTAAAGTGTTTTAACCAAATAAGGTTTTACAATATTTTAAAGACAAGGTGCATTTGTTGGTATTTTAAATGAATGTATATTGATTCAACATGCACGATGAAAAATTAAAAAAAATAACAACCATGATGGAGACATCACTCAAATTCCATCAGTGCTTCATACTCATATGCATCAAACTGCAATGAACGCTTATATTCGTTTGATCTTAACTGAAAGAGTCACAAAATGAAACAATCAACAAGATGGTTGGAGATGAAGGTTATGTTACTTAGAGACGCTCTCGGTCGCTGAGACTCTACATTAGGTACAATGATGACGATAATAATAATAATAATAATAACAACAACAACATCAACAACAACAATGAAAAGGCGTAGGTATATTTGCCCCTGTCTACGGCACGAAGGCAAATAAGAGATGAGAAGAGGTATAGGTATATCATTCTTCATTGCGGCACTAAACGGAGGTGAGTGGTCAAATTCAGGCCCTGGTCGCTTTACGCCCCGGAAAGAACATTTAAGGCACAAAGTTCCTCCGAAATCTGGGTAAAAACCTGCACGACCACACGGTGTCACACCACAGAAGACCACAATCTGAACTCAACATATGTCAGTGAGACTAACAGAAGCCCCATTATTATTTACCGTTAGACATTATTACTATTTGGATTACTGCAGCCGTAACATCTGGTTGAGTGACAATGTTGCTCCACGACGTAAGGTAGAAAAGTGCATGTACTCGTATTTGCACACATTTTGGTATAGTTGATTGAAGTCGTTATTTAACAACCTGTGTACCGTGACGTGAGTAGTGTATACGGTCATGACTAATGAACGGAACGCAGGACGTTATCATAACAGAAAAACAGGTAAGATGTCCTCTTACAATACGGAAGATTTCCTATATTTGGGAACAACCCAAACATTCAAAACTGCATTTAAGAAGAAATTAGAAGATGACTGAACGGGAGGAATGCCTACTACTGTTCGGTCCGGTATCTTGTGTCTTCCAGTTTGCCGCCCATAAACATAAGGATTAAAACACAAAGAACTATAATTTTGCCTGTTGTTTTATATGGGTGTAAAACTTTGAAGCAGGAACATAGGCTGAGGTTGTTTGATAATAGGGTGCTGAGGAAGACATAAGGGCCTAGGAGGGACGAGGTAACAGGGAAATTGAAAATAGTGGACGAGCTTCACGATCTGTGTTCCTCACCAAATATTATTCGGGTGATCATACGAAGAAGAATGAGATGGACGGAGCATGTGGCACGCATGGGGAGAGGAGAAGTGCATACAGGGTTTTGGTGGTGAAACCTGAGTGAAAGGGGCTACTTGGAAGACCTAGGCATAGATGAGGGGATAATATTAAAATGGATCTTAAAGAAATGGAATGGGGGGGGGCAAGGATTGGATTGACCTTGCTCAGGATAGTGACAGGTGTCGGGATCTTGTGAACACGGCAATGAAACTCCGGTTTCCATAAAATGCGGGGAGTTTCTTAACTAGCTGAGGAAACATTGGCTTCTCAAGAAGGACTCCACTCCGTGGATGTATTTTGTTACCGTGACGTGAATCTAAGTGACCGTGGCATTTTAATTCATTGTTTCTTCACAAGGCGATAGAAATGCGATCTTTCTCACAATGAGTTTATAATCTGACCGGTCAGTGATTTTGTTTCTGTTCTCAAATTGTTGCTATTTCGACAAATTTAAAGCACAATGTCGAAGATGCAAGTTACCTACTTTTAACAACCAAAGCACTGCACTTTTCCCCCAGGGTTTATTTACGACACATTCTCAGCTTCTTAAAAACCATTCTATATCATGGAGTTCGTTGGAAAGGATAGAGTCCAAATATCAAGTAACCCTTCAATTAATCAGATGAAGTATGAAGGGCTTCTCCAGATGTTAGATATCAGAAGGGATATGCATGTTACACTGTCAGTTGGAATACGTCAATGCAGCGGTGCACATATTTCCAAAAAATTCCGGGAGTCACCTCAAAATCAAGGCACCAGAAGGGTGGCAAAAAGCAGGTCCCATATTGAGGATCCACAGCTATTAATCGCTACCGTACAAAATTTATTCGCCACAGCGACCTGGCGCCCGGGATTTGTGCAGCCCTGAGTTAATGCAAAGGTGTGATAGTCATGCAGGAATGTTGGCTAACAGCACAATAGAAATATGCAGTGTTACTTGACCAAGCGAAGTATGACCTGTGGAGGAACGGGCACGAGAGGAAACAAGAGTTCTAAACTGGGCACCTGTCTCTTCATTTCCTGCTTCCAAGTTAGCCGTCAAGATCAGTTGTCAACCAATTTCTTTTGTTAAGAAGGCGAATAAAAAGACAGACGAATTAACACCGGAATGTGGAAAATGACCATCAGTCTTACGGTTATTAAAAAAAAGCAGCGTAATATATGTGGAACTGTGACTAGGCTATTTGCTGGACGATCCGGGTTTCGAATGCCGGCGGGGGCAACCTTCCAAAAGGTTCAGACCGGCTCTGGGGCCCATTAGACATCCTATTCGATGAGTACCGGTGTTCACTCCCGGCAGACAAGCACCCGGGCCCTTAATTTGACTACTCATCGCCTAGGGCCGAAGATAAGAAAAAGTGGAGTCATACCTCCACCTCTTACATGCCTTCGTGGCGTGGACGCGGACAACTTTACTTTTAGCTTAACCTTTTGAAGCCTAATTTCAACTATAGTGGTCGTACCGCACCGCTAACCTCTAAAGTTGCATTTTATATATTTATTCAACAAATATAGGTACTGTATATTTTAAACACGGTATATACTCTCCGTTTTTTTCTCTTCAAATTGCAGTTTGTTTCATAATTCTAACTTATTTGGTTCCTGTATTATTCACATTTTATATACAGAATGTGCTAAAATTAAAAAAAATAATTCCGGCGCCAAAAGGTTAATATACGCGGGACATAGACCACCCATAGTGGAAACCCAGCGTGGGACAATAGTAGATCCCACTCCACACGGAATGCGGCCCTGCGTACCCCACTGCTTATGAAACAACTCAGATATCTGGGTGCGATGTACACTTTACTGACTTGGTGTAGATTGGAGGTCACAGCAGCGGTGAATATGAACACTGCTGTCCTCTGAGGTGTGAAGCCACGTGTTTCCCTTAAGCGTGACGATGTTTCAGAGAAATATGACTAGCGAATGACAAGGGGGGGGGGGGGGGAAGAAAACAGCCGTGATATAATTGAGGTACTATTCAAAACGTCCAGGTTCACCACTTCAGAAGCCATACGGCTAAGCACCAGAATAAATTAACGAATTCTTTACTCATACATAGGAAGGAACATAGGCTGAGGATGGTTGAGAAGAGAGTGTTGAGGAAGATATTTGGGACTACGTGGGATGAGGTAGCAGGTGGTTGAAGGAGATTCGTGATATATACTCTTCACCAAATATTGTTGGAACGATCATATGAAGAAAATGAAAATGGGTGATTCACGTTAGCACGTTTGGGGGCAGACGTGCACATACGTTTTAGTGGGAAAACCTGAGGGAAAGAGACCACTTGGAAGACTTTGGTGTACATGAGGGAATAATATTAAAATGGACGTAGAAGAAATAGGATGGATTGATCTGGCTAACGACAAGGACAAGTGGCGGGTTCTCATGTACGCGGTAATGCAAATTCGGGTAAAAAGAAGTGTGGGGACTTTTTTTTACTGGCTCAGGAACTACTGGCTTCCCAAGAAAAATTCTGTTCCATGGAGTTGGTTACACTTAAATCAACCGTTCTTACTGCTCAGGATATGAGCAACTAGCAGTGTATTAGGCAGGTGCTGTTGTTAGCCGGTTTGCGTTCTATTGGGACTGAACTTCCTCGACTTTCTTTGGTCTCTTTGGAGTGCAGGTGCGTATTGTGGCTGTGCGCCTCACTCCAACTAGGACGCCGACTGTCCTCCCTGTGGTTTTTGTTGTTTTCCTCAGTCCCTCCAGCCAAATCATGAGACAGTACCTCAAAATAGGGTGCGTCCGCTTCCTTCCGAATTATTTCTAAATTATTATTCTCTAAAGACGCAAATATTTGACGTTATTCTGTAAAGACCAAGCTACAAGAACACCCGCAATAAGTCATAAATAAATGCATAAATAATGACGAAATGTACTTCACAGGAAAATACTGTAAATGAGAACTGAGTCCAAATTATTCATGCTGAACACCATCGAATGCACATTGAACACATAAAAATATAGTCTTCTCTTGCTTCTACATGTTTCGGCGTCATTAACAGTATATTCAGGGGGGGCTTATGTGGCGAATGTGCATTCATTGCCGTTACGAATGAATATTTGAGTCAAGGCGCACGAAATGAAATGTCAAAACAAGAGAAATTTGTTTTTGTTTCCACCTGTTTTTTTCCATAAAGACAAATGCGTGAACTGTTAAGGGTTATGTAACCTCAAGTGATAACAAATTATCGTCCTTGTTTCAAAGTAATCAACTTGGAGGAACTGGGCCAAATTACGAAAAGTCTCAGGAAAGATAGTCGCTCTTCAATAATAGATTCGAGTCCTTGACTTGCGAATGCGAAATAGCTGCGCTAACCACCGCATTGCAAATGTGTTTTTAAAATATAATTAGCGTCATCTCGTATAGAAGACGTACATGATCCTTCATCTTGCAGGTGTCTGTTTCATTGTAAACCGGTAGATAAGTCAATAATGGAAAAAACAATAAACCGTCAGTCAAAACACAACTCAAATTCCCTTGCATATTTATCCGAAGCAATCTGAGCGCTTAAATTCTGGTATAAACCAGACAGCGTTTGCTAATCGTGTTTAAAGACATTGAATGAAGAGTTTACGGTCATACCCATGCCATAGGCTATAGCATGAACAGCCCTGAATTGTATAGAATTTGTATGCATAATTCATAGGATTCATCTCTGTGGAATGTCTGTAGAGATGTTGCGTCACCTGTGTCCTTCAATACATTTCCTATGAGGCTTCAGGCTGCCAAGCTCGAGGTCAGTAGGGCCCGTTACAGGTTTTCAAACCTAACGGTACCGTTCAGGATGATGGCTTGTAGCTCGCCTCCGCGCTCGAACCTACTGAAGCTTGAAGGACGTTTTATCGAAGAAACAATATGCATACCATTCACAATTAGGCCAAACTTACTATTCGATGCTCCTTTTGCCGAGCAGACTAGTGTAGGGGCAACTCACTGAATTTGTAGGACGGAGGTATCCAGCTCGATTCTAGGCTGAACTATCAGGTAATCTGAAAGCTTCATGGGTTTCGTCATCCTCTACAGGCGAATGACCCGTTAATTGCATGCAATACGCTACGACCGCCTTCTGCATCTTCGCAGGCTTTACTTTCGTCACACATTATCATATTTCTATCCTATTCGAGTTATGTAATTTCTGCAGTTAAAATAGCTTCGGTTATTCTTTCTGTCTCTACTATTTCTTCCTTTCTGCATTCGATGTTCGGTCTTCTTTACATCAGTGGTTTATTTTACCCCTGTTGTCAGCAGTTTTTCACGCTAAATAATACCGACAGTAGGATTACCGCTGCGTGATAAACTCGAAAAGATTTGGAAGAAAGTGGTCGAGGTATAGCCGACGAACTCTTCCGTCTTTTGCCTACAACAGTACTTAACTTTTCTGGTACCACGAACGTTTTATAGAATCCCGTTAATTTTGCAGATCCCGTCCCCAAAATTACCTCAAGTCGCGGACACCCTAGGCGCAATTCGCAGTACATTTGAAGTTTGTATATTTACACGTAAAAATGGGCTGTCGAAACCTTTGTTATGTCAATGTTACAATTAATTACAAAATCAATGAATTTCCTAGTAGGGAAAAACAATCAAACTAAGATTATAAAAACGCCTGAAGGGGGAAAGAATTATTTTCCACCGAATAGAATATACTCAACCCCTGAAACACTGCTGCAGCGAGACTGAGGAAAACCATCAAAAACATGTCAGGATATTTTTTGAACCGGGCACTTCCCAAATGTGAGTCTAGAGCGTTACTGCTACAAGAACGTGGTCAGCGTCTTATCTTACTGATAGCAGACTAAGTAAACTAAAAAAACGTAATTAAATCTACTCTAATCGCCCTTTCGTCGCGGAGCAACAATATTCACTTCAATGAATAAAACGATCTATCATGTACTGGCAGTAAATAATATAAGGCAGGTATAACGTCCATTCTGTAGCTCGTAGGGACTGAATTTCTTGAAAAGTACGAAAGATTCAATATTGGTCTTGTGTATAGCATTAGTTTACTTATCGTTTATTAACGACACAGTCAACAGCTCATATCTGACATTCGATATTAGGCTAATTAGTAAATTAAGAACTGGAGACAGGCGTGGAAAGATTCTGCCGTGTTCTAATCTCAGGCACTATCCTAGGATTTGCCATGCGGGACTGAGGAGCTCCACGAAAATCTTCAGGAAGAAGAGCCGGTCTCCGGACACAGATTTTAGCCCGGGTACTCCTGGGTACAAAGAAGAAATACTAACACACAACACACAACCGTGACATTCGGTGTGTGTGTGTGTGTGTGTGTGTGTGTGGAACATCAAATTTTAAATGTCAGTTACGAAGTTAAAGTGTTCCGTTATTTCGTACATTAATTACCACTCATGCGACAGTTCACAAGTTACGTTTCCTACTCCTGCATACATTGTGAAGAAGTCGATTAAAGATGCTTGTACAAGATTAACATAATGTAAGCCAAAACATGGGGAAAACACGTGTGGCGTATTAAATCGGAAATTCGAATAAATCGGTGCATATGTTAGGAAATAAAAGGGCGAAAAAGGATACTTACTTTTTGGGACAGCCTGTTTATGTTATTTTCAGGATGTTGAAAGAAGGCATCACGAAGTGCTAGCGTAATAATGAAATTAATTATATACGTCAGCACTACCTTTCTTCATTAATACATAAGGCTACATGTTTCGACCCATCAGTCGGTCATCTTTAGGCCTACATAGCAGATTAAGTCATTGGTGTTGTGTGCACATTGGAATCCAAATATGTCTACAGTAATAAAACGCTTAAAGTCTGTTAAGAAATTTAAAATACTTTATGCATTTTATTAATGTAAATCTGTAGCCTTACGTAATAATAAAGAAAGGTAGTGCTGGCGTATATAATTAATTTTATTTTATTATTTTCAAGATGACTGAATTGGGTTCGGGTAAACACGGAAGCTAATGGGAAGAGGAAATACGTGGACTCTATAGGAAGGCTGCTGTGACCAATCGGAGCACTCAGCACTTCAGTCAGTCGTCCTGAAGGTGGAGGAAGTGCATTTTTCCGAAACATCGGTACGAAATTACGATCCTGCGTGTTGTAAAAATACAGCGCGACAATTTTTCCAGTGTGATAAGCAAGCAGGTTTACACATTGTTGGTTTCATTGCAGACTGTTTCAGTAGGATATCAGACAACACTTTAATATGGAACATACTTTTCAAAGCACTTCATAAGAACCGTTTCACCCCAACGAATATTGCACAATAGGCCCTCCTGGTTTCATTGTGCTAAAGTGTGTTGCCTTTTCCACGTTCCAGCAGACTACATTGGGGTGGACCCACAAGAACTACTTCGCTTAAGTGGGTGTAAAGTAGAGAACTTTTTGTTTATTGTTAGGTATGAAATTTAAAGCCGCATAAATTGAAGTCATTCTCAGACTACTGTTGCTTATTTCAGTTTAAGCGGCGTTACGCATCTTAAATAGTATTACTGGTCCTGTGCTTTCTTATTGGGCATAAAAATCCCTTTAAATAATTAAATTAAATAATAATTAATGTTTGATTAATCAAAGATTTCCGTCTTCTGGTTTATAATTTCGTGTAGTTTAAGACATCCGTGTCACAGCATGGAAGACCGTGACATTCATATTCAGCGCTGTCGTAACCCTCAGATCTCACAATTCATTGAACAATTAACAGAAGCGCTGACTATTCTGAGACTGTTTATGGTTTTCCTCGTGCCTAACCAGACAAATTCTGAGATAGTACACTGAAGCAAATCACAGCTCTATTTGCTTCATTGCCTATTTTTTCCAGTTCGTGCGCACTCGTGCTCCAGTCTAATTCGACACCACATAGTCTCCTAAGATGATGGAGAATCATTAAATAACCCACAAACCTTTACCAATTGGCCAATGATGAAAAATGTCCTGACGTTTCTTCCCTCTTTTGTTTGCTTATCACATTAGTTTGGAAACAGGTGTAGAAAATTTTGAGATTCAACCAGTAGTATTGATGAAGACACTACACTTCTGATAAATGACGCCGTGTAGATTCGTAAGGCGCCGTGTAGCAGAAGACTAGGATTTTCAAGAGGAAGAGGTTTTCACCAAAGAGTACAGATTTTTTTTGTGTCTCATATTGATGTTGACGAGGAGCAGGTACGGTTCTGTGGATATAGTAACTACGCTAAGGGCTCGATGATCAAGGAACCGTTGCTCGACGCTCGGTAGGGACTGGGAATTTTTCGTCTCCAAAGCGTCCAGTCCGGTTATGACGCTCACTCAATCTCCCATTGGTGCCGAGGGCGCTTCCTCCGTGGGCAAAGCAGCGGGGGTGTGAACCTGACAACCCATTTACATCTACTGCTAAGGTGGAAAGTGAATGGATCTAAACCTGAACTCCCTCCCCCCAAATGTCTTCATGACGTGACCTGAGTAGACTTCTACAGAAGCATGAAAAACGTCGTTAAACAGGTATGATGAAACAGGATTTTCTCCGAGTACTTTATTTTCCTCCGTCATCGTTCTACGCTCACAATCACTCATCAAATACCGATGCCATACATTCTTGGTGCCAACAGCGTGCTAAATAAACCGCGCAAAAACAACGGAATAATGTAGAATGAACTGGCATGGCTCAGGGTAGGTTGTAGTGGCAAGCTCTTGTAAACATGGTAATGAACCTTTGGGTTCCAGAGAAGACGGAGAATTTATATACAGAAGTATATACAATCGAACTCCTGTGCTGCGCTCATGAAGGTCTGTGAACAGAAATTCCCTACTATACAGTAGTTCGATTCCCCGCCGCCCCCAACAGACATTCCTAATTTTAAACAAAGTAACAATTATTCATTGAATTTCCTTGTATTCAGCTCAATAATTTAAAATTTGTTGAGCGCAAATATCAGATTTCTTCGTCTATAATATTCATGTGGTCACTCACCTAGCCGCCCGAAGAGACGGCACCACTCCCACCCCCTGGCCACGCCCCTACATATATAGTCCATATATATGTATTTTAAATATAATATATGTAATCCATGTTTTGTGTTGTGTACTGGTGGATTTGAGGGAGGGGTTTTTAGGAAATTTGATAAAGTTTAAGTTTGCTGTCAATAAGTGCTCCAGAAATGGTGGTGCAGACTCCACACACGCCACATACGAAATTTGATGGACATCCGTTCACTAATTTGGAAGACGAATAACTCATATAAATGTATGTACGAAAACTCACAAATGCAAGCCACTTTATGCAAGCCGCACTACAGAACTCGCCAACAAGTCGGTTACTTCCTGATAGGAACGAAGAACCACAACTAATGCGCCAGATTTATCATCTGTGGTAAAGTATTAAGTGCTTACCCGGAAAGTTTCTGTTAATAACGGGAGCCGATCTTCACTAGGAGGGGAATCTGTGACGTGGCATTATAGCTGTCGACGATTACAGAGGTCAGTCACCCACCTGCTGCCCAGGAATGCTCACTGCTGCTTCATGCCTCTCAGGTGTTACATCAATGAAATAACGCGGTTTCTAATCACTTGTTACCACCTTTCAGCTTCCAGTATCGGAAATACAAACCATTATTTGGATTTACGAAGGACAAGAAATTATATACAGAAGCTTCGTAACTGACACTACTCGTTTAGCACCGTAAAACTCTCAGCAAAGAATCCTCCTCGAAAACTTTATAATAATTTAGCTGACTAAGAAAACCTTATAGTTTGACTAAAAGAGAGCTTTTTATTTAAATTGAAAGGAGACCTGATGCATACGCGTAACCTTGAACGGGGGGTGGGGGCAATGACTCTCCAATATTTTTCCCGCTTAAGAACATATTTTTTTTTTTTTGCTACTGAGTTGAACTTCCTAATACTCATGGTCGATTTTGCGCCCCCCCCCCCATGTTGTTGGCCATTTACGCCTATGCCCTGATGTGTTCATAAAAGCTTGTCAGGTAACCATATACATTATAGCATTGTTTAAGATACATTTTCGTTTTTATAAACACTGGAACAAGTTGGCCCAAGCGATAGCACATCTGACTTGTATTCGGGAGGAGTCCACTTCGAGTTTTGGCCGGGGCACGGACTATCTTCAGAGTTCTCGTGATTTTCCCCAGCACCATCAGACATATGTCGGGACAGCAAGATCAGGTAGGCCGCGACCGCTTTCACATCCTTCCCAATCCATTATTCATTATCCTACATGATACAGTCTGATAAGCTGGTAGCGGCGTTAAGTAATCCGCAAACAAAATATATTTCATTAATAACTAAAAATGACAAGATTGGCTGAATATGGATCAAATAAAGGAAAAACAAGAGATATTTCAACTTTTAGTTGAAACTTTTAAAGATTAAACCACTTTCGAGACTAACGATTAGATCAAATGATGATTATGATGGTGGTGATGATGATAATGATGATGATAATGATGATGATGATAATAATAATAATAATAATAAT
>Ga0131853_10018354_pt1 | contig 12726 bp, 10 predicted proteins | sample TergutLab28metaG_FD_92764 | JGI IMG/M metagenome (GOLD analysis project Ga0131853, IMG submission 92764) | Labiotermes labralis P1 segment gut microbial communities from Petit-Saut dam, French Guiana - Lab288 P1 (version 2) (version 2) | ecosystem: Host-associated > Arthropoda: Insects >...
ACCGCTGGGAGAAGTGTGTGGAGTCCCAAGGGAACTACTTTGAGGGTGATTAGGTGTCCAACGCTCCAAGTAAGCCAATTTCTTTTTCCCGGCCAAAGGTCGGATACTTTTCTAACAGACCTCGTACATTTGTACAAGGAAAGTTATAAAGTAAATTTTTCAGTTTTTTTATTTTATTGGAGAAGAATTACAAGAAAAAATATAAATCATATGAGCTGTTACAGTACATCACAAATGGTTTGTGCAGATGTGGCAGCACATATGCATGAACAGGACTAATTCCAAAATAGTGACCGTACCACAAATGTGGATAAAAGAATGGGTCCAAGCTGTTATTCATCTTTGATTGGCCAGACAAACTGCACTTGAAAATGTGGACATGTACAGTGATACATCATTTATATAGATGATAATTATGCCACAAGTTCTTGGATAGCTAGTCACATTTTGTGGATTTGACAAAATGGCTGATGTTCCACATCAGGTGACATGTTCCCATTCATCAGTGAATCAGCACAGACAGACAGATGTGTTATACAGCCACAGCTGATGGAATGTTGTGTTTGTTCTTATGGTGTCCTGTGAATGGCTGTCTGCAGACACCGTGGCTTTCCGAAAGTGCATTTCCAATAGTGTTGCAATAGACATCAGAGCAACATTAAAGAAGCAAATTCCATACATCTGCTTTACTCAAAACCAGATGATGAGGTTTTGATGCATTCCATCACAGGTAACAAGACGTGGACACCCCATCACTGTCCAGAGTCTTAGTGTGTCTGTGTTGGACCTTCAAACAAGAAACTAGGATTCACATCCAGTGCTTGAGACAGTAATCTGGAATATGCACAGCACAATCCTGTTTGTGTTCACCCCACATGGCAGTGCCATGAATGCAGCTGTATATCTGGAAGCCCTGACTTGATTGAAATAGCAGTTGGTCGCAAGCAACTGGGCATTTAGCTACTGCTTCCTACCAGTGCACATCCATGCACTACCAACTCAACAAAATAGCTTATGAATATGTGGGGTTTTAGTATCTTCAAACACATTAAGCCTCATCTCCAAGGATGATATTTTGGAGTGCATATGGGCATCCACAAGACATGAGGGAATGGTTATATTTCCAGTACCCATCTTTCAACCCTGCTGGCTGAATAACTTCATCTGCTCATACAATAACTTTTGCAACTTGAATGCTGGTTGTGTTGAACTTAATCACATGATGTGCATATAAGGAGACCTACCAATTCTTCTGTCCACAGTAGTTAAACGTGATTTAATGAAACAGGAGTACTTACTTCCTGACATCCCGTTCTGTTCATTTTTGGGCCTTTCAAAACAAGAAGTTAAAAAATGCATATATTAGCTATAACATACCCTCCTGTCTGTCCCAAAAAACAACTCGAGAACCACTGATTGGATTTTTCATAAGATGTGACATTGGCAAATCTTGCTAAACTTTGTTAACACATTCAAATTTTGATTCAACTGGGACTAAAATAGCTGGCACTGCATGTGAAGACCAACATACATTTCTTCACCCACTTAAAGTGTAATTCTCTATCACATCCAACAACTTTTTGAACAAAAGTTTTAAAGGAAAATGAAGCAAAATGTGTTTTAGAAATACACTTTTCCCAAACATTTTATACTTTTGGATAGAAACAAATTATAGTAAACATTTTCTGCGTTGTGGGCCCATATACAACAGCCATCAGTGTTCAAGTAGATAAAAATTACTGAAATGTCTTATGCTAAATAACAAAAATGAATTTCCTCCCATGTGAATCTATTGACATATATATATATATATATACTTACAATTACAATTTTTGGGTCGAAAAAAGGACATGTCTGGGGTACAGAGGATGTATGGTAGCACTAGATACAGAAAAAGTTGACTAGGTCATTGTAGAATAAGGAAGCTACATTTCACTTCAATGTTTACGAAATACTGTACTTCCTTAACACTAATACATCAACCACTTACTCTTAAAGCAGAAAACAAAACAACAGTGTTGCAGATTTTTAAGTCTCTATGGCTTCACTCTTCAATACTGTTCATTAATTACATGGGTAGCCATATTCAGATTTAAAAGAATGTTACAAATCACGCATGGCCAAATTCTAGCTCAGACTCGTACAATCTGATCGTCCCCTCACACACCTACAGAACTCAATTGGCTAAAATTGCCATGCCTCTCACGCATACATTTCCACTGATCAGTCGAAATACATCTCTGTCACACAATTTTAAGTACTTCATCACATACCTCCAAAAAAGCATAATACTTGAATAAAGGTTGAACAACTAGATGACACTTGCTTTATTATATATTGCTCAACATGTTTCAGATGTTAATACTGGTTCAGCCTACACTTGGATACCACATCACCAACAGCCAATCCCGCCACATAACACCAGCACGCCTCAAGTCAGCCTACACAACACAACAAGTACTCGCTAGCTCCTGAAGATGGACATATTAACATCTGAAACATGTTGAGCAATATTATAATAAAGCAAGTGTCATCTAGTTGGTCAACCTTTATTCAAATATCAAGATGATGCATGGTCCAATACGCATAAGAAGCACAATTCTGTTTGGTGGCCTGATGGGAAATTGCACAGTAAGCAGAGAGGATGTTCACTTGCAAAGACGAATATCTATGAAGAGAAAATCTACATAAAAGTTTACAACCTGTATGCCTCAAGGGTGCCAGTTTCTGGGATCAAAGCTGGAATAGGTGGGTTGAATACATACAAAAGCGGTGGTGCATCCCCAATCCTTCCTGAGTGGTAGATGGAGTTGGGGGTTTTTCGCAATCAAAAACTTGTCATCTGAGTACACAGGTGCACCCACAGTTGGGGCGGAGCGGTTCTTCTGGGCTCCAGACCCCCCAAAACGGAAATATAAAAAACACATTTTGATAGACGTGATATCAAAAGGTTTCTGTGATCTGCCCTTCAGTCGATATCAGCCACTGAAATTAGCTGGTAACTGGTAGGCCTACATTAGAATTTTGAAAACCAAATTTAAAAAACTAGAAGACCAGACAGTGTGATTGAGTCATGGAACATGTAGTCATAAATGCAGTTCCAAAAAAAAATATTATGTTACAGTTATAATTACATTATTTTTATAACATAATTCTTGATATGAAACATATATAGCCTCATTGTCAGATCCAGTTATGCTGGCAGAGGGCAGTGAGCTGTCTTAATTGAGTGCAAAAGTTGAAGTCTCACTCTCTTTAGTACTTTGCCCTACAGATCCCGCACAGAGCCCATTAGATAGATCACAGCATTATAGTGAGTGAGGTTCATAGTACAACCTCAAATGCTGGTTCCTTTACCAGTCACAAACTACAGTAGTTCAATCCTGGTAAGTAATATTTTTGATACTGTAAATTGTTACGTTATTTGCAAGAATTTGAAGTTCACTTTTTTCCACATGTAGTCTTTACAATTTTATTTACATCGTTGACATTACTGCTCATTGATTGGTGTTGCCAATCTTGTAGCACAAGACTAATAGTTTATTCCTTTTCATCATCCTTAAAATGCAGTCATGAATATATTGGACATAACAAGGACTTTAAAAAAAATTGGGTACCAAACTGTCTGGTGTCGACAGTGGCCAGAAAGATATTGAACCAAAGCCAGCTGGAATTCTTGGAGTTCAATTTGTCATTAATTTTTTTAATTAATGCATTTTTGGTTTGTGTTGTTCCTAACTATTTGAACCCTGCCACACTTTGAAGGATTTATTTCCGCTATGTGGTGATTTGCCCCTGTGTTGAGCTCACGAGCCATGTACATAAGGCACCTGTGAGGTGCATATCTTATTAAACGATTTTGTGTCCTTCCTGACCCTCATCTAACCAGGCTTCTATGTAGTCACTGATCCTCTAGTATGTAGTATTTATGTCTGAAGGTTAGATGGCAGAACATGACAAATACACTGCCAAGGCATCACAGTGAGCTTTAGGTTTCTGTGACCGTGCATCGTGAGCATATTGTGAGGTGAGAGAGAAAACCAACAAGATGCAACAGTTAGATGTTTATTATCAACACTTTCTCAATATGTTTCACGCATCATTATGCCATCTTCAGGAGAAAAAGACGTGTGTTACTGCACGTGGTGTGCTGCGCTGTAACAAGCGGGGAAAAGGTAGATATTAGCTGTAATGTCTTGTTTGTGGGGTAGTGTGTAGTAAACCTAGATGGGACCTCGTGTCTATATGTGAATGTCGTGTGTAAATGGGTGTGTCGTAGCGTTGGACTGGTATCTGCCTCGTGCATTTTTCAGTTTGGTGCATCAGAAGTGGGTATTCTGATGCATGCATTGTGCCTGTTTGATGGGAGGGGTGTGTGCTGCAGGTGTTATTAGGTGCACTAGGGGGAGTATGCCAGTGATGGGCAGGTTGGTATAGGAGGTGGAGATTTAATGTGAAATCGGCTACATACCTGGTTCTGTTGGATGTGGTTGGTAGCGGTTGTGAGGCGCTGCGTTGTAGGGTGCGAGCACTGTGAAGGTTACTGTTTGACTAGCAGGGTCATGTAGGAGGGTGGGAGGGGTTGATGGCCATCTGGAGCAGTGGGTTGGGTTCGCCAGGGTTTTGTTCGGAAACGAGTCTTCCAGATTTGTGAAATGCCTGTATGAAGAACTGTTCATATGTGGTTAATAAGGAGGTGTTTTTGACGGGTTTTAGGAGGGTCATTACTAAACACAGGTTTTAGGAGGGTCACTAATAAACACTAACCTCAGGCAAAATTACTTCTCCTTCCTGGGCCAAATATACATACCAGATAAAGGCGTCGCCATGGGCTCACCAATCTTGAGCACCATGGCTGAGATATTTTTACAACAACTTGAAAACTCCATCATCAAACACATTGACAGCAAGCTCCTACCCTTCTGCACCAGATACGTGGACGACATCTTACTCATCTATGACTCCACACGCACCAACCCAGACAATATCCTACAATACGTCGACACTATCCACAGCAACATCCAACTAAGTCCCACGATGGAATCAAAAAACAACATCCACTTCCTAGACCTCGCTATAACTAGAAGACAAACCTGTCTTAACATAAGCATCTTCCACAAACCTACCTCCACTGACACCACCATCAATTTCCTCTCCAATCACCCGCTTGAGCATAAAATGGCAGCATACTGTTACCTCACCCACAGAATGTACACACTCCCGCTTGACAGTGATCAATAGGACAGGGAATGGCATCACACAGTAAACACTGCATACAGCAACAATATCCCCCAAACCCTCCTATCCTGACTAAGACACAGAATACAACGGAAATACTCCCTATCCAAGACCCCGACCCCCCCCCCCAAACCCCCCCCCCCCACCTTTAAGAACACAAAATGGGCCACCTTTACTTACACATCACCACAGATCAGGTAAATTACCAACTTATTCAAACACACCAACATAAGAATCACCTACAAGTGCACCAACACAATCTCACACCTGTCCAAACCTACCAAAAAAGCAGCGCTCCCCCCTCACCCTACAACAGAAGTGGCATCTACAAGCTCACATGCATGACATGCAACAAGGCATATGTGGGTCACACTAGCCGGAACCTAAGGCAACGTTACAAAGAGCACGCCCGCTACATAAAAAATAACAACCCACAATCTGCAAAACCCGTCAAAAACACCTCCTTATTAACCCCATATCAACAGTTCTTCATACAGGCATTTCACAAATCTGGAAGACTCGTTTCCGAACAAAACCCTGGCGAACCCAACCCACTGCTCCAGATGGCCATCAACCCCTCCCACCCTCTTACATGACCCTGCTAGTCGAACAGTAACCTTCACAGTGCTCGCACCCTACAACGCAGCGCCCCACAACCGCTACCAACCACATCCAGCAGAACAAGGTACGTAGCCGATTTCACATTAAATCTCCACCCCCTATACCAACCTGCCCGTCACCGGCATACTCCCCCTAGTGCACCTAATAACACCTGCACCACACACCCTTCCCATCAAACAGGCACAACGCATGCATCAGAATACCCGCTCCCGATACACCAGACCTGAAAAACGCACGAGGCAGATACCAGTCCAACGCTACGACACACCCATTTACACACGAGGTCCCATCTAGGTTTACTACACACTACCCCCACAAAAAAAACATTACAGCTAATATCTATCTTTTCCCCGCTTGTTACAGTGCAGCACACCACATGCAGTAACACACGTCTTGTTCTCCTGAAGATGGGCATAATGATGCCCGAAACATGTTGAGAAAGTGCTGATAATAAACATCTAACTGTTGCATCTTGTTGGTATCGCAGTGAGTTGAGTAACGATCATCCAAGCTCTAATCCGTGCTAGGTACGTAGATGGTATTGCATGAACCATGGATCATGATGTTAATTTACATGTATGCTCGTCTTTTATCTGTGACCAAGGCGATGTGGCGCGTAAGGGTTAAGTTGTTTTTAGAGTTGACTACATTAAAATGGGGACGTTGTGTGTTGCCTGTAATCGTGATGCCAGATTAGGAAGTCTCTGGACTTAGTATTTTGCAGATGAGAGTGAATTTCGCTTGTTACTATAGGATGCCGAAGGATTGGAATCCTGTAGCATGTACATGACAGCAGACATACACAGGCCCACAGTCAAAATGATGGTGTGTATTTTTTAGCTAAAGCAGTAAGCTTTTGAGGGCAAATTAAAATCAAGTGAATTAGCCGTTATTGAATTTTAAATATGTATGTTCTTTCGAATTATTACACAAAAAATATTTGAAAGGTGCCTTGACTCTATGAATAAAAAGTGAAGTAATTCCATTTTGACAGTAGAAATGAGACATTCGCTTAATTACAAAAAAAGTTCTTACGCCTTCAAATTTTGTCATTACCGTGTTTGCACTCCTCTGATTACAGCGACTTCTTTTTTTACTCAGGCTTGATCCTTTCCATTTTCTCTCCTAAAGCATTCTTCAGACCTTCTTTATTTTAAATTGAATGAGTTCTTATTTCTGTTTCCAATTTAGCCCAAAGATTTTTAATTGCATTGAAATGTGGTGATTGAGGTGGAGTTTTAATAATCTTTGGGCAGTTGTCATACGAAATGTGAAGAATGTTTTGGGTCATTGTTATGGTAAAATTCCAAGTTTTTCAACACTGGCTTTCAGATGTTCTTGATGAAAGTTTACAAAACACGTTTGTTTGTGCTGCCTTCGACAAAATGAAGATTTCCCACTCCTGATGCTGCCATGCATCCCCACACCATCACACTGCCACCGCCATGTTTGACTGTTGCACAAAGAATTTTTTTCTAAAGTTTTCACCCAGGTTCTCTCTGCACATAATTACGTCCATCTGAACCAAATACTTTATACTTGTTTCCATCAGCAAATAAAATTGTTTTCCAGAATTCTGAACCCCTCTGTAAATGGTTTTCTATGAATTTCATTCAAAGTTTCTGATTTATGAAGAGCTTTTTTCTGGCCACTGTCATGAAAATCATTTTTTCTCCATACCCTTCGAACTGCCTCAGGATTAACTTTTTTTATGTAAATGATTGCCTAATTTTATGGCCAATTTTGGAGCATTTCTTGATTACTTTTAGTTTGTCTCAGAATCCATCTTTCGTCTTATGCTGTTGTAAACATATACTTGGAGCTCTTCCTCACTTTACTAGTAAGCCTCTTTTCTTATTTGTACCTCTTAACCGTATGTTGAACTGTCAAATGACTTCTGTGGATAATTTCTTCTATCTCCCTCAGCAATTTTGCATTGTTAAAATGATTGTCAACTGACCTTCCTCCAGTGTTGTATGAGCACCCATAGCCAATACTTAAAGACTAATGGTTTGCTTGTGCTGCTTTTGGAAAGCAATTCCAAAGGCAAGTGTAAAGTGTATAAACAAACACTAGATTGTATCATTTTAACTGTGAGGTAAGCCAAAGGTGAATCATGTATTGTTAACTCCCTGCTTAGTATCTATTCCTTTACTCATGATAAAAATATAGAAATAATGCCAACAATCCCTTATAGAATACGCAAATGGTCAAAAGTCTAATTTAAGAATTTTCATTAGATTTGTATTCTAACAGTATAGTTTATCATTTTGACTTTGAGCCATTGCACGTATTGAAATATTCAGCAGCTTCAGGCAAAATTAAATTAAACATAAATATATTTTGGTCACATTATAGCATATGCCCCAAGTGCACATGTCAGTTCATTATTTTAGCTTTAGTTTGACATTAGTGTTTTCTTCTGGTATTCCAATACTGTTTATCAGGCAGTCTCATGATAGCAGAAGTTTAGTTCAGCATGGGTGCATTGTGCTGCATTATAGAGGCATATCAGAATACCATGTTACTGTAGCCATGGCCACAGCAGTCGAAGCATCAGACATTGTATAGTGTTGATGTATCTTATGCAAGGAGTGCTTCTCCTATATTGCATATGGCTATATTACTTTTGCACACATTCCATAGTTTGTTGCATTTTTCTCAGGTGACACTTAAGTGAAGTTGATGGAGTTGTGGGGGTGGAGTGGGCAATATCATTACACACCTATATCAATTATGTGTTATTATGTACAGTATTGTTTTATGCCACTCTTACAGAATTTCTGTGTGGCATTGTAGACAGAGAGTGAGCCCAACATAGCTGACTTGTATTATAATATGTAGTAATGTCGGGATTTGTTACTGTTTCTTAATAGGTGTGAAGTGGCATCATTAAACAGACTGATTCTCCACCAAAACAAGGAGTACTGTTGCTGGAATATGGAAACAGCACCTCAGATTTGTCTGTATTTTGCCCTCCTTGTAAAGTCCTTTGGTGTAGCACTGTGTTGAAACAGCAAAGTTTACTGCTGTTTGAAGGAAGTTCCTGTCAGTGATGTGAGTGGAAGGAATGCTGTTTGTCCAGGGTTTTGAAGGATGTCAAGCTTCAGGGTCACCAGCTATGCAGTGTGGGTCTTAACCTGTGGACCATCCACCAGGAGTGCCTGTATTAAAGGTGTGTTACTTCAGAAACTGCTCTGGGTTTGCTGAGATAGATCCAGCATTCAAGTTGAACAGAGGGATCTTAGGCATTAGGTATTGGGTTGGGCTCTGCATTAGTAGAAATGGACCCTCATTAGAGGGGTTAGGTTAGTGCTCTGACCAGCACACAACCAAAGTGAGTGGGGCAGGTGTCACAGGTTCACAAAATGCCCCATTCTGTGGCTAAGTCTCTAGGTTTAACTTTTATGATCCTTGTTTAGTGGGTAATATAGGGGTTACTGGCATAATGTTGTAGGCATGGCTCTGGCTTCCATACCATAGGCTGTAGGCACAGTAGTAAGATGCTTGATTGAGCAAGAACTTTTGTTGGAAAGTCTTGTGTGGGTGTTCTAGACAGAGAAATAGTCTGAGACATTGCATGTAAGACAGGAATCTCAAGGAAGAAAGCTGTTTTGAGAATGCAAATATTACAAGACTTGAATGTGCAGCAACAATGCTGTGAGAACATTTTATAAGTTGGGTCTCAGGTTATTGGTCAATGTGGTCCTGCGCTGAGCAGATTATTTCAGTTTTGGTATAACGTTGTATGAACAAGGTGTCATTGATGTGATCATGTGCAAAGTTATTCATATTCTGGACCCCTGAAAAATCTTTTGTAAGGTGCCATAGGGAATGGGTTGAAGTTGGTAGGCTTAGCATTTGCAGTCGGGTGACATGGTGTCCCAGGGCAGAGGAAGAGTGGTGCAGAGAAAGGGAATTACCAGGTTTCAGAAGTGTATGTCTTAGGAAGTTGTAATCAAAAAAGTAAAAGTGGAAGGCAGTTAAACTCAAGTATTTGGGTCTGAGCAGGGCTTCTAAGTAGAGGGTTGAGGACAGACATATAGGTCATGATGGCTGTGCTGGTTGTGAGAGGTGTGTCAGTGTGCCATGTCACTGTAATCATGGCCACATTTGGACTTTAGACATAGCAGTCAGATATCTATTTGAGGCAGAGGGGACCACTGCCCCCTTAACAAGTGACAGTATTACTTGGCACACTTTGCATAGTTTGTTGTATTTTTCTCTGTTTGGAATGTAAGATAGTTGATAGAGCATTTGGGGCACTCCACATCTGTATGGAAATTGTGTTGTACTGTTCAGTGTTGTTTTATGCAGTTCTTACAGAATTTGTGTTTGGTCCTGTAGAGAGAGGAATGACAGAGGGCGTAACCCAGTCTTGGTGACATGTGGTATAATATGTAGTAATGTGGGAATTTGTTGCGATCCCTTGACAGTTGAGAAGACATATCACTGAAGGGAATGATTCTCCACCTGGGGAAGGATGTAGAATTACTGGGGAGTGGCAGCAGCACTGCAGATTGTCAGAGGTTCGCCTTCCTTGTGAGATTGTTTGTAGTAGCACTGTGTTGAAACAGTAAAGATTAATAAAACCAGAAGGAAGTTTCTGCCAAAACTTTTCTGGCAGTTGGTAAAACATTAGTAATCATTATTATTTTGATATGGTGCTTTCCAAGGTTCCATGACTTTCTTCTGTGTTCTACATTGATGCAGATGCATTTGACCGCAGATTGATGCCAACCTGGAAGTTCCTTGTATCCCAGTTATTGCACGTGAAGAAAGATGTGTCTCTATATCCTGCGGCAGCATTAGTTAAAGAGAAGATGTCTGTCCAGGGTTTTGAAGAATGTCCAACTTTAGGGTCACCAAACATGATGTTTGTGTCTTAAACTGTGGACCATCCACCATGAGGTGTGTTACTTTGCTCAGGGTGTGTTGAGATAGATCCAGCATTCAAGTTGAACAGAGGGATCTTAGGCATAATGTATTGGGTAGGGCTCTGCATTAATAGAAATGGGGCCTTGGTGTAGGGGTTAGTTTACTGTTCTGACTAAAACACAACAAAAGTGGTTGCGATAAGAGTCTCAATTAAAGAAGAGACATTTTCAGTGATCACGAAATGTCCCATTCAATGGCTACGTCTCTGAGTTGAGCATTAATGATCCCTTGTTAGGGCTAATGTTTTTCTCTGTTTGGAATGTAAGATAGTTGATAAAAATTTGGGGCACATGTAATTCCTCATATATATGAAAATTTTGTTGTACTGTTCGGTGTTGTTTTATGCAGCTGTTACAGAATTTGTGTTTGGTCCTGTAGAAAGGGGAATGATAGAGGGGAACCCAGTCTTGGTGACCTGTGGTATAATATGTAGTAATGTGGGAATTTGTTGCTGTCTCTTAACAGGTGTGAAGGTGCAACATTGAAGGAACCTATTCTCCACCAAAGAAAGGATGTGGCTTTGTTGGAGTGTGATTTGTCAGAGGTTTGCCTTCCTTGTGAGTTCGTTTGGTGTAGCACTGTGTTGAAACAGTAAGGATTACTGATGTCAGAACTTTTCTTGTCACAGGTAAAGCATTAGTATTCATTACTATTTTGATATGGTGCTTGCCAAGGAACCATGACATTCTTCTGTTTTGTATATCGATGCAGAAACAGTATACTGCAGACTGAGGGCAACAAGCAAGTTCCTTGTATCCCACTTATTGTACATGGAGCAAGACATGTCTGTGTACCAATCTACAGGTGAGTGTCTGTATTTTTCAGTGCTGAATTTAATTTCACAGTAACAATTCTTGATTTGTTTTTATACATTAATGCATATCACTGAAACAAAGAAATTATTTACAGGAATAAAGAAATATATAATGTATTAATGTTTACAGTTCAATGTCACATAATTGTTCTTCTGTTGGCAGTCTTGCAGTGACATTAATGAAAGGGAAGCTGTCTGTCCAGGGGTTTGAAGGATGTCCAGCTTAAGGATAACCAACCATGCAGAATGGTTCTTATAATGTGGACCATCCCTGAAGAGTCCCTGTATTGAAGGTGTGTTACTTAGTCACTGTGCATGGTGTATTTAGATAGATCAAGCATTCGAGTTGAACAGAGGGATCTTAGGCATAAATTATTGGGTAGGGCTGTGCATTAACAGAAATGGATCCTTGGTGGAGGGGTTATGTAAAATGGTTCAGACTAGAACACAGCCAAATTGAGTGGGGCAGGAGTTTTGCTAGGTTATCTTGAATGATCACGAAATGCCTCATTTTGTGGCTACTACTTTGAATTGACCATCTGTTGTCCTTGTGCAGGAGCTTCTTCATATACTACAATACTAAAATAAAAATTATATTTGGATTTAATCTAGCAGTACATGAAGAAGAAAGTGTCAGTGACATGTTCATGTGCCAAGTAAATTACAATTTTCTGAACCCCAGTTGGGGCGGGCGTTGGACAAGAGGTGGTGTAGGCTCCAAAGTACCTAGTAAGATGATCAGCAGCATTCAAAGCCTCACCCATACCTCTCCTCACTGAGCTATATCATGGTTCAATCAGTCTCATTTTCACCTTTATGCAGGGTATTTACAATTATATCCCTGAAACAAACCATGTTTCTAGGGTATCTAGGGGTGCAGCTATTCTGTATTTACAATTTGTGCTACATGTAATGTTATTTCACTGTGAAGTATGTTTTGTACTTTTACATTAGTACTGTCTACAGTATGTGTGCAGTGGCCAGTATGTGTTTTGTAGTCCCTTAATTTTGTTTTTCCTGATACATTGCTCACGTATTGTCTGAGTGATTTTGAAATGGTTCCAGCTGCCCCTATTACTACTGGTATCACTTTTGCTTTCACATTCCACATGCAC
>Ga0131853_10018355_pt1 | contig 12726 bp, 10 predicted proteins | sample TergutLab28metaG_FD_92764 | JGI IMG/M metagenome (GOLD analysis project Ga0131853, IMG submission 92764) | Labiotermes labralis P1 segment gut microbial communities from Petit-Saut dam, French Guiana - Lab288 P1 (version 2) (version 2) | ecosystem: Host-associated > Arthropoda: Insects >...
AGGCTGTTCAGCAGGGCCTTCTCCTTCGCCACCTGCTTGTTGAGCGCGTCCCGCTTGCCCTTCACCTGGTCGGTGAGCTGCTGGATGCCCGCCTCGGTGTGCTGCACCTGCTGCTCGGCCTTCTGAACGGCGTTGGCAGCGGTCAGGAACCGGGCGGCCTGCTCGTTGTGAAGGTTGGCGACCTCCTGGACCAGGGCCGCCTGGGACAAGACCTTGTCCGGGCTCTGCGAGGTCACCAGTCCCACCAATGATGAGTTGCCTGAATCCTCATACGAGGCGACGGCGACATTCTGGAGCGCGTTGCGGGCCTGCGTGTACTGGTGGTACGCGGCGGCGTTCTGCTTCTTCACCGCGTTCAGGTGCGACTGCGCGCCCGACAGCTTGGACTGCAACTGGTCGAACTGGGCGCCGATCTCGTCCTGCTGCGACTGCAGGTGGTTCAGCTCGGACTGCACCTGGTCCATCGTCGGCGCCGGCTGCGCGTTCGCGGACGCGCTGTAGCCCACCACGCCGATCCCGGCCGCGGCCACGAGCGTGACGGTGAGAGCAGTCCAGCGGCGAACACCTCGCCTCTTACCAGAATTAGAACTGCCCGTCTCCCCGGACGAGTTCGCCCCCCAGCCCAGCAGCCTGACCACGGCCCACACTCCTCGTTTTCCGATTGTCGCCTAAGTTGTGCCTCTCTTAGCCGGCAAGTCAATTTATTGGGAGCTAAGCGGCATAATCAACCGGTTCTGGAAACCTCACATAAGTATTACGTTTAGCGGTCCCGTTCGTGGTCAGCCACAGCCTGCCGGCCAGCCCCTTGGCCGGCCCCGGGTGCGGCGCGTAGCGTCCGAAATGCGCTATCCCGGGGGGACGCCCCGGGCCCCACTTGCCGGGAGGTGTCACGCCATGAGCACCGATGCTCCAGCCGAGGACTACCTGGACCTGTCCGGCTCGGGACGGGTCCACCTGTTCCGGGCCGGCGCCGGGGAACCGGTGCTGTTCCTGCACGCCGCCGGCGGGGCCGGAACGTGGCCCGAGTTCCACGCGCGGCTGGCCGCGGGCTTCGACGTGATCGCGCCGGACCATCCCGGCTTCGGCAAGTCCGACGACTTCCCCGAAGCCGACGACATCACCGATCTCGTCTACCACTACCTCGACGTCCTGGACGCCCTCGGCCTCGAGTCGGTGCACGTGGCCGGCGGCTCCTTCGGCGGGTGGATCGCCGCCGAACTGGCCGTCCATTCCCCGCACCGGGTGCGGTCCCTGACCCTGCTGAGCGCGGCCGGGCTGCGGCTTCCCGAATACCCGCCCGCGGACCTGTTCGCGACCCCGCCGGAGAAGATCCCGGCGCTCCTGTTCCGCAACCCGCCGCCGGCGCCTTCCCCGGACGCCGAGCCGGACATCGACGCGGTCCTGGCCGCCTACCGGGACTCGACCGCCCTGGCCCGCTTCTGCTGGAAGCCGTTCATGGCGAACCCGAAGCTCGAGCGCCGCCTCCGCCGGATCACCGCGCCGGCCCTCGTGGTCGCCCCCGACGACGACCGGGTCATCCCGGCCCAGCACGCGAAGCGGTACGCCGAGCGCATCCCGGGCGCCCGGTACGCCGAGGTCAGCGACTGCGGCCACGCCATGTACTTCGAGAAGCCCGCCGAATTCGCGGATGTCGTCAGCACGTTCCTGAACGAGGTGAACCGGTGAAGTTCAGCTTCTTCCACCTGATGCCCTATCCCTACCTGCCCGACGACTTCGATACCGCCTACGACTCCGCGTCGCTCACCTACCCCAACCGCAACTTCGACCCGGAGCAGGGAGTCCAGCTCTACCAGCGTTACCTCGACGAACTGGAGTACGCGGACGTACTCGGGTTCGACGGGATCGCCGTCAACGAGCACCACCAGTCCACCTACGGGCTGATGCCATCGCCCAACCTCATGGCCGCCTCCCTCGCCCGCCGCACCAGCCGGGCCCGGATCATGGTGCTGGGCAACGCCATCGGCATTCGCGGCAACCCCCTGCGGGTCGCCGAGGAGATCGCCATGCTCGACCTGATGTCGGGCGGCCGGGTGGACTCCGGGTTCGTCCGGGGCATCGGCTGGGAGTACTTCGGGCACAGCATCAACCCGACCAAGTCCCGGGCCCGGTTCAACGAGGCCCACGACCTCATCATCAAGGCCTGGACCAGCGACGAGATGTTCTCCTGGTACGGCGACAACTACGAGTACCGGTACGTCAACCTCTGGCCCAGGCCGGTGCAGCGGCCGCACCCGCCGGTCTACATCCCCGGCTCGGGCAGCACCGAGACCATGCAGTTCTGCGCCGAGCACCGTTACGCCTACATGTCGGTGTACGCGCCGACGAAGATCGTGCGGCGCTGGTTCGACGGCTACCGGTCCGCCGCCGCCGATCTCGGCTACACCCCCGACCCGGAGAAGATCGCGTTCTCGGTCCCGATCTACGTCGCCGACACCGACCAGCGGGCCCACGAGGAGGCCAAGCCCGCCGTCGAATGGCTCTACAACAAGGGCCTGAAGCAGCCCCGCCAGCTGGTGCAGCCCCCCGGCTACGTGTCCCCCGGCTCGCTGCGCGGCATGCTGGCCTCCGGATTGCGCGGGTTCGCCGCCCCGTACGAGGACATCATCGCCAACGGCCAGGCCGTCGTCGGCAGCCCGGCGTCGGTGGCCGAGCGGCTCGGCGAACTGCATGAGCAGCTCGGCGGCTTCGGGCAGATCATCGGGCTGTTCTGCATCGGCACGGCCACCCACGCGCAGGTGATGCACAGTTCGGAGCTGTTCGCGGGCGAGGTCATGCCCGCCCTGAGGTCGCTCGGCGTCTCCGCCGCCCCGGCTCCATGAGCGGTCGCCGTGACGAGCTCCTGGCGGAGATCCGCCGTCACTCGGACACGTTCGCGGAAGCGGGGATCCGTTCGGAGGAAATAAGGACCCTGCCCGAGACCGCGGTGAGCCTGCTCGCGGACCTGGGCCTGTTCTGGCTGAAAACCCCGGCCGAGCTGGGCGGGACGCCGCTGGACCCGCTGGAGTTCTGCGACGTCATCGAAGAACTGGCGTACGCCGACGCGTCCGTCGCCTGGGCCGCGATGATCGGGTCCGGGTGCGGCGGCCTCGCCGGCGGCTGGCTGCCCGGGGCCAGCGGCATCTTCGCCGCCGGCGGCCCGCTGCCCGTGGTCGCCGGCCAGCCGTCCCCGCGCGGCACCGGCGTCCCCGTCGACGGCGGGTTCACCGTCTCCGGCCGCTGGGGATTCTCCTCCGGAATCGCTCACGCCGACTGGCTGCTGGGCGCGTTCCCCGCTGGCTCCCGGGTGGTCCTGTTCGCCGTGCCGAAATCCCGGGCGTCGGTGATCGACCACTGGCACGTGGCCGGCCTGCAGGGCACCGGCAGCCTCGACTGGACCCTGGAGGAGGTGTTCGTCCCGTCGGAGATGACCTACGTGATCGGATCGGGCCCCGCCCGCGGCGGGGCGCTGTTCCGGCTGGGCTTCACCACGTTCATCGCCAACGAGGTGCCGCCGTGGTGCGCGGGAGTGGCCCGGCGGGCGCTGGACGACATCACGGCGCTGGCGGCCGTGACCGCTCGGGCCCCCGGCGGGCCGCCGGTCAGCGAACGGGAGGTGTTCCAGTCCGCGCTGGGCCGGGCCGAGGTCCGGCTGCGGGCGGCACGGGCGGCCCACCGGGACGCGATGTCGCGGGCCTGGTCATCGGCGCGTGCCGGTTCCCTGCCGTCGGAAGCCGAGCGGGCCGCGGTGGCGTCCGCGTCGGTGTACGCGGCCGAGACCTGCTTCGACGTGGTGTCGGACCTGTTCCGCTACGGCGGCGGCCGGCTGCTGTCCCTGTCCAGCCCGGTCCAGCGCCATCTGCGTGACCTGCTGGCCGCCCGCCAGCACCGGGCCCTGTCCGACGAGGCTTACGAGGCCGCCGGGCGCCTCCGCCTGGGAATCACGGTCTTACCGGGAGGAGGCCATCGCGTCGGCGGCTTTCCGGGCGACCTGCTCGACGAGGCCGATGCCGCTGCCCTCGGTCGGGTTGTCGTCGGACAAGACCGCCACCAGCATGCGCTGGCCGCGGTGGGTGACCGCGCCGATGCTGTTGATCACCCACAGGCCGGGATTGGGCAGCCAGCCGTTCTTGAGAGCGACCGGCGTCCCGGGATCGGCGGCGGCCGAGACGCCCCAGGCCTGGGATGGCTCGACGTCGCTCATCAGGTCCCGTTCGTAGCCCTGGGCGGCCGCCTTCAGGACCGGGCCTCCGGCCATGAGCTGCCGCAGCAGCCGCAGCTGGTCGTCGGCGGTGGTCTCGGTCAGCCCCCAGTACGGCCCGTTCCCGGCGGCCGTCTCCCGCAGGCCGAACGCCCGGTTCGCCGCGTCCACTCCGGCCGGGCCGCCCGCGTCCCGCCACAGGGCGGAGGCGGCGTCATTGTCGCTGCGGGTGATCATCGCGTCGGCGAGCTGGCGCTCGTCCCGGCTGAGCCCGGATTCCCCTTCTCGCTGCTCCTGGTACAGCCGCGCGGCCAGGATGTCGGCCTTCTCGATGCTCGCGGCGGCGTATTCTCCGGTGCCGCTGTAGGACGCCCGCTTCCCCGTGACCAGGTTCTGGACCGCGACCGCGACGTGCCCGCCGTCTTCCCGGGCGAGCGGGGCCACCGCGGCGTCCAGGGCGCGGGCCGCCCCGCCAGCGCCGCGCCCGTGAGCATTTCCGGACGCGGTGCCGGGACTGGTCCGCGGTGCCGCCCTGATCACCGGGCTGCCGGTGCCCGCCGCGGCGCGTCCCTTCCCGGGGGCGGTCCCGGCGTAGGCGTCGGCCGGGCTGACATTCCGGGCGTCCGGGGCGGCTTTGAACGTCTGCGCGCATCCCCCGATAGCTATCCCTGAAACAGCAAAAAACAGGACAGCCTTAAACACATAACAACGCATGATCGAACAGTAACCACGATTACCCTACGGTAATCGCGAAACACGCAGGTGATCGAGCTTGACTCTCGTCAGTTCTCCGGAGTCGTTAGCGGCGCGCGCGAGCGGCCGGAAGCGCCGCGGGGATCTCCACGGACACGTTGGTGGCCTTGACCGCGGCCACGGCGAGCATGCCCGGTTCCAGTCCCAGTTCGTCGGCCGCTTCCCGGCTGAGCAGGGAAACGACCCGGTACGGCCCCGCCTGGATCTCCACGTGCGCCATCACCGTGTCCTTCACGACCCTGGTCACGAGCCCCGTGAACCGGTTGCGCGCGGAGTGGGCGGCCACCGGCGCGTCGTTGGCCGACGCCGACACGCCCGTCTCGGCCCGTTCCCGGGCCAGCCGGGCCAGCGCCTCGCCGTCCACCGCAAGGCGGCCCGCGGCGTCCGTCTGCTTCTCGATCCGGCCGCTGTCCGCCCAGCGCAGCATGGTGTCGTAGCTGACGCCGAGAAGATCCGCGGCCTCTCTGATCCGGTACAGCGGCACCCTGCGACCATAACGCAGTATTCATCCGGGGGACGGCCCCCGTACCCCCCGGTGCGGACGGCGGCTCGGTACGCAGACACGGCGATCTGGTGCCTGGAAAACCGCATGTGCGAAGTATTGAAGTGGTCTATGAAGTATTTGCATGATGAATACATGCCACAGATCATGACCGCCGCGGCCGAACGGCGCTGGGATGAGCTGCTCGAGGGAATCATCTCCCTCATCCCGGACGGCGTCCCCGCGGTGATCAGCTGTCCCTCCGACGACGACGCCGTCACCGCCATCTCCGCCGAACGGATCAGCGAGGCCCTGTCCGTCGCGGGCGTGCCTTGCCCGCGGCACGCTCCCCCGGCTGACGGCCAGCGGTCGGAGCCGGTCGTGATCCGGCTGCGAACCGCCCGGAGCGACCGGGCCGAGGCCGACATCGTGATCGACGCCCAGGACCCCGGCTGGCCGGTCATCCGCAAGGTCTCCGGGCCCCTGGCCGCCGGGGGAAAGTGGTACCTCGCCGAGACCCGCGCCTTCTTCGCGTGCCGGGCCGCGACCTGGGACGTCAAGTTCGGCGATGACATTCCCTCCTACGCGGCCGCCGTCGCCGAGGCGGGCATCCCCGCCGGAGGGACCGTGGTCGACGTGGGATGCGGGACCGGCCGGGCCGTCCCGGCGCTGCGCGCGGCGGTCGGCCCGTCCGGGACGGTCGTGGCGCTGGATCTCACCCCGGAGATGCTCCAGGAGGCCCGGCCCCGGTGCGCGGCCGCGCGGGACGCGCTCGTCCTGGCCGACGCCCGGCGGCTGCCGCTGGCCGGCTCCTCGGCCGACGCGGTATTCGCGGCGGGCCTGGTGATGCACCTGCCCGATCCGGAATCCGGATTCGCCGAACTGGCCCGGGTCACCCGGCCCGGCGGCCGGCTCGTGCTGTTCCACCCGTCCGGGCGCGCCTCGCTCGCCGCGCGGCACGGACGGGCACTGCGGCCGGACGAGCCGCTCTCGGAGGGACCCCTGCGGCGGGCGACCGCCGCCGCGGGCTGGGAGCTAACCGCCTACGACGACGCCGCGGACCGTTTCCTGGCCCTCGCGACCCGCCGCTGAGACCTCGCCCGTCCCGCCGCTCACCCGCGCTCGCCCGGACGGGACGGGGCCACGGCGTCCAGGAACGACAGGGCGGCCTGAACCGTGGACTGACGCCAGGCCAGGAGAACCGAGTCGAAGCCGTCGCAGGCGGCCTGGCGTTCCGCGATCGCCTCGGCGATCGGTTCCAGGGCCTCCCGCTGGCGGCGCAGCAGGCCGGCCGGATCGTCCCCGGCCTGATCGATCAGGGCCAGCTTGAGCAAGAGCGCCGAACGGATCTCCCGGACGTGCCCCACCGGGGCGTGCAGCCACTCGCGCGACCGCTCCCGGCCTTCCGGCGTCGCCGCGTACACGGTGCGCCGCGGGCCCTGGCCCGGTTCCACCCCTTCGGCCGTGATCAGGCCGGCGTCCAGCAACCGCCCGATCGCCCGGTACACGACCGCCTTGGGGATCTGCCAGATCCGTCCCAGCTCCCCGTCGGACGCGGTCATCTGAGCGAGGGCGAACCCGTGCGCGGGCCGCTGGCTGAGCACGCTCAGCACCAGCCACTCCGGTAGCGACAGTATCTGCCCGGGGGGACGGCCCCCCGGGCCTCCCGGCGTACCCCCCGGCGTGTGCCCGATCATGGAGCGATCGTATCGGGCGCGCGCCGGCTGTCGCTTCGGGTGATTCGGAACACAGTCAACGTAAGTGGCTTTTTGTGGGCAGTCAACGGACCGCGGGCGGGCCTGGTGCATGCCTATTGACGTATACAGAATGCAAATCTAGCGTCATGGCCCAGACACGCTCGGCAAGGAGGCCGTATGACGCAAGTCTCCGTATCGCCCGCCCGGCTAATCGGCCGCATCGACCGGAACATGTTCGGCGGGTTCGTCGAGCACCTCGGGCGATGTATCTACGGCGGGCTTTACGACGAGGGCTCGCCGCTGTCGGACGCGAACGGCTTCCGCACCGACGTGCTCGGGCTCCTGCGCGACCTGCGGATGGGCGTGCTGCGCTGGCCCGGCGGGAACTTCGTCAGCAACTACCACTGGACCGACGGCATCGGCCCCAGGGACGAGCGGCCGCGCCGCCCCGAACTGGCCTGGCACGACGAGGAATCCAACCGGTTCGGGACCGACGAGTTCCTCGCCTACTGCGCCGAACTCGGCACCGAGCCCTGCATCTGCCTGAACATGGGCACCGGCACCCTGCGCGAGGCCCTGGACTGGATCGAGTACTGCAACGGCACCGGGGACACGCACTGGGCGAACCTCCGCCGGGCCAACGGGCACCCGGAGCCGTACAACGTCCGGTACTGGGGCCTCGGCAACGAGATGTACGGCGAATGGCAGGTCGGCGCGCTGAGTGCCGAGGAGTACGTGCGCGAGGCCACCCGGTGGGCGCGGGCCATCAAGATGCTCGACCCGGAGGCCAAGCTCATCAGCTGCGGCCTGAACGGGTGGAACGACTGGGATCAGACGGTCGTCGACGGCCTGGCACCGTTCGTGGACTACCACTCCGTCCACCTCTACACCGGCAGCGATGACTACTGGACCAACGTGCTCCAGCCGCACCAGGCCGAGCGAGCGATCGCGACGACCAAGGCCCTGCTCCAGCGGGCGGCCTACGCCCACGATCTCGATCAGGCACCGCGCATCGCCTACGACGAGTGGAACGTGTGGTTCCGGCAGCACGGCGCCGGCCTGGAGGAGCGCTACTCGCATGCTGACGCCCTGGCCGTCGGCACCTACCTCAACATCTTCGTCCGCAACTGCGACTGGGTGACGATGGCGAACCTGGCGCAGATGGTGAACGCGATCGCCCCGATCGTGACCGCCGCCGACGGCGTCGCCGTCCAGCCGATCTACTACCCGGTGCTGCTGCACGCAAGGGCGGCCCTGGACGCCGGCGCCGACACGCACGTCGACGGGCCCGCCGTCAGCCCCGCCCTGCCCCCGGACGCGAGCCGGTGGGGACACCGGATCGCGGACCTCGGCCCGTTCACGGTGGTCGACGCGGCCTCTAGTGTGACCGATCACATGGACCGGGTGGCCGTGACGCTGGTCAACCGGAGCCCGGAGCCCGAGGAGACCCGGATTGTCCTCCGCGACTTCGTGTTCAGCGGCCCGGCCGCCGTCACGACCGTGACCGAGGGACCGGCCGACGGCGGCGACCTGCCCGGAATCGCCGCCGCCCGCGTCACCGAGGGCACCGAGGACCTCTCCGGCGGCGCGGTCGTCCTGACTCTTCCCCCGCAATCCTTCACGGTCGTGGAAGCGGCCATCACCAGAGAGTAGGAGCCATGTCCCCGAACAAACCCCTCGCCTGGCTCGCCGGAGCCATCGCGGCGGTCACACTGACCGCCTGCGGCACCGGCGCCCCCAGCCCCGCCGGCAAGTCAAGCTCCGCCGCGAAACCCTCCGCCTCCGTGCTGGCCGGCGGCTCGTCCTGCTCCTCCAGCTCGGTCAAACTCACGTTCTGGGCCTGGGTGCCCGGCATCAACCGCGCCGTGAACAAGTTCAACCAGACCCATCCGGGCATCTGCGTCACCCTGGAGGACCCGGGCGCCGGCGAACCCGAGTACACCGCGCTGACCAACGCGATGAAGGCGGGAAGCGGCGCCCCCGACGTGGCCGAGATCGAGTTCGACGAGCTTCCGTCGTTCGAGATCCAGCACTACGTGAAGAACCTCGTGCCCTACGGCGCCGGCAAGTACCAGAAGGACTTCGCTCCCTGGGCCTGGAGCCAGGTCAGCCAGGGCGGCGGCGTGTACGCGATGCCCAGCGACTTCGGGCCGATGGGCTTCTACTACGACCAGAAGACCCTGGCGAAGTACCACGTCACCCCGCCGAAGACCTGGGCCGACTTCGCGACGGACGCCGCGAAGGTGCACCGCCAGAATCCGAAGGCGACCCTGGCCGACTTCCCGGTCAACGACGCGCAGTGGCTGATGGACATGATGAGCCAGGCCGGCGCGTGGCCGTTCCAGTACAACGGCGGCTCGAACATCACGATCAACTGGACCGGCCCCAAGCAGGAGGCGTTCGCCGCCTACTGGCAGAAGCTGATCAGTGCCGGGGCCGTGTCCACGATCACCGACCAGGCCACCCAGCAGTACACCGCGCTGGACTCCGGCACGATCGCCGCCGCTCTCGACTCGGCGTGGGCCCCGTCCTACTTCGCGGCGAACGCCAAGCGCTCGACGGGCCAGTGGCGGGCCGCGCCGCTGCCGCAGTGGACGGCGGGCGCGAACGTGGCCGCGGACTGGGGCGGCTCCACCTACCCGGTGCTGTCGGCGTCCAAGCACCCGAAGGAGGCGGCCGAGTTCGCCGAATGGCTGACCGCCACCGATCAGTCGTGGAACATCGTGAAGACCCCGCCGTCCTCACTGTTCCCGACCTACCTGAAGACGCTGCAGTCCAAGTCGTTCACGTCGCTCGCCTACCCGGTCTCCGGGAAGTCGCAGCCGAACCAGGTCTTCTCCGCCGGCGCCCTCACCATCCCGAAGACCCCCTGGCCCCCGTTCATGACCCAGCTGATCAGCCAGGAGATGACGACGGTCGGCGGGGTGATGAACGGCAAGGAAACGCTGAAGCAGGCCTTCGCCGCCATCCAGCAGCAGGAGGTCAGCTACGCCAAGGCCCAGGGATTCAAGGTCTCCACGTGACCTCGGCAACCAGCACGGCGGCGCGTCCCCGGCACTCGGCTTACACGAGGCGCCGGGGACGCGCCGGGCTGGCGTTCGTGACGCCCTTCATGATCATCTACACGCTGTTCATGATCGTGCCGGTCCTGTTCGCGGTCTACGACAGCCTGTACACGACCAGGCTCATCGGCGGGACGAGCTTCAGCGGGTTCGCCAACTACGCGACCGTGCTGGGTTCCGGGCCGTTCTGGGGCGGGGTCGTCCGCGTGATCATCTTCGGCGCCATCCAGATCCCGGTCATGCTCGCGATCGCGTTCTTCTTCTCGTCCGTCTTCGACCTCGGGCTCACGAAGTTCGGCCGGGTGTTCCGGGCGATCTACTTCATCCCGTTCGCCGTGCCGATCGTGGTCTCGTCCCTGATGTGGGGGTTCCTCTTCGACCCGGGGTACGGGCCGTTCAACCACGTGATGGACGCCCTAGGGTTCTCGAACTTCAACTGGCTGTCCCCCGCGCTCGTGCTCCCCGCGATCATCATCATCGCCGTCTGGGAATGGACCGGCTACAACAGCATCATCCTGTACACGGCCCTGAAGTCGGTGCCCCGGGACGTCGTCGAGGCCGCGATCCTGGACGACACCCCGCTGTGGAGGATCGTCCTGAGGATCAAGCTCCCCATGGTCCGCCCGGCCATCATCATGCTGATCTTCATCAACGCGATCGGCGCCACCCAGCTGTTCATCGAGCCGACCATCCTGAACAACTACCAGGCCGGCGTGATCACCAATACCTGGACGCCCGTCATGGACATCTACAGCACGTCCATCCAGAGCGGCGAGTACCAGCTCGGCGCGGCCATGGCCGTGGTCCTGGCCGTCATCGTCGTCGCGATCTCCGTCGCCTCGCTGGCCTTCCGACGTAACCAGAGGGAACTCGCATGAAAGACGCCGCCGACGAAGACGACGGGATCCCGGTCGAGTTCTACGGGCTCCGGCGCGGGACCGTCACCGCGCTCACCATCATCTGCGCGCTGTTCGCGCTGTTCACCCTGATCCCGATCATCTGGCTCATCATCAACTCCACCAAGACCCAGGCCAACATCTTCGAGACGTTCGGCTTCTGGTTCGCCCGGCCATTCGCGCTCTTCCACACGTTCGCGAACCTCTTCACCGACGTGGACGGCGACGGGATCTTCGCCCAGTGGTTCGCCAACACCGTGATCTACTCGGTGGTCTCCGGCGTCGGGGCGACCATCCTCGCGGCGCTGGCCGGGTACGGGTTCGCCCGGTTCCGGTTCCGCGGGTCCCGGTTCCTGTTCGCCATGATCATCGCGGGGCTCCTGGTGCCCATCACGCTGGTGGCGGTCCCGCTCTTCCTGGTCTACGCCAAGGTGCACCTGATCAACTCGATGGCCGGCATGATCCTGCCGTCCATGGTCTATCCGGTCGGCGTCTACCTGATGCGGACCTACGTGGAGCTGTCCATCCCGGAAGAGATCACCGACGCCGCCCGGGTGGACGGCGCGTCGGAGTTCCGGATCTTCTTCCGGATCGTGCTGCCGCTGATGGTCCCGGGGCTCATGACCGTGCTGCTGCTGTCGATCGCGGCCACCTGGAACAACTACATCCTCCCGCTCATCATCTTCAGCAACAACAGTCTCTTCCCGGGCACGGTCGGCATCGGCCTGTGGCTGCAGCACGTCGGCGGCTCCGGCGACACCAACCTGTACCCGCTGCTAGTCCTGAGCGGCCTGGTGATGATCATCCCGATGATCGCCCTGTTCGCGGTGCTGCAGCGGTACTGGCGCGGCGGCATGCTTCTCGGGAGCGTGGCGAACTGATGGCCCCCGTCACGCTGGAGAAGCTGGCCAAGACCTACCCCGGCGGCGTCCGCGCCCTGGACGGGCTCGACCTCGACGTCGGCGACGGCGAGTTCGCCGTGCTCGTCGGCCCGTCCGGCTGCGGCAAGACCACCGCGCTGCGGATGGTGGCGGGCCTGGAACCGATCACCGGCGGCACGGTGCGCTTCGGCGGCCAGGTGGTAAACGCTGTCTCGCCCCGGCGGCGGGACGTGGCGATGGTGTTCCAGAACTACGCCCTCTACCCGCACCTGACCGTCGCGGAGAACCTCGGGTTCGCCCTGCGGAACAAGGGAGTGCCGAAGGCGGAACGGGAAGCGAAGGTCCGTTCGGTGGCCGAGGTCCTGGGGCTGTCCCGGCTGCTGTCCCGGACCCCGGGCCGGCTCAGCGGCGGGCAGCGGCAGCGGGTCGCGATGGGGAGGGCGATCATCCGCGAGCCGTCGGTCTTCTGCATGGACGAGCCGCTGTCCAACCTGGACGCGAAACTGCGGGTGGCCATGCGGGCCGAGATCGTCCGCGTGCACCGGTCGATCGGCGCCGCCACCCTGTACGTCACCCACGACCAGGTCGAGGCGATGACGATGGGCGACCGGGTCGCCGTGCTCGACCGGGGCGTGCTGCAGCAGTACGGGCCGCCGAGATCGCTCTACGACCAGCCGGCGAACCTGTTCGTCGCCTCGTTCCTCGGGTCGCCGGAGATGAACCTGTGGCGCGGGGCGATTACCTCAGACGGCGACCTG
>Ga0131853_10018356_pt1 | contig 12725 bp, 4 predicted proteins | sample TergutLab28metaG_FD_92764 | JGI IMG/M metagenome (GOLD analysis project Ga0131853, IMG submission 92764) | Labiotermes labralis P1 segment gut microbial communities from Petit-Saut dam, French Guiana - Lab288 P1 (version 2) (version 2) | ecosystem: Host-associated > Arthropoda: Insects >...
GTGGTGTAGTTTGTTTGGATTTTTGGGGGTGGGGGGAGAGGCAAGGGGGAGGGGGGAAAAAACCTCTGGGGGTTGGGGGGGGGGGGGTAGATGCTGTCCCTAGTCATCTATTGATTAGTGACCTTGATAACGTCATACGTACATTATGACTTACAAGAAGGCTTATGACCTTGATTACATCCTCGTGGTCATTGACCTTTGACAGCAGTGACGTCACGAATGCCATTAATTGCTGTTCACATAGATGAAAGGTGATTACCCCCTCCTGGTGCTGCCTCCTCTGGTCGTGTGAACATGGGTGACGTTACCAAGGTCATTCATTAAATGTCAGATGAAATTTGAATAACCACCCCTGTCCTCCACCCCAGACGTCATTCACGTCGATCTTCATTCCCGCTCCTAACCAGCATAACCAAATGGAATATATGCGTAATAGCACAATTAACAAAGGCTTCACCACTCGTCGCGGCTTGCCATTATACGAATTGTTGTGTCACTGAAATGTGTCACCACGGGTAATGTTACTTTGTAATGACAAACATGGCAACATGCTTGTATTCAGAAGGTTCGGGGGGGGGGGGAGGAAGAGCAGGGGGCGACGATTTGAATGTGAAGCCTGTCGGTCGTATAAAGGAAACTGTTGGTACATGAAGAAGAATGAAGCCAGATGTCATTGGCTATGTTACATAATGAACATCACCGTAATTTGTACCGACTTCTCTGCTGGTAGTGCCAAAAACAAGATGGTTACTGTGAACTGGACCTGCAGCTGCTGAAGTAAACGTTCTTCGTAAGGGTAGTGACACAGTTCCTTCAGAATGCAGTGCATAATCTGTACCACGTGTGTGTCACTCACTATAAGCATTTCGTACCGTGACTGTGCAACGTAATCGTCGTTGGAATACTACAGCGCATGCAAAGCTGCCTCCGTCACCTTCCTCCTTGTGTTCCTATTTGAGCTTGGAACCCCATTCTTTTGTTTGGAGCATTCCGGCAGAGTTCCAGTCAAATTTAGTCTTCTGTTTTCAACGTTACTCTTTCGGTTGGACCTGGCCATGGCATCGTCCCTGCCTGATGTGAGGTCGGATGTCTGGATATTTAGAACAATATATGAATATCCATAACATCACGAAGGGTCATTGTTTGCTTGGATACTGTATTTAATTCAGTGGTGTGTGAGTGTGAGTGTGTGTGTGTGTGTGTAGTCTTTGGGGAAATGAGGGCACTGTTTGCTTTATTTTTAAGTAAATTCTCTTATTATTTTCTGACTGTCGTGTTCGTATTGTTATGTGGCTGCACACCTGTTTGTTTGTTTGTTCTAGCTTAATTAAATTTGTGTAGGAACAGATTACCCGAAGAGGTTGAGCGTATTAACGCAAGCATTCGGCACACAGCCTGACGATTACTTAATACGCTCACACACACACAAACGTACGCGCACACTTGTTGCCATGAAACCGTGACGATATTTAGTGTTTTATATGAGCATAAAAGCGTAACTGATGTAACCAACCACAGTGGTTAAAGTAGAGGTATCCCATTACAGTCCTGGACAGGCCCTCAAGTCTGCAGGAGGCTGAGGCTCCCAGAATGTCAATACAATCGACACATGAAGGTGGCATGGTTGTCTAGCCCTACTCACCGGCCGCCTTTATCCCCCAGGAGATCCCCCCCCCCCCTTACCACAATGAGACTTCAGGAAAGTGAAACTTCAGTGACATTTTTCGAATGTGATCGCAACATGGAAGTTAAGGCTTATTCCTACATTTTTAAAAATAGGACTTGTTGGTATGGGCTGTGTTTAGTACACGGATGAGGAGGCATTCGAAATAAGATCGTGTAATTAAGTGGTATTCAGATTCGAACAGCGTTGAGTTACTAATATCCGTACTTACAGTTCGCTCAGTCTTGGCCATTTCCTGTGACGGTTTGATTGAGGAGTAAGTATCAAAACGTCTTTATGTGTTCTCTGTTATGGTTGTAGTACTAAGCGTGAAACAAAGTGAAAATAAACAGAAAAGTTACATTTGTGTGAGTACCGTATTTTGAAGACACATTGGAAAGCGGCACAAGGAACCAGGAGACGGACGCAGGAGGCTAAAAATAAAATGTATGTAATGGAATTTAAGTAGCGGACATAACTGCACGGTACCAAGATTTGTTGCTGTCGTGCAGTTTCTAGTAGGTACTTTTGTCGGCTTCCAACGACTAAAGCAGCTTGCGTGAATTATTACATGGTATTTATCCGTGCAGCATGGGCGATCTAATTCATGTATGTGTGGTACACATTAGTTTTTGAACGTCCGTGACTTGCTTTGACACAGGACGCGGCTTTATTCTTCTTGTACCACAGTGTTCTTCCTTATATCTTTACCGGAAGCCCTGATTTCATACCATGCTGACAGTGGCCTCGTAAACGTCGTACTGAGAGAGAAGTCGCAGGCCCCCCTGTTTCACACAATCCTGTATGTCTGACCATCTCACGGCATTCTGCATGTGCTGTCGCAGACAAGAAGCAAGACACAACCCACTTGTAATTTCCTTTGCAGAGAATATCTCCGTACGTGTCATTCTGCAGACACCCTTCCTGCCCTGCGACTGAACTTCTCCGAAATGCGTAGGCCCATGCGTAATATTGAAATTTTCTTACCGGTGCCTTCATGTTTAAAACGTGCCTAGCACCACTTATCCCTGAACATGTGGTGTATTCATGTGCTTTGGCCTTTTCTTCGTTTTTGCTGAGTTACTTATCAAGCAGACTCTGGATGTTTTGGCCTAAGTTTAGAATCGGAAACAAACGAGAGTACACATTTTCAGTTTTGAACGGCAGAACCACAAAAGCTTGAACTTTGTATTACGCTACCGAACTTGAGGCAAGCTGATTAAACCAGCTGTTCGAGAGTAACAATTACCAAAGTGGAAAGCAGATACCTTCCTTGCGGAGTAGAGACAGGAAGGCAGTGTATCCTCTGCTGTCACGGGTATTCCGATACCGTAGTTTAAACTTAAGTAGAGCGTTTCCTAGCCATGGAGGTAAAGTAAGCTCAAAGCGTAGGAAATTACATAGCAGAGAACTCGATAATCATGACAGTAATGCTTTCCTGTTGCTGATAGTGTGATTTAACCTTCATCCTACCGGAGTGGGTATTTGAAGTTTGTCGCGTGGTTTGTGAAAAAGTGAGTATTTTTCGAACAGAAAAAGACATAATTTTGATACAAACGGCATTTTTTGGAAAGTAAAACAAATTATGCGTCATATCTTAAAATGTAGTCAATTTTCTTGTTGCTTATATTTTAAAAAATGAATTTGTATGTGTGTTTTCCTAACATCATTTGCATATGCAAAAGCAGCTAGTTAGAAGGTTAAATCGAGCAGGTTAACTATATTCTGGGAATGTTGCTTCATATGGGGGAGGGGGAGAGAGAGACAGAAAGAGAGAGAGTGTACACTAGTATTGATCGACACTGTTAACAATAGATTTGTAAGCCCTTAGGCATTAATCAGCGTCAGTAACAATGAGGGATGGACATCTAAACGATTACGCTTGGTAATTCTGTTTCACATGAAGCTGGAGTAGTAGGGAACTGCGACTACCAGTCCGTTTGGAGCTGTAGTAGTTTTGCATCTCAGTGTGCTTATCTCAGGTAATTAACTATCACGCATTGGCAACTGCAGCATGTGTATTAACGTTAAATAACACGACGTATCGCCCTCAGTATATTTGGGCATTTAATTTGATTTCGTGGATAAACAGTCACCCTTTACCCAAGTACGAGTATCATTAGTCGGTAGGTTTTTCTAAAGCAGACATTGTAGGCTTTATCAGCATCATGTTGCAAATTACTGTTGTGAACGGTAACAAATGTATGACCTCCTGTGGATTATTCGGTATGACCATCTAAGAAGTGCACGAACGCGCCTCAGTGTGTTACGGTTTGCGTACGTGTTAAAATGTTTTATATGATATGCTTCCGTAAAATCAAATTGAGTACCATCTGTGTAATGTAAAACTGTGGGAAGCTGCGTTACTGCGCCGTTCTTAATGATCGTAGGATCGAAACATGTCGGACTGACACAAGTTATACATTCGTAAGTGGTGAAAATACAACCGCATTATTTCAAATCGGGAAAAAGTGGCAGTGACCTTAGAATTCCATAGAAGGTACGGAATTTGCTTACTAACTGAGCGACTGTTAACTTCACAAATATAACTCTGCTTGGCAGAAAATGAGTAGATAAATATTAGTACGCTAAATGTTATGGAAATTATAATTTTTACGTCCATAGGGCACAGCCCCAATCTAGAATCTGTTTATGTACGTAGAGAATACAGATCGGGATTTAGGACTATATGGTGCATTGAATTATCATTTCCGGCCTTTCGGATTAGGCGTTCTGGCCTGTTTAAGTATTCACTGCTAAGGACCTGTGTGGGACTCCTCGGTCGAGAGGTGAGCCGTTCTTAAGGTCTGTGGCTATGCAGGACGACACGAGCACAGAATAACGCAAACGTACTACCATGACCGGAGCGGGGAAAAGTGACTACGTGTGCGTATGTATTTCTGTATGTATATGGCTATGTAGATATATGTATAATGTTAGGTTAACCCTGTCCTAGACGGAACTGGATAGAACGGAATCCCTGTCTGGCGGAAAACTTTCGCAGTCCCAAAAATCTGTAATTTCTGTTAACTGTCTTTAGCGTAAACTGTCTACAGAGGGAAAATTCCTGGCCCTTGCGTTTCCGTTGTAAGCGGGCTTCGCTGTATATTGTATACGTGTATGTAGGCATATCTTCAAGCACGTTCATTCCGTGTGGAAAACTGATAGCTATATAACACTTCTTGAAGTACGTAATTTTTATTTCGGTGGTTTTTGCCCACATTTGCTTCGGAGTAACACCGTCCGACCTGCAAATAAGTATAATTGCTAAATCCTGGTCCTGATAAAAGGAATTGTATCCTCTGAAGGCAGCTTCTAGAAGCCAACGATAAGAGTAGTGAAGGCGTAAGGTCTTATGTAATAACTAGCGGTTAAGTCGTTCTGTGGTACATTGCACGCCGACTTCTCCTCTGTCGTGATCTAGGACGCACTTGTTAATATGCCCTTCCCTATTGCATGCTGTCGTATCCAGGGAACCTTCCCTTGAAGCCTGTAGCAATAACAGAAAATAACCAATATGTACATGCAATAATTTTATTACGTGCCAATTGCCCTCTACGCAGAGAACAAATATGCTGATGCGAAACAAAGTCTTGTTTGAAATTCAAATGGAATTCGGTTTGCTCAGTGTTATACTTCGCGTATAATCCTTCACAGACTTCCTTAGCCGATCCTCTGCCAAGAGACGAATAACAATAACGTGCAGCATCCCATAAAGGGCAAGGCAGGTTTTCTTACTGAGCAATGGGAATCTCACAGCTGGTTCCGTGAATGACTATGTGACGTTATCCAAAACATTTCTATACTGGCATGTTAGGGAAAGACGTTGGGAGAAATTTCAACTTCTGTGGGCATTAAATTTTTTTATTATTGTGCCTTGGAAGGAATTCTTGACATGTAGGCGCTCCGTTTAATTGAGATCTCGTAGTCCAGATGTTTAGTGCTGGCGTTGTTATGTTAAGGTTTTTTACATGTTATCTCTATCGTGTGAATAGACGTTTAGTTTTAATATTTTATTTCTCTATGGGCTGTACCAGAGAATGTAATGAAGTGATATTTTACATACTAGTGCCTCGTTGTTTGTGAAACACGTTTTTTCAATGCGAGTTTGTGATTTTGCCCTCACCGAACATGCTGACATAGCGATTACGCCCGAGACTCGTATTGGGGGGGTGGGGTGGGGGTCCTGGTTCGAATCTCGCCCGGCACACCGGCTATCCCGACAAGATTTTTCATGGTTTTCGTCAGTCCTTCCAGTGATATGCCGGAATAATTCGAATAGGCTACGACCAATTCCTTCTAAACCCTTTTCAATTTACCATTCACTGTCATTTGTCATTGTATAGTCTTACATACTGACAATGCGTTGTATCTTCTACCGGAATAAAAAGATGGCGCCCTCCCTTGCCGCCATCGATATGTAAGGTTAGTTTACGTTATGTTAATACAGTTCATAGCTGTTGCTGCACTATTCAGAATTTGTCCACAGTCACAGGTCATCAGCGGCACTTTATATCTAGCATACACAGTAAAGCATTGCGTGACTTGCTGACACTCAGTGTCGTTGAGACTGGGTGAAAGGTAGCAGGACGGTTCTCAAGTTAACTGTGTGTTAAAGAAGTTGAATATAAGGGTGTGAACTAGATGCAGCTGGCTTCAGATAGGTACAGTGGCGGGCTATTGTGAACACTGCAGTGTACATCTGTTATTTTAAAAGTTTTCTATTCCGTGCTTTATTTATAACGTCATACACGTTTTTAACACGAACTGTACACACAGTATTGTGCATTTAGTTGGTATTAAAAGGTGACATGCTGCAGTGAACGTTCTGGTACCGGGAAATAAATACGTGCTTTCTGCAGTAGCTGAGCCATTGTGGTGTTCCGAAAATGAACTGTGCTGATTGCGGCAATGTGAGCCTGACAGAAAGTTGGAGCGCTGCTGACAAAATAAAGCCCCTAATGTAGCTTATTGAAACTGTTTGATTGGTTTTGTAGATGAAACGTACACACAAACACACACACACACACACACACACACACACACACACATACTATCTATGTTTTTGTATTTTGTTGATTGAATAATTTGATCAATAGTTATTAAATTTGGTTCAGATAAAATTGATGTAATAGTTTTACTTTTACTGTAATTAATATTAACAAAATTTGAAGTCAAATGTGGCTTGGGGGTCAAGGTCAATCAACAACACCCTCGCACCATCAAGGGCTAATTTGTACATACATACACACATACATACATAATGTCTGTGTTTTTGTATTTTGTTGATTGAATAATTTTATCAATAGTTATTCAATTTGGTTCAGATAAAACTTATTTAATAGTTTTACTTTTACTGTAATTAATATTAACAAAATTTAAGGTCAAATGTGGCTTGGGGGTCAAGGTCAATCAACAACACCACCGCACCATCAAGGGCTAATTTGTACATACGTACTTAACATACATACATACACACACACACATGCTTACATTTATTATACATGCTGTCTCTTCTGCATTCGTTTTATGCATTTCGAGCAAAAAGAGGATAATGCGATTGATATTTGTTCTTATCCGCACGATTCAAGTCCACTAAAACAGTTCTGTGTGACAAGGACGAATATCGACGCCAAATTACAGTTTATATTCTAAATTCTGACACGAATTTATCGTTTTGGTAGTGGTTCCTGGGTTTCGTGATATATTTCTAATTATGAAGACGTCGTCTTGCCGCAGACGAAGTGCACAAGGCGGAGTGTGATTAACTGCGACCGAATGGGCGGATGTAGGTAGATGAAGGGAAGAAAAAGGAATACGACGGCGAGGAGGAAGGAAGAATTTAGAAATCAAAATTAAGCTGGAGATGTACTAACAAGAAGGAAGGCAGCTGTTAGGGAACGAAGACGAATTTAAAGGAATTAATTTGATTTCTAGTATCTGACTTCAGCTGGGCTGTGAAGAGATTGTTCTTCGTCTCGAATAATGAAGTTAGAATCAGTTCAGCTTTTGTAATAGTTACGTTTAAATTCACAAGTCTTTGTTGTGTTTCGTGTCTGGAGAATTAATCACTTCCTGAAGTTGAAACTGTCACCTTCACACATTTCAGGCAAATTATTTTACAGTTTACCAAACACAGCACCACTACAATGACTCCCATGCTTGAGATTCTGGGGTCTTTTTTTTTTTTTAACTGAAGATTTGCTGTCTTAAGTTACGTCTGTTGTTTGTCTATAAGCCGCCTGTGGTTAACGTTTGAGGACTGATTTTAATCTGAATTATGCGTAAATTCGGTTCCCGCCTCGCAGAGAACAAACTCTGTTTCCAATGGACGGACAGATTAGTTAAGGCTTTGTGAGGAAATAATCGGTGCTGAATTCAAGGATCGTGCATAACCTCTGAGAGAATACAGGAGTTGAAAACTTACAGAAGGCGGTACTTGTAGTTACCACCGGGCTTTTAGCGGTTAAGCGTGTTCGGTTTGTGTGTGCTAGGTTGCTGTATGTGCCTGGCTTACGAATTCAGGGACTGCCTTTGTGACTAACTCTTCTGTTAGCTAGTTGAGTAATGTGTCTGCAGGCCACCTACCTGATTGATTCAGTTGCTGTCTGTATGGTTGTCCGTCTGACTGGCTCGTTGACTTGTCGGCTGACTGCCTCGTTGGCTCAGGAATTGGTTGGCCTGTCTTGCATGCTTCTTGTGAATTCCGGAGTTCTAAAAAAGAGATAATGCATAAATCATTACAATTAAGACTTATATGCTGGTTTTAATGCCTCACACTGTTGATCATTCGTATGCATTGTGTGGAAATCACTGCAGTGGTCGAATGTGTTCGTCAGATACAGTTTCTACGGCTGGATTGAGGAAGTAGGACGTTTATAGAGCTATACCAGGCAGACCCAGTTTGGACTAAACTGGCAATCAGAATTTCGGGAATTACGAAGGGCATAATTTTGTGAAAAGATGTCCAGATTTATACAGCGGACGTGATGCCGGAAGAAACATTGTATTCCTGAATTTTACTGTTCACGTCACCTAAAAGCTAGAAACTTGATAGTCGCTTTTTAACAATAGAATGTTGGTCTCCGTATGATGACTTAAGCTTTGCATGCAGGCAGATGTCTGTAACAAGTGAAGACAAGGACCTTTGTACGTTTACCTTTACCTTTAACCCGTCTGAACTGCGTAGAGGAGGAAAAAGTGGACGCTGTAGAGGCAAAAAAACATTTGCGCCTAAACACGGAATGAGGGTGCGTACGGAAACTGATGTCCGGCTCGAAATGTTCGAATGTAGGAGATATCGAGCAATTGCTTCGAACGGAAACGCTTCTGGCTTGTGTTAGTGAGGTGCTCGATTCCAATCTCCGTCGGCAAACAGGCTATCTTGACTGAGATTTTTTGTCGTTTTGCTCATATCTTGTAGGCAGTAGGATATATTAGGCCACGACCACTTCCTTCCAGGCCCTTTACATTTCATCATTCACTATAAAACAATCATTCGACGTTATGTAGGTTGAATCAGTCAAATCGTCGTTAAATGACGCACGAATGAATTCATTCATTCTTTCATTCATTCGTTCGTTCGTTCGTTCCATTGGCATGTGCAAAATGCGACGATTCCTTGCCGTTCTCAGTAGCTTCTTCCATTCTTCTCTGCTATATACCCTTTCCTTCCACCCTTTTCCACCAACTAGTCTTTCACCCTCCCTCCCTTCATCTTGCCATCTATTTCTTGATCTACCTCTCAGCCTTGTTGTTTCCAAATTCATATATAATACTTTTTAGAAATTCTGTTTTCTTCCATTCTTTGTACCTGCCCAAATCAACCTAACCTGTTTAACCTTATTGTATCTCTTCTAGAACGGTTTTTAACCATTGCATGAATTTCTTTAGTGGTTAATATTCTCCAGTTTTCTTTTTCATTGTCATAAATTGGGCCTAAAATTCTTCTACACACTTTCCTTTCAAAAATGTTTGTTTTCTTTCTCTCTTTGTTAGTATTCATTGTTCTGATGCGCATGTTAAAGTTTTGTCTATTAAATAAAATAAATAAATACACACACGTCAGTAGCAGGAGCTGATTGATCAAGGAACTTGGTAAATAACAAATTATCTAATATCAGTTTTTATGTACGTTCACAATTGTAAAAATATTGGGATCCCAATATCTAAACAGCACCTGAGACTTATTCCGATTGAGGTCTGATGATGACCTGTTAACAGGTCGAACGATGTAGCCTGTATTGTCCAATAAATATTTGTTGTGCTGACGTGTCTAGTCAATTTGTTATTTAGTTCGTTAGAGCACTTCGTGATGCCCTCCTTGAAGCAAGGAACCTGGACTGGTGCTGTGTGGACCCCTGAGCCAGTCTGGACGGCATAATTTCTACAGCGAATTGCCACCTCCTCCTCAACGGCGAATTAAGTCCTGATTTTCCATCTTCTGCCATCAGTCTTACTGTTCCAAGTTTTTTGCTTTCGTCGTATGTTCAGAACATAAGAAGAATTTTATTCCCGCTAGCGTAAAGCATAGAGACGCGGCTTCTTTATTGTGTTAGTGTTGTACCTTTCATTTCGATGTGAGAGAACGAAACACGTTCCGTTGACAGTAGTATCGCCGTGATGTTATTAATTTTTTTTTTTCCGGTTTGTGATTCTGGGCATGGGTAGAGACTTTATCTTCACCACCACTCCCACAGCTGTTCTGGGACCAACTCCGATGAATACTGGGACCCCAGTCCTGTGGGGCTGTACTTTCACGTCCAAGTCTGGAGGAAGGGAACTTCGAAACTTCACCTTCTCCAGTTCCATTCTTTCACGAACAAATGGCATTCACTTGGGCGAAAGAAGTTCTGTAAAATAGTTTTTAATAATTTTAAACCTAGCTTTTGATTGGAAGTTCTAATCGGTGTGTAGCCATGAATGACTATATCATTCGAGATGCCTGCACGAAGTTATGTATCTGGATATGAATTCAGACTTTATTTTCGATAAAACTAGTACAGGTCTTCTGTGTGTATAACTCGGCATACAGAAAATGAACGAAGCTGTGAGGGCACTTGTTTTAATATGTCTAATGCAACGCGAAGCAGTGCTATAAGTTTAAAATACACCTTTAACAACCGCCTTGATTCGGCTTCGCGTTAATACGTTTGCAGGGGTTGCTGATTTTACAGATCATTATTTAGTGAACTTCTTAGTTCATTACATACATATTCAGTTATTCTCTTGAATAAGAGGTGAAATTTTGAGCTTGATTGGCGTACTTTTGGTACTACAACTCTTTTCGTGAAATATGCCCTCTGTGTACTTCAGGTCGCTAGTGTGCCGCTGCTGTACGTGCTGAACTTGTTTGACCACTGTTGTTACTTATATCTAGTTTACCGTTCTAACTGCCCATCTTTATTATTACGTAATGTGGCACGTGGTGGCGCAGTTAGTTGAAGCACTGCACTACAAGCTGGAAAGTTGCGGGTTCGATTCCGGCCGCACTTTGTTCCTGGGGGTCGACCCAGCCTCTAACAGAAATGAATACTAGGTGTATCTGGTGGGGAGGTAAAGGCGGCTGGCGCGTAGGGCAGACAATCTTACCAGCTGCATGTGCTGGCTGTCTTGAAATTTGGGAGCCCCAACCCTGGTACCCTCGGGGCCTGTCCAGGCAGTAGTACAAGAATTGTAGCAACAGTCCTCTACAGCTTCCTGAAACATTCTTATAAATTTTTAATACTTTATTGATGGATATAATTTTTACGTCGTAATCATAACCAACTCTTATTCAAGGCAGTAGCTGAACATTTAGAAACAAACAAGTTCTTTAAAGAATTCTACCCCTGAAAATTACTGACATTTTGATTCAAAATATTTCGGGTTTTGAAAGGTGGTTATGTAACAGATCACACAGCTTATACTGTCTGCCGTTGCTTCATGTGGGTTGGTCGGTTCAACAGTAAAATATATTTTAGTCAAAGTGCAAGAAGCCCTCGGTACGAAACGTCTAACATGTGAGGAGGAGGCGGGAGATAAATGTATGGCAAATGAATGGGATAGGCTTAAAATACTTTGACTCTTCTCGTTAATTCTTGAGGCTGCAATATTACACGTATGTAGATTGTCTAGGAACAGCAGCAAGTCTGAATTGCAGAGCGAAATTTTTACACTATAGGCTTCCCAGTTTAGAAGTATGGATGTGTGTAGCGTGTAAAAGAGACAGAGAAAATGGATGGGGAAGAAAGGTCGGGGCATTCTGTCCTGTAATCTAAGCGCGATTCAGTATTTATAATTATAACCTTAAAGGGTTGCCGGTCCCGGTGGCCGCGCGGTGTAAGGCGTAGGTCTGCGGCCGCTCGTCCGTTGGGGTTGTGGGTTCGAATTCCACTGGGGGCATGGACGTTTGTCTGTTGTCAGTGTTGTGTGTTGTCAGATAGAGGTCTCTGCGACGAGCTGATCATTCGTCCAGAGGAGTCCTACCGACTGTGGTGCGTCGTTGTATGTGATGTAGAAACCTCGTGAGGTGGCCCTGACCCACTGGGGGCTGTTGCGCCAATAACAAACAAAAAATCTTGAGTTCATGGGAATGAAGAAATACGGTCAGGCTCAAAAGCTTGTTGTGGAGGTGTACGCTTAATGGCATCTTTGTATAAAAATATTGGGATGTTAAAGAGATGAAATTAGTGATTAGATTTATACGAATTTCTGGAATACAAGACGTGAGACTCAAATACAAACAAAACTTGATCAACCACCTTGAAAGAATGGACAACACCAGACTCCCGAAACACGCACTCAACTACAAACCTCGAGGAGGAAGAAGAGACCGTGGACGCCCCAGGAAACGATGGCAATGCGTCGATGCCGGAACAGGTCAAACGACCTAATCCATGGAGGAAGATGATGATGATGATGATACGAATATGTATAAGTGTGCAACGTTAGTTTACAAGTACGATTCGTGATGGCCAGTCGGACGCAATGCTACTTGACTGTATCGTTCGCTTACACACAATTCTGTAAAACTTGTTTCTTCTGAAGAGTGACTTAAATTGTAACGGATTTCTTTCTAGTA
>Ga0131853_10018357_pt1 | contig 12725 bp, 12 predicted proteins | sample TergutLab28metaG_FD_92764 | JGI IMG/M metagenome (GOLD analysis project Ga0131853, IMG submission 92764) | Labiotermes labralis P1 segment gut microbial communities from Petit-Saut dam, French Guiana - Lab288 P1 (version 2) (version 2) | ecosystem: Host-associated > Arthropoda: Insects >...
GCCGGTGCCTCAGCACTTTTCGCGTTGCGAAAAGCCACCCTTCGGGTGTCCGGCCTTCTTGCCGGTGCCACCTAGCTTGCCTTTGGGCAAGCGTCGTTGTCGGCTCTTTGTCTTGCAGAAAAAGTTCTGCGCTTTCTCGGGAAACTTATCAAGTTCGGTGACTATAGGAGGCGTTGACGACGCATTCTCAGAGAGTGACTGCTAGGAAACAACGACAACGCATTATGGAAAAACACAAGCTTCGGTTGATTATTTTCAACTGCGTTGACTATACATCGTGGAAATGCAAGGAGCGCAAGCGACGGCATTTCCACGAAAGGGCAAAGCCCGCTCTACATTAGTTCCATCTCTGGCCTTGGAATTCTAATATCCTCATTCAGCTCAAACACTTGGCTTAAGTCCATGTCCGCACCGCGTCCTGCGACTCGTTCACCGTTTATCAAAAACTGCACTGTAGCTATATCAATATCGTCTCCACTAAGCTCGATAAGTGTGTTTACTATTGAGTATACCGCAAGCTTTCTTATATGGGTCACAGACGAAAGTCTTGAGTCAAATGCGGCGTTCAAATCCACATAGCATGTCATTGTCAAACTTTCCGTATAAACATCAATAATAACTGTCTCCGGTGGGATTAAAGAAATAAGCCCAGGCGTTGTTGGCCCTCTCATAAGCTCTTGCAAAACTACGTGTTCCACTGTCAAATTAGAGGGAATTTCGATTGTTCTACGCTCAGCCACGAGGCCCGTAAGCGGGGTGTTCACAAAATATAAATCTACCGTCTTTCGTACGACATGCTCCATCGTAATCTGTGGACTGATGAGTACATTGTCCCTATTCATAAGTCCAATAACATCACCGTCAAGACGAGTAAGCGGAGCATTGTCCACGAAAAATGCAACATTGTTTATCCAGTCAAGTTCAGTGAACGTCCAGACCACAGCAGACCTGAAAATCACCTCTGAAATCGGCGAAACCTCTAAATAATCCGTAGTTAGATCAACTTCCAAATACCTAATGCCACGATCCTCCTGCGTCGGTTGAAAGTTTCTTATCTCCGATACACTACCTCCAACGCCGGGGATCATATTTTCCGGAAAAACCCCCGAAAGAGAAGCAGACTCAGGCCCCCTAACTAAAATATCCCAAAGCTCTTGTGCGATTTCTAAATAATTGCCCTCCGGCATCTCACGCCTCTCGGCCTCTAAGCGCCCTGTTTGCGGGTTAAAGAAATAGACATTTATCATATTTCCCTCATCCAAATGAATCTGATCAGAATATATTATAGCGGCCCCATATAAGACAATTAAGATAAGTATAGTTATGCCGCTTGCTTTAATTCTTTTTGTATTTATCATATAGCACCTCCTTTTGACTAGAGATAGCCAAACACTTACAACGTATAAATGCTTTTAGCGCAGCTGACTTTAATCACTAATTCTAGTCATACATCTACTCTCTCTAACCTGATTAAAATTGCGAGCTAAACGCTTGATAATACTAATTCTCAGTATTTGACTTAGAATTAGTATTATTTGCTGGAACTCATTTCCGGTCAATCACTCTGAATTTATCCGCTGCCCGGTAAAGCTTCGCTTTACTTTAAACTTTGTTTCAATGGGTTCCCGCTCGCCTATGGCCCACCCAAAAAACTTCGTTTTTCGGGGACACCGGGGCGATAAAAGGTACTGAAGGAGGCTAGTTCTTGACAGGCATTTGGGTCAAGAACGAAAGCCGGTTTTTGGGAGCGAAGCGAGTAAAAAACCTACCTCTTTACGCACTAGAAACATGTGCGTAATTCCATTGCACTGGGAAAACGTGCCGTCAGCTGAGCTGACAGATACTTCATCCGCAGGGCGACGGGTTCCTAAGAATACGTAGGGTTTCAAAAGAACTTTTCGAATTTTCCATTTACGACAGGCGTTAGCCCTGCAGCGGTAATCTCACTATAAAAGTCGTTCCTTCGCCTTCAGTGCTCGTAACTCGTATTGAACCGTTATGCAGCTTAACCGCTCCATGCGTTATAGCAAGCCCAAGCCCCGTGCCGCCTGTGTCTCTGTCTCTCGTCTTATCCACACGGTAAAATCTCGTAAAAATTTTACCTAGCTCCTCTTCGGCTATCCCTATCCCCGTATCTGATACGCTTATGAACGCATTTTGATGATCCGCATCAATAGTTATTTTTACGCTCCCGCCCTCAGGCGTGTATTTGATCCCATTCAAAACCAAATTAGAGATTGCAAGCCCAAGCCGCATTTCATCACCCATAAGGCTTACTCGCCTCACATCCTCATATAACAGCTCTATATTCTTGACATCCGCCAGCGGATAAAGCCTTTTAAGAATATCCTCGGCAAGCAAGTTCAAATCAATTTGCTGTATCATCAACGACATATCACGCTGATCCATCTTGACCAATGTCAAAAGGTCGTTTACAATCATATCCATTCTGTCAATCTCTGAGTTTATATCTCGTAAAAATTCTTTATAAATATCTTCCGGCAATCCATCCTGCAACAAAAGCGACTCCGACAAAACTTTCATCGCACTAAGCGGCGTTTTAAGCTCATGTGACACGTTTGAAACGAACTCCTCACGAGTTTTATCCACCTGCTCAAGTTCATCGCTCATATTGTTAAAAGCAGTCGCAAGTTGAGCAAACTCATCCCTTCCTTTTAAATTGATTCGCTGCTCTAAATGCCCCTCGCTCATAAGGGTTACAACCTTTACGATTTTCTTTAGCGGACTTATGATGATCTCCGAAATAAAAAATGCAACCACTAAAATTATAATCGCTGTGCCCAGCAAAAGAAGTATAAGTATTTGCCGTATCGAGTCTAGAAGCTCATAAATATCTGCAATAGAAGATACTAAAAGCAGAACCCCATCTATTTCATCAAAGTTCCTATCAAAAATCGGCACTGTTGTGTATAATGTCAGCCCATCACCTTGGATAGCGGATACAGTTCGCCCGTTCAGCGCCTCCAAAACCTCAGGGCTTATAAAAGTTACCCCATTTTCAATAAAGTGTGAATCATGCACAACGATCGCTCTACTGTCTATAACCAAAACTCTAAAATCGTATCCGCCGTACATCTCACTAATTTCCGCAGGCAAATGAGGCGCTCTTTGGCTATCAGTCAAAAAATTACCCTGACGCACTGCGCCTTCTATAAAATTTGCACGCCTTCTAAGCTCGGCCTCACGGGCGCTAATATAAGACTCCCTGATAAAAGCCTCTACCGCCATAGAAAAAAAGCCTAACGGCAAGAGGCTCACCGCAAGAAAAACTGCGAAAAGCCGTACACGTAGGCTGTAAATCCTGCGACTCTTATCCAAAGTAATAACCTACTCCCCATTTTGTATGAATATATTTGGGGTCAGAGGGATTAGTTTCTATCTTCTCGCGAAGCCTCCTTACATGAACATCAACCGTGCGCACATCTCCCGGATAATCATAACCCCATACTGTATTTAGAAGAGCTTCTCTGCTGTAAACTTTCCCTTTATTATCCATAAAAAGCTCCAGCAAGTCGAATTCTTTAGCAGTCAAGTTAGCCTCTCTATCATCAATAAAAACACGCCTGCTTTCCAAATCCAGCCTCAGATTACCATGGACAAGGCCCGGCTCCATATTTCTATGTCCCACCTGTGGCATCTTGGCACTTCTTCTCAAAATGGCTTTTATCCTGGCTTTAAGCTCCAATATATTAAATGGCTTTGTTATATAATCGTCCGCACCATATTCAAGCCCCATGATTTTATCCATATCGTCACCCTTTGCAGTGACCATAATAATAGGAACTTGACTAAACTCACGTATATGCTGGCAGGCTTCGAGCCCATCTATCTTTGGCAGCATCACGTCTAATAAAATCAAGTCATAATTATTAGTCTTGGCTAAATTCAGCGCATCTTCTCCATCATAGGCTACATCAACCTGCATCTGGTCCTGCTCCAAGCTGAACTTTATACCCTTAACAATAAGTTTTTCGTCATCTACTACTAAAATTTTATTGGCCAAAAAAATGTCCTCCTTTTTTGTGAAAATGCATCGTCGCTTCGCTCCTTCGGCATTTCCACGACGTTACTGCATGTATGAATCGACTTCACCTTGCAAGCAAGGTATACCTTGCTACGCAAGACGTTGCGGTCGTCGATTCTCCTCAGGCGGGCAAAGGGAACCGGATGAAGTATCCGGCGGCACGTTCTGATTTACGCACATGCTACTGATGAGTAAATCAGTGCCGTTTTTGCCGATGGCAAAAATTCAGAGCCCTCCTTGCGGATTTAAAGTCTGCGACGCTTATAATGAGTTTCCGCAGCTTTTGCTGGGGACGCATACTGGGCGCCCCACCAACCTACTATTCTATAACTCTATAAAATCTCTTATGCTCCCAAATACCGCCGGACCAATTCCATTAACACTCTTCAAGTCCTCCAAATGAGTAAATGGGCCATTAAGCTCCCTAAATCCAATAATATTTCCCGCAATGACGGGTCCAATTCCCGGGAGGGATTCTAAATCAGATCTGCCTGCCGTGTTTATATTCACAAGCCCAAGGCCTGCATCACTTGCACCACCCATGCTGTTCATAGCTCCCGCACCGGCATCCTCAACAACTGAAAGCAGCTCAAAATCCCCTTCATCATCCACAAACGGAATCCTTATATGACTGGCATCCTGCAAATGCGCCGCTAAATTAACCCTCTCCATATCAGCACGCTCATGCGCACCTCCGGCCAACTCGACCAAATCAATCAGACGTGCACTCTCGTCCAAAACATATACGCCGGGCTCTATTACAGCTCCCGTTATATTGACCATTATGCCGAGGTGCTCCTCGCGAATATACTCTGGATAAGATTGGCTCATATGCACAGGCATTCCTTCTGCAAAGCTTATTCCACTCGATTCAATATTAGCAATCGCTCTGGTAAGTTCGTTAATCTGAGCATCATAAATTACAATTCTATAACATATAAATAATAAAATTATAATTATGAAAAATTTGGCAATAATATTAATATGTCGTTCATATTTGCCCCAAATGCCCATGCCAACCCTCCATATATTGTATGTACAGTGAGTTATATTTAAACCTCAAACGTCTATGCCGATTGTCCTATTATATTGCCCGGTATCCGGCAACGACTATATATCCTAAGGATATTTTAACATATTAACTTAAAATATTACAAGTTTTATAAAAGATTCTTGTAAATTGTCGAATTTTAAGTTAAAATATGTATATAATATGATATACTTACGAAGGTCAAGTAGTTGACATTTATGACAGAAATCAAGTAAAATTAAGATGTACAAGCATTTAAAAAATATAATAATTGTTGCGAGGTTACTAATAAATGATTAAGAAATTATGTTCGATTTTTATCATTTCTGCTTTTATGATATCTACAGTATTCGCACCGACCATAAATGCGACCCGCCCTCTTCCGCCAAACATTCAGGCTCCGGCGGCTGTTTTGATGGATGCAAACACAGGAGTAATCATATATAACAGAAACATGAACAGCGTATATTACCCTGCCAGCATAACGAAAATTATGACAACGCTACTTGCCATTGAGATGGCGGGCGGTGATTTTGATCAGAGAGTGCATTTTAGCCATAACGCCGTTTTTAGCATTCCCCCAAACTCCAGCCATATAGGTATGAACGATGGAGAGACTCTTTCTCTTTGGGAGGCGCTTCTGGCAAATATGCTTATGTCTGCTAATGAAGTATCTAATGCTATAGCTGAGCATTTTTCTGTTACAACTGAAGCGTTCTCAGCAAAAATGACCGAGCGGGCAAAAGAGCTTGGCGCTCTAAACACCAATTTCACAAATGCTCACGGACTTCATGGCGATGATCACTATACCACGGCATTCGATATGGCTCTTATCATGCAAGAAGCCATGCGTCACCCTGCATTTGTAGATATTATATCCACGCCATCGTTTCAGATACCACCGACTGAACGGCAGTCTCAGCCCCGTGATCTAGTTAATCAGCACAGAATGACTCGTCCTGCTCATTATTTTTTCAGGGAGTATGTCGTAGGCGGCAAAACGGGCTTTACAACACCTGCCAGAAATACTTTGGTGACATATGCAACTAGAGACGGCATGTCGCTTATTGCTGTTGTTTTGTACAATGACGGCGCCGCCAGAAGCTATGAAGACACTGGAGCGCTTTTTGAATACGGCTTCAATATGTTCGGGCAAGTGCAAATTTTTGACTCGCTTGATTTTAGTGAACAACTTAGTGTTATGGAATCGCTAGAAGGCGGCTCCACCGTAGAGACGTCCACCGTCGGCGTATTTGCCAGGGAAAGTGTCTTGATGAATCTTCCTGTCAACTTACGCGCTGCGGACGTACGAAGGGAAGTGCATCTGCCGGACTATTTGACCCCGCCTGTGCGAGAAGGCGAACAGTTAGGAAGTATCGACCTTATGTATAGGGAACAGCTTCTTGCAAGCGTGCCGCTCTTTGCCGCGAACGGCGCAACTACTGCCATGCAGACAGTAGCAATACCTAGAGACAGCGGCTTTGTTATATCCGTGGAAGAGTTTAGTGGCTTTACAGCACAAACAATAGTATCCACAATAGCAGCCTGTGGATTTGTACTTCTTTTATCCTGGATACTCATTGAACGCAAACGGCGTAAGAGACAAAGGCAGTTGAAGATTAGACTGCATAGACAGAGGGCGGCGAATAGGTATACACCTAATGGAGAGTACAAGCCAAGAGGTACGGGCAAGGTTGGAAATTATAGATATAGGACGAACGGTAGGTAAGGACAACAACAGTTGATATGATATGTGTATTTTTCGGACGTAATGTAATGAAGCCCCTATAATCAAGGTCAAATTAGGGTAAGATACAATAAAAACAGTCGTTAAAACTACGGTTTTACGACTGTTTTTATGTGTCCATATAGCAATTCCGGTTCAAAATTATCCTTGCGCTAAATTTTGTATTGCCCAGGATCCGGCAGTACAAAATTTGCGAAGGCTGTTTTTCATACGGAGTTACTTTAACAATGATTTATATTTTAATATTAATGATTTTACATTATGGGTTGACATTCAATATTATTCAAACTATAATATTGTTTATAAACGCAATACTATAGCACAAAATAAGGGAGGAGCATAAATGGCATTTGCAGTTTCAGGCGCTTTATTAGACGCATGCGTGCTGGGCGCATTATCATCAGCCCCGGCATATGGGTATGAGCTTACGCAGAAGACCCAAAGCACATTGGGCGTGTCGGAATCGGCGTTATACCCCGTTTTGCGGCGGCTATTGAAAGAGAATTTGCTGTCGAGTTACGATGAACCACACGACGGTAGAAACCGAAGGTACTATCAGTTAACTGAAAAAGGGATTACGCTTTTTCAAACCTACATTGAGGATTGGAACGCATTTAAGGCGAACATCGACATAATGATCTTAAGCGGCGTGCAAGGTAATGATGAGGGGTTGCGAGGCGCGTCCACAGTGATAGAGGAACAAGGAGGACTGAATTTAGATGAATAGAATTGAGTTTATGAACGGCTTACGGCACAAACTTAGGCGGCTTCCTTGTGAAGAAGCACAAAACGCGATTAGTTATTATGAAGAATATTTTGATGAAGCCGGCGCCGAAAACGAAGCGCAAACCATTGCTGCGCTAGGCTCACCAAACGATGTGGCTTCAAAAATAATAGGCGAATACGCTATAACGTCCGCTGAGTCAGTCCCCGTAGAGAAAAAGAAAAGTAACGTGCTGCTTATAACAATACTTGCAATCTTTGCTTCACCCATCGCGCTCCCTATAGCAATATGCATCTTGGTAATACTGTTTTCGGTTGGGGTTGTTATCTTCTCGTTTTTTATTACCGGTGTCACGATGGTTCTTGCAGGCTTAGTAACTGTATTTTTAGGTTTTTGGTCTTTCTCGGCCGGGTTTGGCACAGGATTGTTCTACCTCGGCTCAAGCGCATTAACTATCGCTATTGGTGCGGCAATAACTATTGGCACTGTACAGCTTGGCAAAATAACACTTCTTGGCCTGCAAAAATGGATGGGCAAACTGTTAATTAGGAGGGTCAAAGCATGAAACAACTTTGGAAAATTATTGGCCTAGTAGCAGTAGTTGGTGTTGTCTTCATAGGAATTGGCTTGGCACTTGGTGCAAACACAGGCGGGCTATATTGGAGCAGAGATGGCGGCTTAAGTGTTGGTTCACGCAATCTATCGCACGTACACTACACCAATCTGCAAGAATTCAACAACATATCAATTAACGTATCCAGCACTGATGTACGGGTAGTGCACGCCAATTATTTTGGATTTGAGGCTAATTACCGAGATAATTCAAATTTCCGTTATTCATTCGAAAATGGCAACCTAACTATAACCCAAGATGGGTTTAACAGTAGCCAAGTAAACATCATGGGCTTTGGCAACTCGGAACGTGAGGAAATTATAATATCATTACCGCGAAATGCTTTGCTAGATGATGTAGAGTTACAAGTAACCAGTGGAAGAATTACCATCGACCAACTAGATTGCGTTAACTTAACTGCCACGCTTAGTTTCGGCAATGCCACTGTTAATAACCTTACCGCTCAAAGTGCGGTCATTCATACAACCAGCGGAAGGGTTAGACTTGAAAACACAACGGTCGCTGGGCAACTTGAAATGCGGGCAAGTTCAGGAAACATTCACATCACAAACACAATTGCAGAAGATTTTGAGATTAGAACAACTTCTGGCAGAATCGACGGCACTGGAATAGTGGCCAACGGACTTAACGCCGTAGTTGGCAGCGGCAACATCGCACTGACCGGAATACTTAACGGCAATACCACTGCCAGAACTACTTCTGGGAGCGTAAGGCTTAACGTTGCCGGTTCTGAATCGAACTATAACGTAAGTACTTCAGTAACCAGCGGCACTGTTAGAATAAACAGCGAACGCGACAGGTCGAGCATTATAAACAACAATGCCGCAAACCACATTGATGTGCATACGCATAGCGGGAATATTTATATTGATTTTTCAAGTTAATAATAATTAGCAACAAAATAAAGCCTGTCATGAGAAAGGCTTTATTTTTAATTCCAGAGTTGTCAAAAGCAGACTCCAAGGATTTAATTTAGAGTCAATATATGATAGTTTATTAGGGTAACCCCTCGAAGAGAACAGATCTGCTGCTGCTTAATTTACAATACTGCTAAAAGGCAGTAATAAAATCACATTCTATCAATAACATTTAAAATCACATGCCGAAAAATATTTTATCCGTCTTCTCATAACAAGACATGATGTTGTCTTATTTACTATGGTAGGATAAAGATAATTTAGAGAAAAGGAGAAATATATCATGATAAAAATTACACCAAGTTTTACATTCAGTGGGCAATGTAGCCAAGCAATTGAACTGTATAAAAAAGCCTTCGGTGCAGAAGTTAAAGTTAAACTGCTATATTCAGATGCAAACCCAAAGGATTTTCAATATAAAAATGAAAGTGAAAAAGATTTCATTTTTCATTCCCAAATAAAAATTGGAAATCAGATTATCATATTATCTGATGATTCCGGTGGTATGTTAAATGATGATGTGCAAGGAAAAACAGGCAAAACATTTTTGCAAAATCTTTTAGTGGGTTTCCCATCGGATGAAGAATTAAACGCAGCATATGAAATATTGTCTGATGGGGCAACTGTTTTTGTGCCCATGTGCAGCACCACGTATGCTTCACGCTATGTTTTTTTAGTTGATAAGTTTGGCGGGCGTTGGGAGCTTATAAGCGGACATAAACCGGTGGAATAGAGATAGAGGTTAGATGATTAAAAACGTCCTTACGAGAATATTTCATTGATTCCGCCTGTGTCATTTCAAAGTATACGGACTTTCCTTTTTTAGCCTAGCCATATATGATATAATCGTTATTGGTATAGACTAATGACTCTGTAAAGATATTTGAACTTACCTATTGACCTTTCCCCCACGGAATGGTTTATCCTGTCTTTAGAGAGGAGGGCGTGCGCTATGGTAAGAATCGGTGAAGTGGCAAGAAAATACGGCATTTCCAACCGCACATTACGTTATTGGGAAGAAGTGGGCGTATTGAAAAGCACAAGAACAGAAAACGGCTATAGATACTATGATGATGAAAATGTGGCCCGTATAAACCAAATTGTCCTGTTGCGTAAACTCAAAATGCCAATTGCGGATATTGAGCGGATTTTTGTTGCTGATAGTTACAGTGCGGCTATAGATGCATTGACATGTTATCTTGCAAGTTTAAAGCATAATACTGCCGTATACAGTTCGCTTGCTGCAGTAGTTGAGAATCTTCTAAGGAATATCAAGAAAAGCCGAGACATTGAAGAAATGTTTTTGCACCTTGAAACACAAAGCGAAATAATTGATTCCAACCATGAGTTAGCACCTAGGACGCATAGGCGAGCATCAAGCTCAGCTTGCGACCAGCCCCAAATACAACTCTCCGAAAGGATAACGGCTGTGGAGCAAATAAAAAACATGGAGCAACTGAAAAATGTAAGAATCGTAAGGCTTCCCGGTATGACAGTTGCATCATACTGTGCAGAAAGCGAATCACCAGAGAAAGACTGCGCAAAGGTGTTCGATAAGTTTGTAATGGAAAACAATCTGCACAAGCGAAGTGGGTATCGTAGCTTTGGGTTCAACAATCCAGACCCTTCAGAGGACAGCCCTGTATATGGGTATGAGTTATGGGTTACAATCCCTGAAGATTTTGACCTTCCTGAACCATTTATAAAAAAGCAATTCAGTGGTGGTATGTATGCTTCGATTTCAGCACAGATGAATGAAATAGGCGAACGCTGGGAATCGTTATATCATTGGTCTACACAGAGCGAAAGATATGAGGGCGATTGTTCCTTGCAATGGCTTGAAGAACAAGTAATGGACAATGAAACTTTTATGTCGGAGCAAGTACCAGATAGCGAAAAGCAACTTGACCTACTGTTACCCATCAAACCTAAAAAATAAAGGAAGTGCCTAACGAATGGAAGAAATTGAAGTAGTAGAATTGAAATCAGAATTAGCTCTTGTCTATAAAGAGCATACAACGAATGCCAAATCGGATAAAGTAATCGAAAAGGGCTTGCACATGGTTCAGGATTACTTAGATGAACTTGAAATAAAGCCAAGCGGTACGCCTTACGTTGCTTATCTTAATTGTGCCAAGGACTTCTCTGAATTTGATGTCGAGGTAGGTTTCCCTGTTGCCAAAGCTGTATCAGAAAAAGACGGTATGTTTATGAGCAAAACACATGAGGGCAAAGCAGTAGTAGCAACGCATAAAGGCTCTTATCGTTCGATTGATAAAACATATAACAAGATGTTTGAGTTTATGGAGAAACAGTCGTTTGAATTCAAAGGGGTATTTTATGATTGTTATCTAAACGACCCTGAGACAACCCCAAGTAGAGAATTGCTGACAAAGGTTATTGTTCCTGTGTGAATATTACACTGACTGAATAAGCATTCCTAAACTTAGCCACTCACAGCGCTCTCTCCTAATTATCATAATTATGTGCAATAAAATTCTTGCTCGGTATATTATTATATACTGGGCTTTTTTCTTTAGTAGTAAATGTGGTATGTACGCTTCTATTTCGCCGCCCTGCCTGTTTTCTTAATAGAATAGAAAGTCCTTGCTATAGATCATATAATTTTAGCTGTGTCATTTAAATCTCCCTATCTTGCGGTTTTTTTGATTGGGCTATAATTGCTTACTTGAACATTTCAGAATCATACCATTTATCAAAACAAATAAACTTGAAAGGCTGATGAATACTGATTGCGTTCTTTGGACATTGATACACACATCTCATGCATATTCCACAAGACGATTTAAAGCCAATAAATTTTTTATTCATGACGATATTTTTATTCGGGCAATGATCTATACATTTCTTACAGCGCACACAATCACTTTTTACATAGAAAAACTTCCCAATGATGGGAGCTCCAAGCCATTCGGCGCGTGCAAGCGAAGTTAAGATTCTCAAACCAAAGCTTCTCTTCACAAAATGAGACTGTAATTCAGCTATATCTTTCGCAATAAGTACAATAGAGTCATTTGCCTTAGCCAAAGTCTTGATGACTTGTTTTTCACTATCTTTATTCGCAAAATTCGATGGCATTTCAACCAGTCTATTATAACGAACCCGGTAACCCCTCTTGCTTAATTTCTTAATTAACAAATCAGAGGAACCATAATTCACAACACTATCCACGCCACTCGTATGAACGATGAATGTGTTCATATTGTTTGATTTAGGTAGCTGTTTAGCAAAATCAACCACAATCTTAGGTGCATTTAACGAATGAGTGGGGTATGCAATCATTAATGCGTCATACTCAGATAGCAAAGCATCTTGTCCGTTAGATTCTTCAATTTTAAAGCAGTCAACTAAAATGCGGTACTTTTCAATTTCACCTATTAATCTGTCAACCACATACTTGGTCATTCCTGTACCGGAAAAGTAATACAAACATATCTTTTTCATATATTCACCCGAAATTATATAAATTCATCCACCGCCTACATACTCCTGCCTAAATTGTAGCATACCTACTCACAAAAAATCTACACAAATTTTCCTGCTCTTTAGATGAAGTCGGGGGGGGGGGGGGGGTTGGGTCGGGCTGTCAGAGGGCCTCATGACCACC
>Ga0131853_10018360_pt1 | contig 12723 bp, 7 predicted proteins | sample TergutLab28metaG_FD_92764 | JGI IMG/M metagenome (GOLD analysis project Ga0131853, IMG submission 92764) | Labiotermes labralis P1 segment gut microbial communities from Petit-Saut dam, French Guiana - Lab288 P1 (version 2) (version 2) | ecosystem: Host-associated > Arthropoda: Insects >...
GGAAGGTCCTGCGACCGGCCACCTCGACACAGGTTTTTCTTGATTTCCCTGTGTCTATAAGCAAATGCTCAGACGGTTCCCAACATTCCAAGTTGCCACTACATGCTTCTCATGTAGCCCTCCCGATTTAAATTTATTAGTGACCAATTTCATATTTTGTATACATGTAAATTAACCACTGCCACCGGGTGACAACCTAATTGCAGTTAATAAATATTATTATTATTATTATTATATCTAAGATAAAATAATCCTGGGCATTACATGTAAAGAAAGATGTTTATTTATTGAGCGTTAATTATTCCCCGTCACTTAGCGACATTCAATTGTTAACGTCAAGAAGCATTAAACATTACGTGGAGGAGAACTGTCGTGCCACGCTCAAGTAAGTCAACTGTCCTGGTATTTCTTTAAAGGACTGCGTTAGGGCTAAGGAATTTAGGTCAGGCAGAGTAAGCGGTAGACGTGCCGAGATTGGAACCCCCCAAAACCTTCAGTCAGGCACTTGTGTCAAAATTCAAACCTAGACTAAAACCTTCAGTTACGTACAATAAGCGTTACTTGTGCGAGGCAGAGTAAGCTGTACCTGTGCGGAGTTTTTAATCATTAGCCATTCAGTCATGCAAGGTAACCGGTACCTGTTCCGAAATTCAAGCTACTAACCCTTCAGTCTGGTAGAGTGACCGGTACCTGTTCTCATATTTAAGCCACTAACCCTGCAGTCAAGCACATTAACCTGTACCTGTGCCGAGATATAATCCCATGAGTCACGGAATACAAAGCAGTGTTATTGCCCTCTGAATGTGGCTTTCGGCTATCGATCGATACGATTTAAAGTACAATGGCAAATGGAACATTCACAATGCAGATTGTGCTGACTGGAGTCTAAAATTAGATATGGAGATAAAACAATTATATGGGTTTTGATGTTTTACTGACCGTGCATCTCAGCATAATCTTAGTAACTGACCAACTTAATGCACAAATTCTTGTTTTATAATAAGTTTATTATATTCCTCTACATGTTTCGAGCACCATGTGCTCATCATCAGGAGGTCAAAATTGTATTATACAGCATCTGGTATCGTCACACTCTGTAGGTGGCCATCCGGTGCACAGGTTGAGAGAGGAATTCTTTCCCAACCTGAACACCGAAGGGCCACCTACACAGTGTGATGATACCGGATGCTGTATAACACAATTTTGACCTCCTGATGATGAGCACAATAGTGCTTGCTACATGTAGAGGAATATAATAAGCTTATTATAAAACAAGAATTTGTGCATTAAGTTGGTCAGTTACTAAGAAAATTGTATGGGTGCAGTATGACTATGCATACTCGTATTTCTGGAATTGCTTTGTAAAATAGCAAGTTTCAGATAACCAGATACTTGGCAGAATACTTGAATGAACAATAAAACGTCCGAGTTACACACAAACAATATCCGATTCAAGTCTGGTCTGGGCAGCCGGGCGTCAGATTCGTGGCAGGAGCGGATGTTTCCTCTACTTAGAAGTGTCAACGTTGGCGCTGCTGCCCACCCAGCCTCCAATAAAAGGGGCACCGAGAATTACTTAAGTAGGAGTTATGAATTTGACTACTAATTATCGCCTAGTGCTGAATTTTAAAATTCATTAAAGCACATCTCTTCTCCCCTTGTATGCCTTCGTGACGCATATTTGGACAAATTTACCTGTATTTTTATGCGATTCGACAGCCAAGCTTCATTTATTCTGAATAAAATTCCCTGTGGATTTACTTGCTTTCTCATTTGCAGTTTATGATTCTTAATCAGCTCGTACATCATTCACAAATTCTACAGCTGACAAAAGGTCTTCATATTTATTACAAAGGCCATACTATCTGAGAAGGATCGATCCTGACTGGAAAATTAGGAACAGGAGGCAGAGGACGGATATCGGGAAATATTCCTTTGTAAATAGGACCTTCCAGGTCTGGAACAGACTACCTATGAATGCTTTAGGGACTTTCCCCTCTCAACCGATCACCTTTAGGAAGAGGGTTAGGAAAGTGGTAAATGAGGTGAAGTGAAGTGAAGTGAAGTGACGTGACGTGAAGGGAATTCGAAGTGAGGAGGAACTCGAGTATTTCTAGGAAAAGGGGCAGAAAGGTGGTAAGTGAAGTGAAGGGAATTTGAAGTACTGAGGAAATCGAGTATTTACAAGAACATGGGTTGGAAAGTGATAAGTGAAGTGAAATGAAGTGAATGGAAGGGAATTTTAAGTGGGGTGAAGATCAGCTAAATGCGGTGAAGGGGGGGGGGAATTAAGGCGGGGTAGAATACCCTTATATATAAGGGTATTGAGATGTAGGTTTTGGTGAAATGATTGTAACTGGTTACTGTACTGTATGGTTTGCTGCCTGTTTAGTATATCTAGTGGTTATTAATACTGATTCACTACTTCAGGTTCTAATCGTTTCTGAGTCTTAATAGTGTACGTGTTCTTGATTTCTTTTTGTAATTTTGCGTATAGAGAGCTGCCTTGAGTGTTGTAAGTTATTTTGTGTGTTATTGTATCGTGTTGTACTGTACTATACTCTATTGTATTGTATTGTGATGTCCTGTCTTCCATCGTAGGACACTGCCACCGGGTATAAACCCTTTTGCAATTAACAACAACAACAATAACAACAACGACGACGACGACAATAATAATAATAATAATAATGTAAGAGACGAATCAACGCAAAGATCAAGTACTTTAAAATCTTACTTCAGGTAGGAGGGATAGTTTCATTTTAAAAATTCCTGTTGTTGTTTTTGAGTAATGATTGCCTTTTCTCACCTGACAGGTGATCCCCGTGTTTTCGGTACAATATACGTCTTCATTCGTAAGGGTCGAAGTTCGTCTGCTTGAATTCGAATCTTCAGAACTGAGGCAATATAACTCCGAAACGTCTATAACCACCCAAGACGATATCACAACACACAAAACAACCTTATCAGTGTGATTTCAGCGTATAGTGCTAATTCCTCACCGACGTTTTTCTTTGAAGATCTGGCCGATGGTTTGTCCAGAAATTGTCGTACAGAAATTACCACTACACGCTGCGTAACATTCCAGAAGAGCGCAGATCTCAACGATATCATTCCTTACTGCGGTGATATTTTTAAAACATGCCCTGTTTCGTAAACCTTCCGCCAGGGGCCGCGACTCTGTTTATATTTAGTGAAATGACAAAGGTACTGAGATCATGCCCAGGGGGATATAAACCCGTGGAGGTTGTCCTGTCTTCCCTTTCTTTCGTGACCGTCAAATGGCAACAGGACTGTCAGTAGGACACACCTCTCTGACATGAGGCCATGCAAATCCCCTGTGTGCCCCCTGTAACGCACACCTCAGTGCTGCTATACTGCTATCATCAGATGTGAACATTTCCGTCTGCACGCAAATTGTTAATCTACGGTGAGATGACCCTTGTACTTTAAGGCAAGTTTCAGCCAAGTTACAAGCCAGTGATACTTTTCATTTTACATTACTTCTGTCTCGCTCTGAAATCATCTAATAACTGGCGTTTAATTCTCTGACTCCCTACCGATAAGCATCATATAGCCGACAACACCATTCCACAGACTTCCTTAGAAAGAATAAGCAATAAAATAGTTCTTATTCCGAAAAACCCTCACCTATGAAATCGCATACAAATTAAAGAAGCAGTTGGTTCCGCGCGGAGATTATTGCAGTATTGCCAACTGCCGTACAAAACCTTTCGCAACAACTGAGGCATATTTGTAATTTTTTTTTTGGTGTTCAAAATAACTAATTATTTATTGTACGATTTCTCGCAGAAGCCCCCCGATGTTGTGTGCAAACCTAGGGTTCCGTAAAACCCTATTTGGGAAGCAATGATCTATCCTATAGACTAAGGGTCGGCTACCTCCCCAAACCACAGGCACCTCGTTGCCAAATTATGGAAGAAGGAAAGGTTTCAAATATTTCTTCCTTTTGCGAAGTCGAAATAAACTGGCGTTTCTCACGTTAGCCGTCATCCCTAATAACTAATCCACTAATATAACGTCATTTATCGTCTGCTTTCCAACATATACCTAATTTCCGGCTATTAAAATTAAGCTGCTGTCTAATTAAACTTAACGTGGAATATGAACATTTTTACTTATTCAAAAGCAGGCTGTTTCATGTGTAGGCAGCCTGTACTACATTGCTCTTAGTACGAAACATGTGAAATCGAAGCTAAATGCATGTATTGTTATCCTGCCTTCGCTGCGCACTCAAGGACCATTAAATCTTATATTATTCAGCAGACTCATTAGGAATTTCATGGACGCTAGTAATTTTTCGCCCTCAAAGCTGTTCGGAAAATTTCCGATAGTAGACACACTTAGTGAAGGACGGAAGAATCGGGCCATAATGTAGTCGAGCGATTTTTCTGTTTTCAGTTAACCCTTATGTGATCCACTTCTAATTTAACCCTTCATTGCAGGCCTCGTTGCAGTGTACGGACCTCTATTTCTTCACATAAGGCCAACCTCGGTGCACCGTACTTTCGTGAATGAACAGTAGTTGGTCCCGGCGTCACTGAAGGGCGAATTTCTGACAGTGCGGTCCGCTAGTACTGCAGCCTATCTGGTATGAAGGCGCGAACGGCGTCAGTAGCAGAGAGGCCCATGAACCAATTACTACTACTACTACTACTACTACTACTACTACTACTACTACTACTGCTACTACTATTACTACTACTAATTGCACCACCAACACCATCATTACCACTACTAGAAGTACTTCCACCACCACTACTATTACTATTACTACTACTATCACTACTACTATTACTACTACTACTCAAACTAGTACTACTAGCACTACTACAAGGAGTTCTGGTACTACTAGGACTACTATTACTGCTGCAACTGCTATTACAACTACATTACTACTTCTACTACTACTACTACTACTACTAGGAGTAATGCTATTACTACTAGTATTAGGATTACAACTATTACTACTACTAGAAATAATGCTACTACTATTACGAGTATGCCTAACATTACTACTACTACTACTCGGAGGCCTGATCGGCTATCTGGATTGGCTACAAACACAGTGTGCCGTTAGCCTAAAATAGCGAACGACTTCGAGTGTCAACAGAAGCCTTTCGCCTGCCGACTTCAGTAGTCGGAGCAACTAATTGATTTACTGACGTCAAACTTGTGCCTCTGGGCAAAGACACACCATCTATCTCTCCATTAAAACAATGTGAACAGAAAATAGAGGTGCAGATTCATGCTGTCTCCTGGGTACGCAGCAGGACATAGAGTTACACAGGTAAGGGGAAGAAACCGAAAGCGAAGCAATTTTCCTTAGCGAATTTTCCAAATGTGTTAGTGTGATTTTGCATCTCTCGGTGACCCTACTTTCATTTATCGCTGAAGTTTATTGAGCGCTTAGAGTGCACGCTCTTTCGAACCTGTTAATTTCTGTTCAAGATTTCATCTGCCCTGCTTATGAGGACGTGTATATTAATGTACAGAAATGAGAGTATTCTTGGTCTAACCTGTAGTGACAGCAACAACGTCCGCCGAAACGTCGGTACTAACACAACAATCTACATGGCCAGACGACAGGAGTTCACATCAACGCCGCTAGGAGAACCCCAAATCCCATTTCAGTAATGCACTTGACAACCCTCAGCAACATTAAGGACATTTAGAACCATGAAAGTTGCCCCCGTGTTCTTCGTCAAGCCACACTTTACTGTTAACAACATTTCAAATTAAAATTACATACCTTACTTAATAAGCCTTACATCCACAGCACCAGAACTTCGCGGATGTAAGAACGGTGTCCACAAGACCAAAGCTGGTTTTAGTGGTGGTGGCGGCGTGTCGGGTGTATTCTAAGCTTATTTTCCCCTTTTGTAGTGCCGATCAGCAGCAGATTTTCAGCTGTTGTGCTTCATAAGTAATCCTTTTGTCGCCAGTAACAGCTGAGATGTTCCTTATTATACATTAACTTATTGAATTGACCTTTCAGACTCTTGTATCTACATCCTATTCTTAAATGTCATAATTTGCAGACATACGTAAAGTACCTAAGAAGGCGCCATGTTATAAAGATGTGGAGCTTAGAGCTCAATGGATTCTAAACCTTAAGTGGTCAGCTTTACACCAAGACTGCTTTATCCGCAACGGAACAGACCTGGTATCCGTTGAAATGGAGGCTGGGTGGACCAGAAAACCGGTCTGGATGCTTCGGACAAGAGAGAAATCCTTGTACCTAGAGGATATCTAGAATCAAATCCTCTTTCGTCCAGCCTGTAATGCAGCCCCAAAACCGACTGCTCCCTTATTGTATGTTGAGTTGCAAACCTTGTCATTAAGAGCATTCCTTAAAGTAGGGGAAAGGTGACATTGATACGAGTATGTGAAATGTAGAACTGGGTGAGTGAGAAACGCGTTAATCACTACACAGAGTGCTAATATCCCTTATGACTCGTTAACCAAATGAAGCAGCCTGCTTGTTACAAAACTTGTTAACAAATTGCAGGGTTACCAGGGGTACTGATAAGTCCTTAGCCCGACCAGGAAGGAAACAAGTTAATGTTTCTGTCAGAATGTTGTGAATTTCCTTCGGCGCCTTGCCTTGCAGGAAAAAAAAAAATTTTGATGACAGCTCGCGGCTCGATGTTGTTGAAATCGCGCACATCCCTGACATGCTTCCGAACTTGTTTCCTTCCTGGTCGGGCTAAGGACTTATCAGCACCCCGGTATTATGTTACTCGAAATAGCGGAAAGAAATTAATAATTTATTTCAAAATAAGTGTCTCTAAACGAGGCTGTTAATAAACTACTTTCTCAAATCTGTAGTCTTGTCACGAAATCCTTTCGACTTTCATTCGGTCAGATGTCGTGGCCTTAAAGTAGGTAACGTTACAGAGTTGGAGCGTCATCTGACAGGCATTCAAGTTTGACAATGGGTTTATTCTGCTGCAATGGAAAACTTACACATTTTAACATTCAGAAAGTTTATCTGAAGGGAAAATTCTTAAAACCAAGCGAGGCAGGGAATTGTGTTTCCAGAAAAGCTAAGTTTGTCTGTATTTACACCAAGAAGGCGTATAGTAGCAGAGGAATAGTTCTTCTCATTCTTAACCTCGCTCTAGCCCCTCTAGCCTATGGGTGGGACTCCTGGTGCCCTCTGAATGGGAAATCGGGTGGGCCCAAGAGTCGGTGTGGACGTTTTACCACAACTACCAACACCATCAGCGCCACCACCACCACCGTCAACACCACCATCAGCACCATTACCCTACAACCATTAACACCATTCTCACCACACATCCATTACCACCACCAACACCATCAAAAACACTACCCTACAACCAATATCATCATCGTCAACACCACATCCATTACCACCACCGTCACCACCACCACCATTATAACCATCATCAACATCACTACCACTACCACAATAATTACTACCATCATCACCACCACCATCAAAACCACCGCCATCACAACCATTATCACCGCCAACAAACCATTACCACCACCACCCTACAACTATTAACACCACCGTCACCACCACAACCATTACCACCACCGTCTCCACCACAAACATACCACCAACACCACCACCACAATCACCACTACCACCACCACCACCACCACCACAACCATTACCATTACCACCACCACCACTACCACCAACAACATCTAGAGCAACATTAGATATAAATTAACCTTAGGTACCGCGTGAGTGTGACACTGGGGGTTCCAACATTAAGAAGGAATGTATGATTCAGGGCATTTACAGGTATAGCCATGGAGAGAATACGTGTATATGGGGAAAGTAACAGGATACTGGAGAAAGTTTTATGACTTTCACAATTTGTACTTTTATGCAAATATTCGGTCATCAAATCAATGATATGTAGCACGCATGACAGGAATAACAGATACACATTTCAGCTGGGAAACCTGAAGGAAGGAGACCACTTAAAAGGCTAGGCCTAGATGTAGGGAGGATAATAAAAGAGATTCTAAATAAATAGTTTTTAGGGGTATGGACTCCATTCATGTGGTTTTAGATAGGATTAAGTGGAGCATTCTTGTGAACACATTCCTGAAACGACGGGCTGAACACAAGACGGAAAATTGCTTGCCTAAATCAGGGGTGCATATGTCCCGGCCACCAGGTTGCCCTCGCGACTAAATTTATACTTTGGTGCTTAATATTTGTGAGCCTTCAGTGCATGATTTGCCTAATGTAAACTACGTTGTGCCTAGAAATTTCCGGTGGCTCCTACAATTTTGGAAAATTTGCGAACTCCGGCCGTAACTGACAATCGGAATCTTCTCCATGGCGTAAGGTTCTCAGTTATAGTTATTAGAGTATAAAGGCGAAAACATTTTCAGATAAATAAAACAATAACAATGACGGACTGAAGAACCTTCTGGCAGGGTTTGGGTTTTGGTGTATGAGGTAACTGATACTTTACTTCAGTGCAAGCCGTCTTGCATTAGAATACAGTTCACACCATTAGCTAACAGAGAAGCTATTAGTCAGTCACCACAAAAAGTTGTGCGGTAGCTAATTGTCGTAAATCATACGCTGTCGCGTCTCGTTGTCGGTACAGACTTATCTCTCATATTATATTGGTCGCCAAGTAAGTCGGCCGCAAGGTGCGCAAGAGAAAGTGAGACAAGCAGCGGGCGGGATGCAGACTCTCCTACTAGCGATCGTAAAATCTTCTCACTGCCTTCGAATACAAGGCACTGAAATCTAGGATCACAATGCTTGTCGAAAAGTCAGTATTGAACAGTGCTTGGCTGATTACGAACGAAGAGGAGACCCAGGCAATACGTCTGTCAGATGGTCATTCTGGTACATGCGGAAAGTAGCTTCCTCCGAGGTTATTTCGATTTGAATACTGCGCATCGTAGCTGGGACATGCAAAGACCCGCCCTTCAACGCTACACCAAAACGTAGGCATGACGCGATGGGAAAAAATTTCCAGACACTAACGATAGTAGCTAACGTGACATCTTTATCGTGGCTAGACGCGGTATGACAGGTAGCAACTGTGGTGATGAAAGACTGACACAGGCCCAGTAATCTGCCGCCTCTGCGCAGCTGCAGATTTGTGTGGCTCGAATTCAACATATCGAAGAGCAATTGTTACTTAACCATGCGATATTTCAGTTACTCCCTGCTGTAAACAGAAAGTTACCATGTTCTGGAATGTAATATTGTAGTGTGGTAGAAATTTAGGATTTTTGTGGACGTGTCGAGTCCGTACATCTGAATATGGGGGGGGGGGGCTTTACTTTTTTCTGAAATATTGCTGTTAACTTACGACTCTATAAGACAACACAACCACGAAGCCGTAATCTGAAAGAGTCGTATTTTTCCAGAAGAGGCAGTTCTAGGACGAACGTATGATATTCACGTCCTTCAAATGACAGGTGTAGAACGGCGTAACGAGGCTTCTGAAGTTACAAACCGCAAATTAAAGTAATGCAGCAGTACTTGTCTCTGCACGTTGTCACCAGTTCGTATTAAATTTGCTGATAATAACCCCACACACGAGGGTAGGGCTAATCAGAAAAGTAGCTACCAGAATGCACGGTGTCACATCACAGCAGACGGTAGTCTTTGAACACAGACATTTCGACGGTACAGAGTCCTTCTAGAGAAGCCAATATTTCGTCACGTAGTGAAGGAATTGGCTGCATTTTATGAAATCCGAAAACTCATTAAAGCGTTCTGCAGAGGATGCCAGTGGTTCCTATCTGACCCGTATAAAACCAACCCACACTTTCGAATCATCCTCTCAAATTTAAGTGATATTCGTGAAGTGATCTGGGAGAAGTACCATGCGAAAGAACACGCATTATAGGGTAAATGGGTGTGGGAAATTTTGGAAACCCTATCACAAAGGCTCTGCTTGAAGACATTAATTCATCTGTTGACGTCTCAACTAGGCGAGCGACTTGAAGCCGTCAGAGGAGGGGGGGGGGGGACATTCTATTTCCAGTGCTACAGCAGTTATTGCCAACTGCTACATACCAAATCGTTTTTATTGATAGCACGCATGTTATGTTATACGTACGAGTTCTGTGTTATAAAAGAAACTTTCTGTTAATGAATGTGTCCTTAGGCTGCCGTCACACTAACCTGACTGAGTCCAGTCGAGTCGATTCGAGTTTGACTCACAAGCTGCAAATGGAAACCCTCAACCTTACTCGACTGGACTCGATTCGATTGGTGTGCAAATACCCGTAATCTTTAAAACTTGGTGGTTACTACAAATGGCAACAAGTTTAACGCTGAAAAGCCTGCATTTCGCCCACCCAGTGCATATATATTCCAAGCAAAGTGCTAGAAGTGCTAACAATGAATGAACATTATTGCCCAGAATTCGATGACGTGTCTTTTTAATGGCAGCATTGGTTATCGTGTTGTGAGGCAAGAATCTTATACACAGCGAGTTCATTCTCTTGTGTAATTGAACAAAGAAGTTTTATCGCATAAGACGCCTGCGTGTGCATGCAATTTAGAACATTGAATGACTTTTCTACAAAACAAGGCAACCTGAATGGCACAGACTAATTTGTGGCGAATTCAGGTTCCTATAATAGCTGCCGGGCCGTACACACAGTACAATGGGTATTCTGTGTAATGCAGATTATTTTACTGTTCAAAGAGTTATTTGCGTCCGGACTGCTGGTGCTCGATGTACGCACTGTACGTGTGGTGGGTGTCACAAGCCCCAGCAACGCGAGCAACGCCATCCAGCGGAGTGCTTGCCTAGAGTGGTTTAGCACGGGAGGGAAATGCAAAGAGGGGACTCGCAAAGTCGCGTTGCTGTTGTGATATTTAAAGCCAAAAAACGAGCAGTCTGTACAGACGGCAACAATCAGTGCATCACGAGCAGTGGAACCGGCAGTGTGGACACACCCGTTAGCGGGGAAGTGACAAAATGGAAATATGTGCCTTTAAACTTGAAGTGACTGTGTCAATGAGGGTTGAATGGGGGGACATGTAGCACGTATAGGGAAGATACAATCTTGTAGCTGTACACAAATGCATATTAGCAAACCCAATATAAAAATAAAGACAATGGTATATATATATATATATACACACTTAATTACTTACTTACTTACTCCCTCCATGGTGCAGAGTAATTCTTGAGACGCTAACGGGTTCTCCACTAGTCAAGAACTTCCCCGTATTTTACGGAACCTGAAGGTTCGTTACCTCATTCAGAAGTGCCCGCCACCTGTCCCTATTCTGAGCCAGATCAATCCACTCCATGCCCCCACATCACACTTCCTAAAGATCCATCTTAATACTAACCACCCATCTAAGTCTGTGTCTCCCAAGTGGTCTATTTTCCTCAGGTTTCCCCACTAAAATCCTGTGTACATCTCTCCTCTCCCCATACGTGCTACATGCCCCGCCAATCTCATTCTTATTAATTCGATCAACCAAAAAATATTTGGTGAGCAGTACAGATCATTAAGCTCCTCATTATGTTGTTTCCTCCACTCACCTGTTACCTCGTCCGTCTTAGAACCAAATATTCTCCTCAGCACCATATTCTCAATCACTCTCACCCTTCGGTCCTCCCTCAATGTGAGAGACCAAGTTTCACACCCACACAAAACAACCGGCAAAATTATGTATATATATATATATAAACACAATGGTATGTGAGTCAGAAATCAAATACTGAATTTATATATGGCGGTTGAATAAAAATGGAAAAAATTAGACACGTTTTGTTTTTAATTTTTCAAGAAATTAATGGGAATATCAAGTTGTGCAGCCAATGGAATTGCTGATATGAAACTTGGTAGACAGACAAGGAAAGGCAAGTGTATGGGACAGTAAAGTAGACACACTCGTTTCCGATTATGTATTTGTATATAGAAGTTCCGGTCTAACCTTATTATGGACGACAGAAAGGTAATAGAAGTGTGAGAAGCTGTACTGAGGAGTTTAAAGAGGTCACGTGTCGTAGTGGATTGGCATTTGTGTGGAGCAAGCAATTAATTAAGCAATAAAGACAGTGAAATATGGATGTAATAATACTAAACCACAGGATACTGTAGCAGAAATGTCAATAACGAGATCATTTACAGAAATAAATGATTTTAAATTAATTGCAGCAAGGGGTGAAAGATAATATATGAATTGCTGTTCTAGGAAAGAAAGAAGAGGACATCGTAGTTGCAAGCAGGGGCGTGGAAATCGAAAGGAAATAAAAAGGAAACAGGAAAAAAGAAGAAACCGTTATGTTTAGGCGAAGAGGATGGTAAACGAATATTGCTAAGTGTTGAGAAATTATAAATCGGGGGAAAGAAATTTCTAAATTCAAAGTGAGTGTTTATGAATGAGTGGAGAGCATACAGGCAAATAGTGAGAAGTACAGACAAAACACAGAGAAGGGACTTAGGCATTTTTAGACAGCATTAAACATAAATGGTTCAACAAGTTAAAACATTTGTAAAATATGTATTGTGAAGAGCTACCACCGTGACAACCCTGTGCTTATCGGTAGGTAAGCCCAAGTACTGTAAGTACTGAAACAATAATAATAATAAAACTAAACTAAACTCCGTGGCCTTCGTCCGCACGCGAACTATACCGACAGAGCGGCCGCCGCCGGTCGGCGAAGTTAGTGCCAACTTTTGCGGATAGAGGGGTGTCACGTGGTCAGCGCA
>Ga0131853_10018362_pt1 | contig 12723 bp, 6 predicted proteins | sample TergutLab28metaG_FD_92764 | JGI IMG/M metagenome (GOLD analysis project Ga0131853, IMG submission 92764) | Labiotermes labralis P1 segment gut microbial communities from Petit-Saut dam, French Guiana - Lab288 P1 (version 2) (version 2) | ecosystem: Host-associated > Arthropoda: Insects >...
GCTGAGTGGACCCCGTTCCAAACCCACTACTACTCAGAAAATCTGGTAGCGCCGGGGATCGAACCCGGGACCTCTGTATCTGTAGCCAGAAACTCTGACCACTAGACCACAGAGGCGGTCTTTAAACATACAGCGTGAGTTGAAAGTGTATATACAGTAAGAGAAAAATTGATATCTGTCGAAAAGTTTTAAATGGAATACCACATGAAGTTCTATCAAGTTGAGTCACTATGTTTAAAGTCGTTCGTTGTCTGTCACGAAGTGTACAGACAGCTAAACGAGCGGAAGCAGGATGAAACAGAATACGGCAATTAATCAACATGATATGAACACTTTGTGGGAGACAGTGGCTGTAACCAGAGTGACACAACATATTACGTAGGTTTTAATTTAAACGTTGCAAGGTAAGACAGCACTCCATTTTAAACTTCATCTGTAATCAGTTTTAACCCACGTTTCAGTGAACAGTAGCACAGAGGACCAAAGTGCCTGGGCGGCAGAGTGAACGTAACGAGAAATGGAGCACGTAAGGGCCATTAGCCAATGGAAGACAGAGCCTCTCTGAAATATATTTAGGGTGTTGTATGTAATAAAAGAACGAAATGTTGTAAGGTTTAAGGTCATCACGAAAGGGATGGTTCATGGGGCATTGCTCTGGACTGTGTCGCGCGAAGAGTTGTAGGTTCATACCGACGTGGCGACGGAAACTTCTGTCTGCATTTTCTGGGTTGCAGAAGTTGGTCCAACGTGAAGTTGGTGTGTTGATTTGTCTCATCCATATAGAGTTATAAGGAACGTAACAAATTATGGCAACGATATTAATTTTTGTAATTTTTTTGTAGTAAAAACAATAATTTCTGAAGATGGAATCACCCGTTTGTAAACAAACAAACAAACGCTCTCCTGTGAAGGATTTTGCTCTGTATTTTCATTTATTTTTCAAAATACGTGCGGCGTGCCCTGTTACAAACGTGGGCGAAGACGTACATTTACAGATAGTATTGTTAGTGTAACGATTAGGCTATGCTGTCGACAGTCCGGGGTTCGAATCTCGGCATGACAGGAAATCTGTCTCTTCTACAAAAAGTCCAGACAGGCTGCGGGGTCCGCCCAACCTCCTGTCCAGTGGCTACCTGCAGCACAGTCTTTGGGGGTAAAGTCGCCGGAGCGCGAAGCTCCATCTAATGCCACGTTCAAGAATAACTGGAGCTATATATCTGTTCTCGTTTTATGCCTGCGTGGCGTGTGCACGGGCTTTATCTTTATCTTTAGACTTTCTCGTTTTCTGTGTACGTAGTAATGTCCTATAATTCGGGCGGAATGTTCACAAACACCCTTCGGTCCCAGTGGCCGTGCGGTCTAGGGCGTAGGCTGCGGCCACTCGCCGGCTATGAGGGTTCGAATCCTGCCGGGTGAATGGATGTTTTTCTGTTGTGGGTGTTGCGTTGTCAGGTAGAGGTCTCTGCGACAGGCCGATTACTTTTCCAGAGGAGTGATACCGACTGTGGTAAGTCTTTGTGTGTCGCCTAGGAAACTCGTGAATGAGAAGGCATGACCCCAGTTGGGCCGCAGCGCCGCAGGAAAACAATTTAGAAAAACCCTATATGTATGTGTACATTAATCTTAATTAAGATATCTTGCGCGTAAATACGAAGTCCGTTTGAAATTTGATTGGAAAGAATCGAATGAAGATCATAGTAAACGCGAAGCTTGTATTGAAGATGTTCTGATTAAAACATTCGTGCGATACGGAGATGTATTACTGATAGACTGATTATTCGATATTTTTATGAATTTTTGCAGACATCAATAAATAACTCACAGTAGTTAATTTTAAAAAAAATGTTAGCACAAATTTTAAATATACAATTTTTTACTATTAATTAAAATGAAACAAATGGCTGTATCTAGTAAATGTTACAGATAGCTACTCAATTATTACACCAACCACTGCACATATATAAAATTTACACATTAAAACATTGAAAACGCTCCGACATGTTTCGGTCCTAAGACCATCATCAGGGAGCTATATATTCCTTGCTAAAGTCACACTAAAAATAGTCACAGATTAATTTCGCTGTACCAGTTGGGTATTGTGGCATAATACCGTATTGTGTAATGTTATGTTGCGAAGAGTGTCCTGCTACGGATGTGCATTCTGTGATTCGTTGCGTGTTAATGTTTTAATGTGTAAATTTTATATACGAATGTGCAGTGGTTGGTGTAATAATTGAGTAACTCGACAACATGCACGGTGTAACAATGAAAATAGTTACAGATAGCTATTCATTTTAAGTGAGGTTTCATCTCCTTTGTTGCTAATATCAGCTGCTTTGCATCTGCTGTCACGTGGGTTTCTTTCACTTTTGTATATTACTTCTGGCTTTTGGTTTTTCTGAGACACCAGTTCAACTCTTATTCTCACAGAAAATAAACTATCGTGATTTTCCCACCGTATATGCTGTTACGTAAGTGTTGTATGACAAATAAATGGACTGTACGTACCTGCTGTGTTTCATTTTATGCGAACTGTACCCACCGCGCAGTACGTTGAGAAGGTTACTCGGCATATGCCCCGTGGTTGTTGACACAGGCATCCCGAAATTTCACGACCAATGTTTAACATTACATCATACATACACGTTGTCCGCTTATTTATCAAACAACCCTTATTATTTCGAAGGGTCTGGTATGAAGATATGCCACGGCGTCGCAAACTGTACCAGGTTTGCAACGTAAGATTCTATTGCGAAGAACAAGGGAGCTGAAGTCAGTATTCTCACACTGGCAACTTCACCACATTCCTTCAGCTTCATTATTTCCTGTACAGTTTCGTGCGGCCAATTTCTCTTTTCCGATTTCTGTTTCTTCGATCAGTTTCTCCCTTGTTTTGCTCCTCCTACACTAGTTGCTTGTACCCTCTTTGACCCTCTTTATCGCTCTTCCAGTCCTGCCTACCGGAAAGCCGGTCCAATTCCGAGCCTGGTGCATCAATAGCGCTCTCCCCAGTGTACTTCGTCGTCGCGTCGTTTGTAGTTCTTATTGTCTTTTGTCATGCTGCCTTTTCTTTCTGTACCAATGCATTCCCTATCCTTTAGTCGATATTACAGTAATAGTCTTTTAACGACCAAAATCCGTATATTGTATGTGGCGGATAATCTTCATAGGAGGCTGATGTTAAGACCACAGACCAACGTACACAGTGTGAAATAGGGTGGTAATCACGTGTGATTTATGACGTTATCCGAGTTTTGAAATTAAAAACTCTATTTTTTTACGAAATATATTTGTGGGTTTCGTACTTAAAATAAATAGCTGCTGTTTGCATATATGACGTTAACACGTTTGTCTTAACTCAGTATTTAACCGACTTGATGCACAAAATTTGTTTCACAATAAGTTTTATTTCATGCCTCTACATGTTTCGAGCACATGTGCTCATCATCAGGAGGTCAAAATTGCATTACACTGCCTCTGGTATTGGTATCATCACACCTATAGATGTGATGATACCAGAAATAAAACTCATTGTGAAACAAATTTTGTGCATCAAGTTGGTTAAATACTGAGATCAATATACTGAGATGCACGGTCAGCAAAACGTTTATCTTAGAAATGGAAATAGTGTTAAAGGTGAATGGATCGTTGCAAATACCATAAAGATTGCAGCTGTTTGGCAGGTGGCTGTGTTTTTAATCTGTTATAAATTTATGAATGGTGATCTTACGCTTTAAGGCGGTTTGTTTCTCCGAAATGTCTGTAAATATTTATGCAGGATTACACGTTGCCGGATTGCAGGATGAAATTTTCATAAACGCGATGTGTTTACCGTGCGGTAAGAACTGAAAGTTCAAGTACTCTTTGAATAATTTCGGCCCTCTAAGATTTGACACAGGGTATACTGACGGGTTTAACGCCAGATCAAGAAGACTTTTGTTGGTGTGTTTATCAACACAGGCGATGTGGGAATAACGTAACATTGTGACGCGTTCTCCGAATGTTTGTACCTCCTCGGCTACCCATATTTCATCCGAAATTATGTCATTGGCAAAATGACTTAGTGTTATTGTTGCTGACACGGAAACGCAACACTTTCCTTTATATTGCACACCTACGCATGTCTCTTTCAACAATATTACACGTTTCCATGTAAAAGCAACAATACGTTGTCTTTAGTGTTTTTAGTGACTAAGAGGGACGAGGTGACAGGAGAGTGTAGAAAAGTATAAAATGAGGAGCTTAATGATCTGTATTCCTCACCCAATATTGTTCGGGTGATAAAATAGAGAAGAATGAGATGGGCGGGGCATGTAGCACGTATGGGGGGAGAGGAGAGGCGTATACAGGGTTTTGGTGGGGAAACCTGAGAGAAAGAGACCACTGGGGAGACCCAGGTGTAGATGGGAGGGTAGTATTAAGATGAATCTTCAGGAAGTGGGATGTGGGGGTGTGGACTGGATCGAGCTGGCTCAGGATAGGGATAGATGGCGGGTACTTGTGAAAGCGTAAAGAATCTTCGGGTTCCATAAAATGCGGGGAATTTCTTGACTAGCTAAAAATCGGTTAGCTTCTCAAGAAGGACTCTGCTACATGGAGTAAGTAAGTAAGTAAGTAAGTAAGTAAGTTAGTTAGTTAGTAAGTTGTTATAGAGAGAAGAACATTTCGTATTGTTTGTATGTCCTCGGCTGTGCTATCAGCCTGATACCATTGCACTGCAATAGAGCTCTGTTGTGGCGATTTAATGTCGCCGGCAACAATAAAGCGTACTTGGGTCTTAATGTAAAGTGCCCTATATTTTTACGAGTTGGATTGTGTCGAAAAACGTCTATAGAAGTTCCCACTGTTTAATTTCACGGAAATACGTCTACTGGGGGCCGTGCTGATACATGCGGATGGACGGGCGCACTGACTGATGGACAGACAGACATGAAGAAGCTTATAAGCCTGTTTCTCGACTTAAGTGAAGGCACCTAAGAGTTAAAATTCATTTTCATAATTGTAATAAAGTCGATTATACGTATCAATGACATAGTTTGTGGAAGTCGTACATTACTTTATAGTGTTTGGCAAACTTGTATGGCATCCGGATTTCGTTTATTGAGACTAATCTTGGGAGCTTGACTTTCTAAGGCATGTACAAAGAAACGATGTTGTGCGGTCGACTTTATAGCCATGCCTCACTGGATAATCTGAACAGCATCCGGCTCATCACAGAAGTCCCTGTGCTTATTTGTAATTTTAGCCGTAATCCACAGAGCCTGGCGGTTGCCAACATTATCCGGCTAATCTCAGCATCAGACATATTTGAGAATTCTGCCTTAATGCACACATAAAGCAATGGAACGTGGGCTACGTGGTGATCTGCTACATATGAAAGACAACAGAAGGGATTATTTGGTGCAGAAGCAGACGCGGGTAACGTGAATCTGGAACGGTAGTCGTTTATTGGCGAAGGCCTGAGTTCAGTCGAGTTGCTTTTGATAAACGAGTAACACGAAAGTAAGCAGTTCAGAAGCTGATTTAATGGATTGCTTAGTGCTTTGATTAGGGATATACGGTATGGTTTTCTTGAGGGCGTTTTGTATCCATCTCAAAGATAATGGTAAAATGGTAAAGTGCACCCTTGTACAGGCACTGAGGCTCTGCACAGGCCCTACGGCCCATAGGGGGAGTAGAGGTATATCTCTACTCATTCTTGACCACGGCACTAAAAGGGGTGAGAGGTCAGCGTCACGCCCCGGGAAAGACCCGGTACCCATTCTACAGGATGCCTCTCAAGATAATGGGGAGATTCTGAAGGCTGGAAGACACGTTTAAGAATATATACTTTGTTCCTTGAAAGAGAAGCGGAGCCAATTCCATTGTGTTTTATTTTGTGACGGTTATTTACGTGGAGAAGGAGATGAGACGTACTTGAACTGTGAAATGAGAGATGTCACTGAAATCCACTAGAAGTTGTGAGCCTCACGTCACGAAAACATGTGACGTGGGACAGAAAGGAATTTTCTCGCCTGCACACCAGCAACACCATTCACATGCTGGCAGCTGTTTATGCCAGTCTTGTCTGTGGTGCTGACAATGTAATTACAAACTGTGCCGTTCAAGAAGAATCCAGTTATAGAAATAAATAAGGATGAAGGAGAATATAAAACGAGTTCTCAGTAAATGATCAAAGATCAGATTTGGCACAAAAATATTAAGATCTTTGTACTTGATTTCAAACTTTCGCCGTGTTTTGAATGTTGCTTGCTTTCTTCTGGGTAATTCCCTGGCGTCTGAATTTTATATGTCGACGTTTCGGAACACACTGTCTGTTCCATCTTCGCAGGCAGGTAGGTATCACACCTACCTGCCTGCGAAGATGGGACACAGTGTTCCGAAACATCAGCATATAAAATTCAGACGCCGTGGAATTACCCAGAAGAAAGCATAAAAGATCCTTGTAGTTTGGCTACATGTTTAGGCTCTTCTGTTAGCTTTTTTTTCGGAGTTCAGAGTGTAAGCATTGTGGCGTTTTTCGGAGTTCAGAGTGTAAGCATTGTGGCGTTTTTCGGAGTTCAGAGTGTGAGCATTTTGGCGAAATGCACAGCAATAATTCGAAGTGACTACGAAGCTGAAACCATATCTGTAACACTTTAGATTTGATATTATGCATTCCGTGCGTTTATCTTTTAATCAGACATATTCACTAACAAATGCACACAATAAGATATACATCATACATTATTCTTAGAAAACTCGTACATGTTTCGGCACTGAGGTGCCATCTTCAGGGTAGTAAAAATACAAGGAAATATCAGCACCAACACAGCACTGTGCTACCTAAGTTGATGTGTTATTTCGTTATACTTTCGTAACCTCGGTGCCGAAACATGTAGGAGTTTTCTAAGACTCATGCATGATTAATATCTTATGGTGTGCATTTTTTGGTGAATATTACAATTGAGGAAGCAACTAGTAAAATGCTACATTTGGAGCATAGCTTTATATGGTGTTGAAATTTGGACGCTTCGGGCAGCAGATCAGAAGCACCTGGAAAGTTTTGAAATGTAGTGCTGGAGAAGGATGGAGATCGGTTGGACTGATCATGTGAGAAATGAAGAAATATTACTTACAGTCAAGGAGCAGAGGAATATCCTACATGAAATAAGCAAACGGAAAGCTAACTGGATTGGTCACATTTTGCGTAGAAATCGCCATCTACGACGGGTTATTGAAGGAAAGATAAAATGGGGCATAGAAGTAACAGGAAGACGAGGAAGTAGACGTAGAAAACTACTAGATGACCTTAAGGAAAGGAGAGGATATCTCATTTGAAGGAGGAAGCTCTAGATCGCAGTATGTGGAGAGCTTGCTTTGGAGGAGGCTTTGGACCTGTCATAAGACAGACTGCTAAATGAATGATGACTATCTGATTACTTTTTCAGTATTTGTTACATTTTTGCTTTCTTGCTTGTTTCAGTTTCTAAATGTCGGGGAGGCTTAGTAATTGGTGCTGCGTAAAGCACGTAGTGGTGTGTCAAAGCACCGGAATACCGCTATACTAAACACTAGAATTCAGGTTTACAGTGATGTGCATTGGTCCGTAGTGCCGTATGCTGTTTAGTATGAACAAGTTACTGCGTGCTTCTCATGTGAATATCCGCAGTGGTTCCTGCTAATTCGCTCCGCGTTTAGTCATGTTCATATCATCTACAAATTAGCTGTCTGTAGCATTCACGTTTCGATTAGATTTGTTGAATCCATTTTCGAGACGAAATATTGAAAGGCGAATTTCGTGCCGACTGTGTTATTTGGACTTGCACTGTTATGTGAATATTTGAATGGCTGCTGGGTGATCACGTCGTCTTGAGGATAGAGGTCGGATATTAGAAATGTCGATCATTCGAACTCTACCGTACAGCACCGTCATCGACAAACAAGAGCACGTTAACTTAAAATTAAATTTGCTCAAGTTCAGAAATCTGAATACGCATCGCCGTAGGCCGATGGGGTAGCAGTGCGGTTTTCTTACAGATCCTGCTGTGTGGCGTCTTTCTGAAACTACGGAGCGCCTTTGCTCAGACGTTCATACTTTTATTTGGGTAGGTACTGGTTCTAACCCAAGCAGTGATGTCGGCAATCCTTACTGAGATTTTTTGGTTATTTCAGTTACTTCAGGCAGGTGGCGTGTTAGTATCTTAATTAAATAAGGTTCTATCTTTGAAGCATTATTTCCAGTTTATTATTCACCTTCCCCAGTTACTCGATGCTGTATCGAGTTGAAGATTTAAAATATTCTGTAACATTATGTCCTTTTTTTTGTAGTCCACTCCCTGACTGTTGATGCAATCAACATGCCCTCACCAAGGCACATGGATTAATGAGACCATCTTTATCAGCGCGACTTGAAACATCATTCATCACTGATAATGTCTGCTTTTGTGTTGTACTGTAGCCTTGTTATCTGAACGCTTGCGGTTACAATACCAGGCTAAACCCGGCTGTCCTAATGTTCTTTTGTGGTTTTCACCCTGTTCCTCAAGACGAGTTATCTAGTGCCTCTATCATATCACCATTGCTTCCTTTCCAACTCCTTGCTAGTTCTTATAAGTTCTAGATATTGACAGCATTGTAAAATAAGGGACAACAAAGAAACTTAACTTGATAGTTTATCTCAGTATTTGACCAACTTGATGCACAAAATTTGTTTCACAATAAGTTTTATACCTATAGGTGTGATGATACCAGGGGCTGTGTAATGCAATTTTGACCTCCTGATGATGAACACATGTGCTCGAAACATGTAGATGCATGAAATAAAACTTATTGTGAAACAAATTTTGTGCATCAAGTTGGTTAATTACTGAGATAAATATACTGAGATGCACGGTCAGCAAAACGTCGAAATTACTTGTTAGTGTTTTAACGAAATCATGTGAGGCCGAGACAGGTAAAGTGGCCTCGACTTGACGTGACTCACTCTTTTTGGGGGGGCTATTTCTGGTCTTATCTTGACCTGTCGTTCACAGATGGCGGTCAGGACACTGTAACTTCTGTATCATTTAACTAGATTGAAGCAGCTGTTTTCTATTGATGTGTCCTTCCTTTGTGTTTCTGTCATCTGACTTCTGAGAGGAATCGAGTCGGAGGGGACATAAATGGTCTCTCCACGCGTGGGAGGGGTAAGAAAAATAGAAGGCAAAGTTGGCCATGTCCCCAGTCATGAAGGTGTATGGGGAGAGTAGTTTTAAAGCTCCCTCATTCTCAACCTCGGCGCTACATGGAGGTCAAAGGTCAGCTTCAAATCCTGGCCTCTGTACCCTACGGAAATAAATTCGTCCCCTATCGAATAGGAGGCTGGGTGGGCCACCGAACCGTTCTTGACTGTTAGGTAAAGAGAATATATCTTGTTATTACCGGGATTCGAACTCCGACAGCGCGTGGCATTATGACATTTAAATACACGTACAATGGGTCAAAGGTTCCTGCATCCACTGTTTTACAATTAAATTGTGCAGAATTTGAATTACTCTTTTGTGTGTTTGTGATAGGTAATTTTGGTGTGCTTGTGTTTGTGACCTTCTCCTAAAGCTGACTGCGTTCCTCATCACTTGGCTTGTTAGAAAGTTAAAATGGCAGAGTACGGGTTTAGATGCCTCTCCGACTGGGTGGCCGTGACAAGCAGTGGGCTTAGCGTTCGGCGATATTTCACTTCCCTAGAAGACTTGATTGTCACGAAAATTCAGCTTTTTAACTTTCATTTAAAACTTACGGTTTTGCATTTTTAATTTAATGTATTTTTATGTTCTATACCTTTTATCATTCTAAGAACATGTTCCTGAAGATGGTCACAACAGGTGGCCGAAACATGTAGGGGGCTACGCTGATTATAATACAGTAAATTTACGTATCTGTATATGCACTGGTTGGTCATATTTTTCATAATAAATCATCGGCGCATGGCCACGAATCTTTTAAAAAATGTGGCTGTGATTGACGCATTTGTGACAGATTGCTTTGAAGGTCTTATGAACACAGCGGGATGTCCTCTATGAAATTGCTTTTATTCTCTCACTGGATATCAAAAAGTGGCAGGCGAATTTGGTATTTGGCTAAAAATTTAATTTGTATGTGTTAAAATTAAATTTATAATAACTGAAGAATAAATTAACCAACTAGAAGCCACTTATTATTTTATTCTACTTCTTATAAGCTCAACATGTTTCGGGCACTACTATGCCCATCATAAGGAGCTCGCGACTATGATGTTGATTACCACATTGGTCGTTTTCGTTCTTGGTTTGCTGTATGTTGGAGGTTAGGTGCGGGTAGCCTGGAGTAGTGTCAGGGCTGCAGCCCGGACACTACTCCAGCCTAACTGCACCTAACCACATTAAGGTGAAACGTTCTGTGATTCGAAACAGCATCACCGAGTTCGCTGCAAGGAGAAGAAAGAAAATTTATGTACGAGTCTCTGATGGGCAGGAAGAGGGGAAGAGGAGGAAGATCAGTGGAAATTAAGAAACACGAAACGCATTTTGCGGTCCGTAAATTCGAGTTTTGTGTCATGTAGGGGGGATGTAGTTACACTGACGTCCTGTGATAATGACTGTTCTGTTTCCGGTTTGTAACTTAATTCCAATATTTCCCTACACGGCGTCTTGACATTTATGTCTTTTTTTTCTGGTTTCGGATTTCTGTGGCGTAAAATCTTTAAGTTATTTTTTGGGTGTTCTGTTGACATTAATCTAATGAGTGATTTCAGAGTGTAACATAAACACTCTGAAGTCACTCTGTTTATTGGACCGTGCATCATTGTGATAGTTGAAGAATAAAAGACCAACTTGATGTCACTAGTTATTTTATTTCAATTCTTATGTACTCAATATGTTTCGGACATTAATATATCCATCATCAGGAGCTTGTCCGTGTTGCAGGCTTCAGCCTGCAACACGGACACTACTCAAACCCAACCGCACCAAATCTCCGATACAAAACGATCCAAGAACAAAACGACATATGTGGTAATTCAACAGCACAGTCGCAAGCTCCTGATGATGGATATATTAATGTCCGAAACATGTTGAGTACATAAGAAGTGAAATAAAATAACTAGTGACATCAAGTTGGTCTTTTATTCTTCAACTCTGAAATCACTCTTTTCTCCTGCGATTTTGAAAATAGGACACATGCCGCCGTTTTGCGTGGAAGTGGTGGCTTATCGCTGTCTTTTCTGTCTAAACGTTATTTAGGTCAACTTCGTGTTCAAAATATCAAAATGCTGCACTTTAGTGACGTGTTGATAGACTGTAACACAATCATAGGCTGGCCGTGCCATGGTTCAGAAGGTCGGTCACCTCCCACACAACGGGGCCAGCGTTTAGTCCCAGGCCACTCGTGCGAAATTTGTTGCGCAGGAAGTGGCGTTAGAACAGGGGTTTCTGTAAGCGAATTCTGTGTTCGCTTGTACCAAACACTACGGAGGCATAGGGAAGCTTTGGAGCTTGCACGACTTCTTCATAAGTCGTTCGGCCGACGTCTTTAAAAGTCGTTCGGTAGCAAGAAGCAGTACCTATCCCAACTGTTGCACCGGAAAGCAGTGGAGCTTGGGTGTAAGTACCAAACACGACGGAGGCATAGGGAAGCGTTGGAGCTTGCACGACTTCTTTATAAGTCGTTCGGCAGAAAAAGCCGGTACCAATGAACACGGCAGCAACAATCATTCAATTCAGAGGTGTTCAACCTGATGTCCATGAGCTTAGGTTAGTACCAGTCCCTACTTAGGGTTAGGTTAAGGTAGAAGAAACGGTGGAGCTTGGGCGTAGGGGGTGTGGTGGCATCCTGAAGAGATGCCTAGTAAAAAGTTGAAAGCCGAAGACTGGCTATCTGGTTCATAGTACTAGTAGCGTCATTTCACATCTGCTGCCTACTCAGTCGTTACGTCTCTCTCAGACGCTGTGTTGTCTTTAAAGGTGATCGAGTCTTTGCAGAACATACTTTTAAATTAGTATAGTGTCGTCCTCCGAATGATCGCGTCGAAAGCAGCTTCTGGTATTAACTGTGTGCTGTAGACAGTGGGCCTTTGTGAGTGGCTTAGCTTGCATCCTGTACGTGTGTAGTACTCGGTGACCTGTAATCAATGTCCTTGTGCTAACCGATTTTGCATTGCTTTTGTACATAGTCGGTGTGTATTAATTTAAGGTAATTTTCCCATGAGATGTTAAATGTGATTAATTTATCTGAGTGGTAATAGTAGGAAACAATTTGTGAAACAATGAGCATTGCTGTGGAATTCGTATGCAAACTCAAGTACGTTTGACTGTGACGCTGGTTTCCTCAGTCGTTACGTGTATTGCAGAGGGAATTAAGTTGAACTAAATTGCAGAATTATTGGTTCTGGAAGGTGTCACAAAGTGAGGACACTCTGACATCACAGTGTTGACTAATGAAGCAGTTTAGAACAATCTACATAACCTGAATTTGGGTAAGTACAGCACAGTTATGGACATTGATATCTGTGCATTGTCTGAGTTCTTTTTGTTTCAAGCTCCGTCCTCATACGGACTGGAATTGGAAGTTGTCCTCAGATACGTTGTGCCTAGACACTGCATTAATGTTACTCAATTATTCTACCAACTACTGCACATATATAAAATTTATAAAATTTACACATTAAAACATTAAAAACGCTCCGACATGTTTCGGTCCTAGGACCGAAACATGTCGGAGCGTTTTTAA
>Ga0131853_10018363_pt1 | contig 12723 bp, 11 predicted proteins | sample TergutLab28metaG_FD_92764 | JGI IMG/M metagenome (GOLD analysis project Ga0131853, IMG submission 92764) | Labiotermes labralis P1 segment gut microbial communities from Petit-Saut dam, French Guiana - Lab288 P1 (version 2) (version 2) | ecosystem: Host-associated > Arthropoda: Insects >...
AGATAGCTATATGTTCCCTTGACAGTGTGGTGTCGCATCGCATGAGACCACCAGACCACAATTTCAATATTTGCTGTTGTAAATCCTTATTAGGTAGCTGTATGTTCCCTTGAAACATTGGTACCCATTTGCCAGACAGTGTGGTGTCCCATCACATGAGACCACATTTTTAATATTTTCTGTTGTAAATCATTAAGTCTTATATAACAATTATTTGTATCTCTGCAGGTTTGTGTGGCTTAAGTTTAATGAAATTTGAAGGACTGTTGGAAGTACATCCAGCTCTCAACATTAGTCAGCGAGCCCATGAGCACCTCAGAAATTTGCACAAAGCGTGGGAGAACAATTAACCACAATATATGCAACCATAATATCATAGTTACCAAGCAATATTTGTTACTATTAAAATCTATGCTTTATATGGAACAGGACATTTGGTATCAAAACGCAACAGTGAAAAATCCTAAGCCTTATTAGTCTGTATTTCAGTTCCATGGTAATGGTGTAGGTAATGTTCAAAGTGGGAATGTTTTAATCTGTGAGAGTTTGTTTCTTACATATTTTAATGTGACTGGAATATTGGAATACTGATTCATAAATTGGCTGAAAGTTGATCGTATTTTATCACAAACAGATCCTTTTTTAGTCTCTGGCAATTTGCAGTGCTCATGTCATATGGTACATTTTTTATAAAACAAAACTGAAAGTTAATAAAATATAGTGATAACAGTGTGAGAGTAATGGGAATTGAAGTAAGGTTAGACTTTATTTTGTATTTGCTATTTTAGTGAAGAAACTGATTTCTGTCTGCTGAGTACTGGCATCATCCTTTCATATCACAACAAAAAAACAAAATAATAAACTTATAGTAAACAGTACCATACACCATCAACAAAATTCAGCACAACGCGAAACAACAACAACATAATAATAAGCTGCTGTAAAAGTTCAAAACATACTTCTTGGGCAAAATAACATTACATATAGCACAAATAGTAAATACAGAACAGCTGCAACACAGTATACCCTAGAAATGTGGTTTGTTTCAGGTATATAATTGTAAATATCCTGCATAAAGGTGATAACGAAGATAATAATAATACTAATACTAATAATTGTTATGAAATCACAGCAGTTTAGCTGGTTTTCAAAGAGTGGGGGTTACTGATGAAGCACTTCTTATCCATTATTTGGCAAAAAACATTCTGACATTAAGTATTACTGCTTTCTGTGTTAGAATGTATAGACCATGGCAATGATTGAGCAGTTTCAAACTGTCATGTAGTGTTTTTTGGGTAATGTGCATTGTGGATAATACTGACAATACTACAAGGGTTATCCAGAAAATAAGTTACGTTTGCGAATATTGCCTCTGCAGCGCTGCGGTCACGATGGTGCGCATGCGTGCTGAGTTAGTTGATTCTGTGGCAAGGCATGGATGGAATTTGCAGACATTCGAACAGTGTTTACGCATCGTGCTGTGTGTTTATAATGTTTAAGAAAATAGAGAATCCCACCACATGTGAAATGCAGTCTGTAATCCGTTTCTTGAATGGGAAGAACATGACACCGGCTGAAATTCGTCATCAACTTTGTGACATGTATGGAGAACATGCCATGAGTAGTTCAATGGCATGGAGATGGGTGCGACTGTTTAATGAAGGATGCGAAAATGTGCATGATGATCTGTGGAGCAGCCGACCGTCTGTGGTGAATGAAGATTTGGTGCGTGCAGTTGAAGAGATTAGGGAGAACAGATGATTCACCATTACGCCACTTTCCCTGCATTTTCCTCAAATTTCACGGTCACTTCTTCACAAAATTGTGTCTGAGGTCAAAGAAGCTGTTACCACTTGCTTTGCATCGCAGGCGGCATCATTCTACGACGAAGGGATACAAAAACTGGTGCAACGCTATGACAAGTGCCTCAACAATGGTGGAAACTATGTCAAAAAGTAGTGTACAGTACGTACATCAAATGGCCATATACATGGTTTGTAATATAGTCTTGTTTTTTCCTTAATAACCCATCGGAACTTACTTTCTGGGTAAACCTCATATACGGACCATATTCAGTTGCCATATTCTTGTTAGCTTTTATTTCAGATATGTATCTTTCAGAAGCTTCTTAATGATGTTGCTGTAGAGACCAAAACTGATGGGAATTGTTACGTCTATTAAATATGTTTCTTTGATTGTTTTGTCAACCATAACTATATCTGGTCTGTCTCAGCACACCTTCCTTCGGAGGGGAAGTAAAGCCGTCTGTCCCACGTCGTAGATTTGCGGCATGTAAAAGATCCTTAAATGACATGGAAGTCGTCATTTAGGCAGAATTACCATAACTTTCTCGCCCACACAGTTCCACCTTTCACTGCTAGGATGTTTCGCATCGTTACGGATGTGGAGGCACCTGGTGGCAGAAGTGGGAACGTCTAAAAAGTACAATAAGCCTTGAAGGCTGCAGTACATCCACAGCATTAGTTACGGGCCCTAATGACGAAGAAGAAGAAGATATCTGGTCTGTCATTATGGACCGTTTGATCAGTTGTTGTGGACCTGTCATAGTATAGTTTATTATGGGAATTCTGTAACACATATTGTGGTTCATCTTTGTAGTAGGATGTTAGTTTCCCATTTCAGAGCTTCACTTGTTAGTCAATTCTTGATGGATAGTGTTGGCTGTTTGATTGTGGCAATGGGTGTCATCACCTTCATTGCATGCATGGCATACATCATTTTTGAGTTGAATGTTTTCTGCTTTCTCTTGACATTATCTGAAGCTGTTAGTAATATTAGTGTGCCTCAATATGTGCCTTTTGTAATTATTGCTACTAATAACCTGCTGGTGGATGGCTGTCATAAATCCAGTACTTCTGGAAGAAGTTTGCCAAAATTTAGCTACACAATGCAGCTGTTTTATTGACATCTGACTTTGCAAGGTCTTAGGCATGTCTTCCATGTAGAGTTCTGCTCTTCAATGTTGTTATTCTTCCTTGTTGTATTCTGATGTTTTTATTGTGTTTTGGGAGAATATCAGGTATGTTATGAGGTATGTAATTGATGTCCTTCACATATAATTGGATGTAGGTGGGAATTATTTGTCTTGCTGTGAAAGTAATTTCCTGTTGACTTAACGTGGTTGTTATGAAGGTTGTGTATATGAGAAATTCCTATACCACCCTTGTTTTTCGATAGTAGAAACCTTTCAAAACTCTTTCTAAACTCTCAGGATTTGTCTGAGACCATGATATACTATACGAGTGTATTAATGATGGAATAATGTACATATTGATCACCTTTGATTTAATTTGACTTATTATTATATTCAAGTGGATCCAGTAAAGGTCTAGTACACTCCTGGGATATAGAATACATCATATACATATTAGTAAGCATACGTATAATACGTAAGCACATTGACAGACAATGTTACAACTATAATTACAGTGGTATAATATAGTGTCACTTATTTGACAATCAAAATATATCAAAAGACAACATTTTTTAAAGTTTACAACATATCAGATGTTATTACAGTAATACATATGTGATTATAGTGGTACAGAGGTAAAGGTAAAGCAATCCCATTACAGGCCTGGACAGGCCATGAGGGTTCCAGGAGGTTGAGGCTCCCAAATTTCAAGACAATAGGCACATGAAGTTGGTAAGGTTGTCAGCCCTATGCACTGGCCGCCTTTACCCCCAGGAAATATTCTTGGTACTCATTTCTGTTAGAGGCTGAGTCAACCCAGGGCCATAGTGCGGTTGGAAGGATTATGTCAATGAAAAATCCCAATGACACCATTGGGAATCGAACCCATGACCGTCCGGTTTGTATCACAGTATAATGGTACAGAACATTAGCTAATTGACAAACAGAATATAAAGAAGCATTAAAATTTACAGTTATAACCGAACCTAGATATTGTTAATGTGTTCCTTAATTATAAATGTACACATTATTTATTAATAAAAAGTTCATCCAGACTACGAAAACAGCATGTAAGCAGGTCATTCCTTAAGGTGCCTTTAAATTTATTGGGATGTTCTGCAATCTGTTTGAGTTCTAATGGCAGTCTGTTAAAAAGTTTTACACCTGAGTAAAAAATTTTTGTGTCTTGTTACTGGTGTTCTATTCTATCTTCTTGAGGACATGCTTGCAGTGCTTTGAGTTCATAGAATATTGGTCACTACATGTGTTCCTTCTTCCTCTTCAGCAGTGTTGATGTAGTTGTCTTTCCATTTGAATAAACTTGAATAAAGGCATCATGATGCGCTTGGTTATGTATTATGATATTAATGGTGTACATCAGCACAGCTGTTTTTATTACGCAAGGTAATTACATGGGCTACATGTTTCGACTATTGAACAGTCATCTTCAGGCCTATTCTTTACATGTTAAGTCATATTCTTTACATGTTAAGTCACAGGATGCTGTGCACACATCGGGATCCCAATGTGTTTACATCAGTGAAATACTTAAACCAGATCATTAGCCAAGGAAAGTAAAACGTGTGAAATGTGTGACTAAGTGGTTAAAATACATTTAAAAATGTCTTTTAAAATAGTGTATTGGCATTTACCAGTTAAAACTAGGTCCCGTTACCATCTAATTCTACCTTGGGTTGTGAGGTTATATTTGCCAGTGAAGCCGGAGTGTATCCATTGTTGTTGTTGCTCTGTGGGAATGCGCGTGTTGTCGTATTATCTCACATGATGACTATGTCTCGTAGAATTCGAGAAAGAACTATCTGGTGAGGCTCGCTGTCTGTTTACTTTGGTATGTGTGAATGGGAAGAGTGAGCTTCCTCATCAATGTTGTCTCCTGGCGTGAGTGTTAGGTTGGATTGCTTCGTTTTGTTGTTTTTAATCCTTACTGCTGGATGTAGTCTGCAGTGTGGGTTGTCCAAGCATTCTCGTTGAGTTTTCCCTTGTATGGTTGCGCCATGCTATTGTCTTGGTTTTTATCACTTGCTGTAACCGACCCATATGGCTCCTTCGACGTACTCACAGTTGTGCTGCCGTACACTATTAATATCATAGTGTGTCTCTCCATTGCAGTGGACTGGGAAGTGGTTGCTGTACATTCTTTAGTGATTATGTTATCTTTTTCCCTATAATTTAGCCATTCTTTCTTTTCCATTCACATTAGATGCAACCCTTATTTTGTGAAGTCACACCTAATAGATGTGGCTTCTAATATATCTGAATGTTTCATCAATTTAAACGTGTTCTTGAGTTTGTGGGTATATGCTTGGATTTCCTTATTAATGCAAGATGATTCCTTTAGATCATATCAGTGCAGATATGTCATTATTAGAATATTAGTATTTGTGCAAAATTGGACAAAATTTCTAATGTGCGTAAGTTCAATGATTGTTTCATTTCTGTTGATGTCGTTAGCACCACTCCAGACAAATACTGTATCTTCTTTACTTAGATTGCTCATTTCTTTATCAGCCAATGGTGTAATGGTTTCGTTTCTGGCTTCCAGGCATTATGTGCTGGTGACTTCATATGAATTTTCCATTAAGTTTGCTGTTGCAGAGGTGCAGCCCCAGGCAAGGCTATCACCAATTACAATAATTTTTTTTCTTTTTTTATTTAGCATACCAGGAGCATGTGATTTCCGTTTTCTACTGTTGTTCAGGGGGTGGTTGTTGTTGTATATCAGCTTCACTTCTGATACTATCCAGTATAGCATAGCAATTTGTTATCACTGGAATAGGTTCACATGGCTGCGTAATTAGTTTAATATTGATACTGAATTTCCAAAGAGCCAGGGGTACTGTTTCCATGTTGTAGCAGCATTTGACACTTATGTCAGTATTTTTTCCAAGGTTCTATCACATATAGTGGCATTCAGTTGATCACTGTGTATGCCTCATGTCCCTGAGTGAGTACATTCCAATGATCTGGCTATGTTGAGTTCCTTGTGTAGAATTTCAGCAATTTCTTTTGCAGATTTTAGTAATGAGACAGCTTCAGAGAGGTCTAGTTGTAATTTTGTACAACACTGACACTGATATACCATTGAATTTTCCTTTGAATTTTCCTTAAATACTGTAGAATGACCTTCACTGTACACTTCGGTAGCCGCCATATTGTAAGATTTTTACTATTTAAATTAGTTTTAAATGGTTTCTGCGGTGTGGTGGCCAGTTCAGTTGTTAGTTTTTTCTTGAGCTTATCTTTACTGTTTCAACACCTTCTAGGACTGCTTTTACACGTCTGATGTTAGTGTTTGACATTTGTCCATACCATACTTTATTCCTATATTTGTTGTAAAAAGTTCTACTATTTTGATCAGCTGATTTAGTTGTCTTTGGTTTTTAACAAATAGCAAATGGCGTACTTGTTTCAGCTGTATGACTTTTTATTTGATAGCCGTGTCTGTACTGATTTAGGGTGCTCAGAGGAGAATTTGAGGCTAGACGAAACCTTAAAACACTGAGGGGATTGCCCTGGAATATCCCATGTTTTATTTCTATAGGATTATTTTTTGTGTCACTTTGGTCTCTTTACATTGTTGCCAGTTCTGCATAATACTTTCTAAAAATTGCTTGAGAGTGGGGTTGATTTTGTAAATATTTAATACTTCTGAAAGCCAGGAGTGTGGTTATGAATGATGTGATAATAAACAAGGAACATGCATGTTAATAGATGTTGCAATTCCTGGAGACAGAAATATGATCAAGAAAGAAGTTGAGAAGATTTTAAAATATAATGACATATAATGACCTCATAATAGAAATTCAGCACATGTGGAATGTGAAAGCAAAAGTAATACCAGTAATAACAGGGACGACTGGAACCATTCCAAAATCACTCAGATAATACCTGAGCAGCATACCAGGAAAGCACGAAATTAAGGAACTGCAAAAAATAGCCGTATTGGGCACTGCGCTCATACTGCGGGAAGTGGTAATGTCAAGTACAGAACATATTTGACGGGTGAAATAACATTACATGTAGCACAAATTGTAAATACAGAGCAGCTCCAACATTATATACCCTAGAAACATGGTTTGTTTCAGGCATATAATTGTAAATACCCTGCATAAAGGTGATAACAAGGATTATGATGATAATAATAATAGTAATTGGTTGATGGTGTATGGTGCTAATTAAAATTATAGTTAACACAAGTGGATGCCAAACATTAAATAGGGAAAATAAAAATACTGGTTGTACATACAGGAGTTTTTAACTAGTCAGAGTATAAGGGTGTGTATTTAGTGCCAATAAAAATGTTTAAGAACACCAATTTGTATAGCATACATGTATTTGTTAATTGCAAACATTGCTGGTGAAGGAAATAGTGTGCCCCAATTGTTGTGTTTTTGACACATATGAAGTGTTTTGTGAAAACATATCAAGTTATTAATGCAAGTCTGACATTGGGTCAGCACTGCTTTAAGTGTCTGTTTATACAGTTCAGTCACTGACTGTTTGTTGACATATGTATTTATGTATGTATGCAACACAAACAAACTTTGAACAAGGGTGTTTAATTTACGGGTTTGGGATAGGTATATTGTGTGAGTGTCACATTGTATCACATTGTAGATCAAGAAACTAAAGCTGTAGGTCATTGCAGAGTGTTGTACATCAGATGAAGAGGACACAACCAACAGGCTCTTTTCTGTTGAACCTATATCCTGGAATCCTTGAGCGTATGTAGTATGTCAGTCAAGTAGTAATAACACATATGTTTTAAAGCTATACATTTACTGTAGGCTAACTGCATGTTTTCTGCCTCATAAAGTTAGTTAGAAGTGACACTGTCAAAAATTCCTTCCCAGCATTATGCAACTTGTGTGCCAGAGAACATTTTCTTTGTGGTTGTGTGGCCTATATTATCAACAAGAAAAATGGCAATTCGGAGATAATATTAGCATAATTTGATACAGGGTTCCAAAAAATGTCCATAAATTTAGGAGCTAATTCATTATTCTAGGCTGCAAGGTGACATGAAGTAGATTCCATACTGAGGACACATAAATATTATGTGCTACCACAAAATTTAGTTGCCAGGGTTACCTGTTGCCCAGAAACTTCATACTAATAATTGTGAAATAAAATCTGATGGCTTTTATAAAATTATAGGTACACAGTTACTAAAACTGCAAATGAAATTTTAAAATGAAAATATCATCACATAGGCATGGACAAGTTGAGGAATTCTATAAAAATGAGGATTGTAATGCTTTGTGACTTGTGTATGCGCTTGTAAAGTTATTCCTGTGCGTAATTAAGACATGTGATGCAGACGTGGTCCATTAGGGCTTTAGATCCACACATTTGTGACCTTGACACTACATGGAGACGGTGGTCATCTTCTAGTCCCAACTACTCTACTTCCATAGAAAGAAGTGTAGCGTGAAATTTATAGTTTGTAATAGGACAGTTAATGGTTTTTTAAAAAAGAATGCTGATTTTCATTGCTGTGTATGCAACTATGAAGACATACATTTTGGGCTGTTGTAAATGCTGTTATGAACATGTGGTTTCCATGCAGCATGGTGTATTGTTTGAGAAATACACCTCGCTTCATAAGAAGAACTGTTTTCTGTGGATTTAATTAGTTGCAGGGATGTAAAACACAGGGCACGTACATTACGTAATTAAAGGTTAACAAACAAGACGTGACTAACACACGGAAATGTAAAAAGTTTGTCATTTTGTTAATGATTCTAAAAGAAAAGTAAAACAGTAAAAAGTTTAGCAAACAACAGTTGAGGAAGGCCCAGAGGGATTGTAGAGGGGTATTGCTCTACTCTTTCTTTGACTTTGTCACCAGATGGGGGTGGGTGGTCACTGCCACAGCCTGGCTGCTTTACCCCTGGGAAAGAGATCCAGTGGCCATTGTACAGGTGGCTGGATGGGCCATGGGTTGGCCTGGAAGGGTGCAGATAATCTCGCTCCCTCTAGAATTTGATCCAAACAGGGAATTATTTTATGCCAGACATGACTGTTGCACTTGACTGTCTAAAAGAATAGAAGTAGTAGTAGTAGTAGTAGTAGTGGCAGCAGCAGCAGCAGTTACCTTATGCATATTGTCATTTCCTGTTTTCCATGGTTTTGTAAATCATGTCCCTCTCTTGTGCTCTGTTTTGCATGGCATACCAGTTCATCATCAGGGTTCCTCGTATTTTGTCTGTCCATCTTTTGCGCTGGTTTTCTCTTCTTCTACTGCCATCTTTCAATCCTAACCTCAAATCTTTTTCCATGGAATGTGACATGCACATTATGTGTGTAAAATATTTCAGTTTGCTTATTGTGGCTAAGGTTTCCAAAAAGTGCTTGGCCTAATGTCTTTTATCACTGATGCATTCATCCTTCTTTCTGTCCATGGTATTCTGAACAAACTTCTCCATGTCCATAACTCAAAAGCAACTGTCTACCTTCTATTTGCTTTCCTTAGCATCCATCTTTCAAATCAATAGAGCACTGCTGGAAAGTCTGTTGTCTGCACTAGCTTAACTTGAGAGTTGGTCAAAACTCCAGAGGTTTTTGTGATGTGTATCATATTTGCCATTGCTGCCTTGCCTAAGCTGTTCTGTTGATCTCGTTTTTGGTGCAGCTCTCATTGGTGATGCCAGCCTCTAAGAACTTGTTGCTGGTTACTGTGCTTATTTCTTCACCGTTTGCAGAGATTTTAACTTGTTCCCCCATTGCTCATTTCACTCTTTTTCTTGATGTTCAATTTGAAACCCGCACATTCACTTCTGTTTTCGACTCTTTCTGCCATCCCGACCTTATTTTCCTTGTTTTGTGCTGGCATGGTGGTATCATCTGCATATTGTACATTGTTTGCCCCCCCACCCCCCCCAGTTGTGACACTTGCTTCCATGTCTTCCAACCTTGCTCTTGTAATGCACTCGGTGTATATACAGTGTGCCCGTTAAATAATGAGACTGCGTTACGAAAAAACGAATATATTTAGAAGATTTTATTACAGACTTTCAATATAATCACCCCCACCAAACCCACACTACCTGAGATGGTTTATGCTGGTCGTTGAAAGCGCGCTGAAGTCCTGCAATGAAACCCATTTCAGTAGCTCGGTTACAGCACATTGTATGTCGTTAATGTCGCTGAAACGCTCTCCTTTCAGGAACAGTTTCAACTTCGGGAAGAGAATAGAGTCTGCCGGTGCCAAATCTGGCGAGTAGGGGGGGGGGGATGCTGGATCACACAGATCAATTTGGAAGCCAGAAACTGGGTCACATTCAACATACAGTGACCATGCCGGCTGTGGTGCAGCCGCAGCAGCCAGCCGTTGTTTGGAAACTGCTCTTTTTTTGACACGGTTCATGCGCACGCAAAGTCGTTCCATCACTTCAAAATGATAGTGACTTTGCTATGGTGCCCTCACGAACAAACCCCTTTTGTATATTCGAATGATATTTTTGCTGTGTGGTTGATAGACATTGTTTTTTTTTTTTTCCACGCAGGATTGCGGTATGTACTGTATTTAAGTCATAAGCTTATTTCATCCTGCTGAGTCCCCGCCTTTCTGTAACTCAGTATTTGTTTACACTTCTGTTTTTAGTAAGCAGACCAGGCATGGGAGGAATATAGTTTCCTTCTATTTCTTTTTGTTTATATGTGGTCGCGCTAAATGTTTATCGCGCGAGCAATGTGTAGGTTGACGTATGTAACAGTAGCTGCCTTCTGCACCAGTTGCAGTCAGCGGAATTGTCTCGAACAGTGACCAGGAGCTTTGAAGCTGGACGATCAGTGTAACTGAAAGGACCCAAGATCCCGAGAATTGAACTCAATACAGTTCATTTGTATCAGCATTATTCACTGTTTGTGCACAATAAACTACAGTACACTTGACGTGGGGATTATTGCGAGTGTGTGCGGCCTGCCCAACTCCCCGTCTTAACCTGAAATTCGAGCTTCGTCCCTCCTGGAACAACATACGCGATACGTTCCCCCCACCGGGACCGCGCAGGATACAACACTCCTGGTGGATAATTCCGGTACCATTAAAAAAATATTAGCCTTGTCTGGACATGCGAATTTTGCAACCTGAAATTTCTGCTGCCGGGGAGAATTCGTTCCACGCCTTTCCATGCTTCGTCGTTTCGTTTCAGGAAGTAACTGAAGTACCACCTTTCAAAAGCAGTCACGATTCTTTGCAACACACCGCGATCTTGGTCAACAAACTCGACGTAACTGCTACAGCGTTCTACCGATGCTCTCTCTATGCAGCCGTTAAGGAGTGCTGCACAAACCGTGAAGAAATCTTCCTCGTCTATAAATCTCTCCCCAAAATTTTCCTGGCCGCTTCCGTACCGACTCCAAGACATTCAGCAAGTAGCCTAGTGGTTATTCACGTCTTCTGCCTCACAGTGGCTCAAGTTTTACCGCATTTTCGTTGGAACGAACGCAAAATGGCCGGCCTGGACGAGGATCGTTGTACGTACACCTCCGTGGCAGTTTTACTCGATTTGAAGTAAAATTTAATCACGGCACGTTGCTCCATGTCGAAACTTTTGACACACGCTTGCTTCCTCGGCGATAAAACGACATCTCCTGATACTATAGGGACGAGCACACTACCGGTCAGAACCATATACTCTTTTACTAATCTGTTTGTATAGCGCTTAAAAAAAAACAGTCTCAGTATTTATCGGGCCCATTGTGTAGATTAAACCCTGTTAGGAGATAAGATACAGTTTGCCTTACTTGTTCTTGGTTTGGGAACCTTCTGTTGTGCCTTGTTCAGCCTGCACATTGGCTTCTTGCTATGTGTATAGATCTCTTATTAACGTTGTCAAATGCTCAAGTATTCCCTTTTCATCTTGTTCCACATCTTTAAATGCTGCACAGTATCAAAAGCCTTTGAGTAATCTATGGAACACAGGTACACAGTTTTTTGGTGCTCCCTTGCCCTCTTCATGACCCATCTTACATTAGCGGTGTGGTCCCTTGTCTCACGCCCTTTCCTGAATCCTGTGTGTTCCATTGGCATTTAACGTTTTATATACGGCCCAGGTCATTTCAGAACATTTCTCAATAAGACCTTACTTGCATGGGGAATTAGTGAAATTTTGCAGTTATTCGTGCACTCTCTGACACACTGTCCACTCTCATTGACTATTTCACCTTTTCCCCCTACTTCATTTCATAATATGGTGATTGCTGGATTTATTTTGTCTTTGTTGACGTTTAATAGTTCTGTTTGTTTTTTGTCACGTGCAGGGGATTTGGCATAAGGCAGCTGATCTGAAGCCCATTTTACCCCATTCTCTGGAATCCATGGTTCTTTCTCATTTTTTTATTTTATTTTATTTTATTGTTCAATTGATCCATACAGCATGGGGTCATCACCCAACAGGATATAGAACATGTCAAAAATTGCATAGCATAGCATAAAGTAATACAGAAAACAAGCATAAAAATAGTATAAAGTAATGAGGGGTAAGGTAAAGCAAAAATAACAAATAAACAGTCAATATTTACATTTAATATTTAAAGTGTGTTACAAGTTCTGAATAAGTATAACACATATACATGATACCTTTAAAATTAATGCCATTCAAACATAATAAATAGGTAAGAACAAAGCCAATAAAGGTAGCTGTGGGTTTCCAATCTTTTAACATTTATTGTAGTTGTAATAGTCATTTAAGCTATAGAATGAGTGAAAGTGTAAAAATTCTTTCAAAGCTTCTTTAAATTGTTTTTTAGTTTGGAGAAGG
>Ga0131853_10018366_pt1 | contig 12722 bp, 7 predicted proteins | sample TergutLab28metaG_FD_92764 | JGI IMG/M metagenome (GOLD analysis project Ga0131853, IMG submission 92764) | Labiotermes labralis P1 segment gut microbial communities from Petit-Saut dam, French Guiana - Lab288 P1 (version 2) (version 2) | ecosystem: Host-associated > Arthropoda: Insects >...
AGACAGCAAGTTCCCCTAAAAAATCGATACTTTTTTTTCTGATTACACAGTGCCATATACCAGAAAATGGTTGATCAAAACCATTAGAACTTTAAAAATTATTTACTTTTTTATGGTAATTTTTTTTTTTTTTGGGGGGGGGGGGGTGGAGAGTACAGGTTTTCTCGTGCAGGGATAAGGTTGTATTCACCAGCCTCCATCATCAACCCCGAAGATGAAGGTTGATACTTTCTTTGTATCATTTGCAACCATGTACAAAACAACAGTGTTGAAGACCACAATTTAAATTTCCAGTGTCCTCAAAACTTTGAATCTTGAAATGACTGGTTTCTGTGCCCATGAGGTAATATGTTGTAATAATACATCTGCTTGCAGGGATCTGAGGCCTACAAGTTTGGACAAAGGGCAGGAGACATTTCGACTAAGATTATATCAGCTGTATGCCTGGGGAGGACCTCTGCTTATTGCTGGTATAGCTGCCATTCTTGACAATCTTCCTGGTGAAGCATATTCCTCGTTGCTCAAACCTCGATTTGGTCAAGGGCGTTGCTGGTTTTATGGTATGTTTTTTTTAGCACAAATAACAGTTTGGAAGTAAGGCATACACACACACACACACAAACACGCACGCACGCACGCGCGCGCGCACACGCGCGCACAGATATGCATAATCATATACATACAAAGGCTAGGCAGGAATTAATGCCTCCTATTTTTATTTTATGCTATTTACAAGTTAGACATGAAGCAATTTCTAAGAAACTCGCTACAACATTGCTGAGGGCAAAGTTATTTTTTAATATAATCTCCATCTTTTTCAACGTTATTCTTCCACTTTCAGACAAAAGCATACCTTCCTGCCAGATAGAAGTTTCCCTCCTTCCTCTGTAGTGCCACATTATCTGTGTAATGGAGTCCTCACATGTTGTTTTTCAAAGAACCAGATGGGTGGAAATGTGATGATATGATGTTAGGACTGTAGGATGAGTGCTGTACCACTTTCCATCAAAGTTTTATGATGGTCTCATTGGTTCATACACTTCTCTGTGGCCTGGTGTTGTAAGGGAGGAGAAACAATTTAACATTTTCCTTGTGTGGCAGACTGAACAAAGGCAAGCATTGAGACTTCTTAGTGTTTCAGTACAGCAAATTGCACTGTTGGTTCGCAGGGTTATAATTTCACATTATTGTCTCAGAGGACTGCAGCCATGATGGCACACTGCATTCTTGAATTTCTTCTTCCTTTGGGATGTCATGTGGCACCATTCTATAAACTGCTATTTGGATTCAGCTTCAGAATGTTGAACCTACGTTTCATCCCACATGACAGCTGGAGGTATGAAGCTACTCACCTCATGTACTGTATCTGTGCAAAACCTCTGTGGAAATTTCTTTTCTTGCCTCTTTGAATGCATCTCAATATTTGTGGCACCCAATAAGAAGAGTCTGTGGAATAGCCAAGCCATGAGCCTATAGCCAAGATACTTGTAATTATGTAACTAGTCATTGTAGTAAAACCTGAAACTATTTTCTCTTTGACTTGTCCTGTGATGGGTAACATGTTGATGCTGTCCAAATGAAATTAACTACAGGTTAGGGTAGATATACAGAATAAACATACTTAGCAACTTCAGACAGTTATTGTTAAGTTGTGTTGAAGCCATACAGCAAGCAAGGATTGGAAAGAACTGGACTGCCATTGGAAGTCGTTCCATGTTATGAAGGACTGTCATTGGTTACATGTTGCACTTTTTAGCTTTTATTAATATCGGAGTTGTAGAAGTTTGGGTCTTAATTGTGTTAATGGTCAATATGAGAAGTGAACTGGTCACCATTGAAGAAAACATGTTTGTTTGTTTTTGTTTTTTCCAAAAACATTCCTATTGTACTGAAATTTTCTATCATGCATCTTCTTTTATGATTGCAGGAGATGTGGAAATACTTCCATACTTCTACGGACCAGTTGGAATATTGCTACTGATAAACCTGACGTTGTTTGCAGCTACAGCTCGTGAGTTGACATGTGGTTTATGGAAGAGGGAAGTGGTCAAGTCTAACACTGAAAGGTATAGAACAGTTTATTTTATTTATTTATATTTTCACCTTCCTTTGATCCATTACAAGGTACAAGACCAACTGGATGTGGAAGTAGTCAAGATACTTTAGATAGTTACAATAAAAGTAGTACTTAATTCTTATTCTAAATACATAAAAATATCATAATTGTATGTTACAATGGGTTAAGACTTAAGTACACTGTCATAATTTAAATAATTTAGTACATAACTTTCTATGCCTGTACATGGACAAGTACTGGTTTAAAATTTCTTAGGTTTACAAATATTGTAGAACTCGTCTATCGAGTAAAGTGTTGTCTTTAACAGGAATTTTTTTATGAGTGACCTGAATCTGACGGGATTATGAGATTCATTTTTTAAGGTGGGAGGAAGAGTATTAAACATCTTTATCCCCATATTGTAGGGTCCTAATTGGTACTTCTTTAGGTGAGCTGAGTGCTTGATGCTTTTCTTCAGAACATGTCAGCACAGTGTGTATGGTGTTAGATATTGTGTATGCCAATTTTTTGTAGTCAGAATGAATAGTTTTGGTAAGTAAAAGATTTTTAATTATGTCTTAACTGATGATGCTGTATTTTTCTGCAGTTTTCAACCACATATCTTGAAAAAGTTAATATTTGACTGATAATGTCAGAATCTTGTAAGTTCCTTTTCTACTATTAATAAAAATCCAACTAGATGCAACAGTATGCAGACATTTATTTACTGCAAAATCACTCTACATGTTTCGGGCGTCACAGCACCCATAATCAGGAGTACTAAAAACTGTAACCACAGCCTCTGGTACAGGTCATAATATCAGTACAACTACTTCCCTCCAATGTGGTCAGATTGGGACTTGGAGGGAAGTAGCTGTACCGATATTATGACCTGTACCAGAGGCTGCAGTTACAGTTTTTAGTACTCCTGGTGATGGGTGCTGTGACACCCGAAACATGTAGAGTGATTTTGCAGTAAATAAATATCTGCACACTGTTGCATCTAGTTGGATTTTTATTAATATTGAATTATGATGCACGGAACCATGAGCTTAAAATTTCTTTTCCACATTCACTGGCAGATTCCTTTCAGATTTATTAAAGGGTATCAAAATGCAAACAGCTTTAGTGGTGTGCAGTTCATAAAACAGTTATATAACTGTCAATAGGTGCCCACAGTATTTATATATGAAACTGAAAAGGGGGGTTGGACAGAGGGATGGAAAAACATTCAGCCTCTCAATATGGCTATGTTGAAAAGACAGGGGTCTAGAATATTTTATAAAAAGGTCAAATTTATAGCTCACCATCATGGTTACCTCCTTGAATATTGTCTTTGTAACTGGTGGTTCCTGCATCTTCACAATTCTTACAGTATTAATTTATCCCACTCCAAAATGTTGGGTAATCATATTTGTTGTCTGCTGCCACATTCCAGTTTCTGTAGAGTGCTCGATAGCTGGTATTAGTGCTATCAATATCATTAACTCTACCTGCTTAATGAATGTTCATAGCTTAATGAGTTTTGTGTTTAATAATTCACTGTGGTGCATTTGCTGAAATTTCACTGAGGGATCCATAGGCATACATGCTGTATTCCCAGTATGAAACTCTGTCACTTACTTACATGACAAATGAACACGTGCCATTAAACTGCACCACTCACAGATGTAAGAACAAGTTGTTTAATGTAGTAGCTATTATACATCATACAAACATAACTTCATAATGAAACTACTTTTGTTTCCAGGGCAACCCTTGGCCGAGTGTGTTTGAAGTTGGTTGTGGTAATGGGACTAACTTGGTTGGCAGATGTGATCTCTTGGGCTGTAGGTGGCCCACATTACATCTGGTATGTAACTGATCTCATCAACACGCTACAGGGTGTATTGATCTTCATTGTGGCTGGCTGTCAGCCCCAAGTATGGTCTGCCATAAACAGACTATGGTGTCTGCGACCACAGCATACCCACAGGACTAACATGGGGAACCACATCTCTCTCTATTCACAGGGACCACCATCCCTTGGAGAGTCAGTCACAAACAACCATTCAACGAAGAGTGCACATCTAGAGACACTGTGTTGATAAACTTGCAAGTAATGTTCCACCTAAGGATATGTTAGCACACAGACCAGTTATTAGAGACTAACATGAACGCCTGACTGACTAAATATATGGTTCATACAACACAACAAAATAAACTTCATGTGATCCAGTGCTCCAGTATAATACGTTATCCAAAAGATACTATGAGGCAAAGCAGGAAATTTCCATAAATATTACATATTGACTGAATAATTCTTAGCTAGAGCATGTTGCAACATGCAGTGCCCTGTTACCAAATAAGTACATACCAAACTATGCAAATGCCAAAAAGTTGTCCCACCAAGTGAATTATGAATATATATTTTTGGTGAAGAGAGGACAAGACTGATGCTTTAGGAACTGGCTCTCTAATAACCTTTCATCCAGGTCAGTTCTTAGACTGAAGGCAAAACATTCTTGTTTCAACATAACTGCCAGATATTTGAAATAGTGTTACTATTTTAAATTACTGTGAAGCCAAGGATTCTTTTTATTACTCTACAATGCACTGAGTGTACTTCTATGCATATTTCATTAGTACATAATGGAATTTAATCAGCTGTTGGACAGTCAAGTAAAAGCAGTTTTTTAAGTCAGTAGTTTTTAATATTCGTAAAACACGTCATAAATGATTATTTGTTTTGCTGCTGTTTGTTTTAATACAGTGTGACATGCATACAAATATTTTTAATGCATTGCTGATGACAGTGTAAAACTGTCCTGAGATGTGTGTGTTTGAACTGCAAAGTGCATGCTCAGATATGGGAAAATGTTTGAATGGAAGAAAGAGTAGAGTAGACACATATTGCAGTTTGTGAACCTGGCTTATGAGAGGAGGTTGCATGTACCGAGTTGTTCCAGTTTTACAAAGACTCAGATAAAAAGAACAGTGAGAAGAATACCTGAACAGAAGCACTGTTGTATGTAAACTGATACAAGCACAGTGCTGGATTATGTCAATAAGGTCATTAACTTTTAGGCACCATACATCCTATATATAGGACAGGCATACTGCTACTCCCCAGAGTACGCTTTTTATATATGTAGTCAACAAATATATTATTTAATTTTTTTTTTTAGACTTTAACCATTTTCGTTTATTCCTCCACAAAATGTCATGTATTTCCTAATGTTACCCTTCATGGTTCATAAAATATTTACATTGTACATAAATGGTGTGCTAAACTGTAAATGTCCAGCTCCAGGGCCAAAGGGTTAATGTATGGTTGTAATTTTATAATTTTAAGGGAATTCACCCTTTTGTGCTGTGTTTCTTGGTGTATATAATACTATAAGTCACAACAAACTTTTAATAGTATGATTAGTGAATGCTACATGTTTCAGTCCTGTGGACCATCATCAGGCACTAGAGTACATGATTTAAAACGTGAGTGAGTGTGCTAATAGATATTTTGAAATTTGTTAGATATCACAAATTTTTACAAATATTTACAAAATTGTCATAGCATTGAATTGTATGTATTTTCAAATGCTCTTATACCTTTCTTGATTGTTTTATATTTCCTATGGTCTTTCTAAAACTGTTAAAAATTGTGTTGACTGGTTCGTACTTGCTTGAATATTCAGTTGAATGGTGTATTTTGGGTAAGTGTAATTTACCTTGAAACCAACAGGTACTTGTTATGTGATTTTTGGAGTTACTTGGTGGGTTGAATTTATAATCAAAGTTACTGCACATAATATATGTTTACATTTTGTTATTTATGTTCTGTGTCATATCGGTTTATGTACGCTTCTGTTTCTTGTGTCGCGTTGTGACTTACCTGGCATATGGAGAATACGTGACACAAGAAACAGGAGTGGACATAAACCAATATGACACAGAAAATAAATAATAAAATGTAAACATATATTACGTGCAGTAACTTTGGTTATAAATGCAACCCAACAAGTAAACTCCAAAAACCACCAAAAATCACATAACAAGTACCTGTTGGTTTCAAGGTAAATTACACACACCCTAGATACACCAGACAACTGAATATTCAAGCAAGTAAGAACCAGTCAACACAATTTTTAACAGTTTTAGAAAGAACACAGCAAATTTACAACAATCAGGAAGTATATAAGAGCACTTGAAAATACATACAATTCAATGCTATGACAATTCTGTATATATCTGTAAAAATTTGTAATATCTCACAAATTTTAAAACATCTATAAGCATATGTACTTATGTTTTAAGTCATGTATTCTAGTGCGTGATGATGGTCTGCCAGGAGCAAAACATGTAGCATTAATTGATGATTGTATTATAAGTTTGTTGTGATTGACGTGATCATATCACCAATTCTGACTGTCATTTTTATTTAACTCTACTCACTCATCTGAGATTAGTTAGGTCACTCTATAGATTACAGGAAAACCTGAATTTGCTGTTCTTTTCTCAATATTTATACTTTACTTGTACTTGAATTAGTGAAATTCAGTGTGCAAAGTGATATTTGTAATGGGTTCCTATCATTCTGTGTTACCATATAGATTTAACATTTGCACAGTGGTTCAAGTACATATTGTGGTAATCACAAGAGCATTAGAAGGTTAAGTCACACAGTATTTATGCGTGGAATCCTATTCAGTATTAGTTGTACATGTAATCTGTGAAATGTTGTCAGTGAAGTGCCATATATTGTGTACCATAAAAAAATTTGAATAATTAATGTTTGTTTTATTAGATGTATGAGTGAGACATCAAGATTACTGCTTGGGAAAAATATGAGGTGAAGTGTGAACTGTTTCATTTTCTTCCATTCTATGATGTTTACAAGAGATGTTTGTAATCTAAAAATTCTCTGCTTCAGGTACAAAATTAAGAGAAGCATGATGGTACAGAGTATGATCTAAAAAGAAGAAATGACAGTGATAATTATGCTACAAAATGCAAGATGGGAAATTGAGATAAAAGCCCTGTTGTGACACTCATACCTCTGATTTATAAAATCAGTTAGCTTTTGGTTGACATCAGTCAACACAAAGTTTCTTATCATTCACATTTTGACTTAGATGAGGTAATCAGCAGTGTTTCTAGCAATGTTTTTATTAACTTTGTACCAGTGCCAATATGATTTGTGTTTAGTGTAATATAAGACACTTGGTCTTAATTAAAGTATTTAGTAAACCCAACTGCATACTTGGATATCAAATGCAGTTAATTATGAGTATGTACTTATGATAAATATCTTTTAATACCCTGAATTTTTGCATATATTATGGATAAAGATGTAGAAATACTAGGATGCCACCACTGTCACCATGATTATGCATGTAACACCTTGGATGTGATGGACGATTGTGACTGGGCTGGGTGATTGGGGATGGGGTTCGTGTACATTCCCCAGATGGGCCTCTACAGTGAAAGTGACAAGGATCCTGGGGCCTCCTGCAAACGAAGCTATGCCTACCCATCCTACCTGACAAGGAACCATTTGCTGAATGTAGGAATATGATCTCCATTTTGGAAACAGCAGACATATCAATCAACATCTTCTCCAAACTGCACTTTTAATTCCACTACAATAAAACTATCCTTTGATTTGTGAACTTCCTGTCATTTTTGAACAACTGTCAGCTGTGATTAATCTTGTCTTCCAGATTGTTGTTTTCTGAGTTGCAACATTATATAATCTTGTACATGGATATCAGCATTCTGGAAAAACATTCTGCCACCATGTGATGCAGCAGATTTCTCCAAAATGTTGGTACCCACTTAAAACTATAACCCAGAAGACAACAGTCAGAAAACTGACCACCATGACATTGTCAGATTTTATAAAGTCTCAATCATTGATGCCAGGGAGGGACTCAGTGGTTACAGTATCTTCCTACCTAAATGGCATGTATGTCTGAAATAAAAGGAGTGCATAAATGACAGCAGGTACAGGTGTGAATATAGATTGTTCATGTCTTCAATATAAGAAATAAGGGATTGCTTGTATATCATCATTTTGTTTTGGATGCACATAGTTCCAGTAACAGCAATGACACTAAGAATGTTTTAAGTATTAGCAGACCATCTATTTACAGATCATTTGTCAATCAAGAAAAATAGGTCATGTTTGTAGTAATGATAAGCTGGTGATGCCATGACAGTACAAATGTTCAGTGGATATTCCTCACCACGCCAGTCTTTTAAATATATCATGTATAAATGGGTCACCATAGCAACTGTTATTTTTTATGAAACATTACTTTTCTTCAAAAGTGTTCTGGAATTACAATTAGTTTGGCCATCAGAAAGCCCGTCTTTGACATCTCAACTAGTGTGTGAAATTTCGTTTCATATAATCCAGGCAAATGTGGCTTCACAGATTAAGTTTCAGTAACAGACTAAATGTGCGAGTTTTAGCAGATGATCTATCACAATTATTTGGAGTGATGAAAGATTAAAGTGCAGGATGGTGACTGATAAGGGACAGTTGAGTACTTAGACAAGCAACTGTTCTAGTTAACCTCATAACCTGTATGCATGGACTTCGCATTGAGCCCAGACATCTGAAATAATTTTATGTGGCCACCACCCCTTTCACATAACACTGGATGTGGCATTTTGTGTTTATGAGAATGAAAAAGCAACAGATAATCCAGTATGTTATATGAACAAATACTATTTTGTAGTGCTACTTCGTATCAGTTTTGTGTCAGTATTTCATCACTAGTGTGATGTTTCAACCTTTTCCAGTCTGCTGTTAAGTGCTTATTACAAAGTGGAAAAAGGATGCTGTGTATGGATACCATGTCCAGTCAATTGTCTGTGACGTAGGACCAGTGACCATAGGTGTAACTTGGGGGGGGGTTGGAGAATACCCATCCAATATTTTTTTCTACCTAACAATAGTTTTTTGGCTACTGAGTTGGAGAGGTGCAAATAAAAAAAAATTTGGGTGACAGTGTGTGTGGAAGAGGGGTGGATGTATATTATGGACTGGTTCAAACCAATCTTGCTCCTCTTTCCAAGTTCCTAATACCCTTCGTCAATTTCGCATCCCCCCCCCTCCCTTTTGTGAGATTTTCATGGAATTTTGTGTAGGGGTTCTTTAAAAATACCATTTTAGCTTCATTTTAGTAAAAATGTTGCAACTACAGTCACATTTTACTTAAAAGTGTAAATGAAACTGTAAAGTGTCCCTCATATATAGCTTTGAATGGCAGTATGGTTGTGAACAGTGAACAGAAATGATGCATGAGAGAAATAGGAGACATAACCATTCAGCCATAATGTTCAGTTTCATAATGCTGACTGAAGATCCTTACTAATATATATCAACTAAATGAGGTACTGATTTTTTAATAATATAGCTTATTACTTTATATTAGGATATACAAGAAATGGCAAAGAAGGCACTTGAACAATATGTTTATTAAAAATGATACAGCACATCTTCCCATCCTTATTTATTCTTCTTTCAGCACTTAGCTGTTTGCATCAAATTAGTTAACATGATTTACACTGCTTTTTCCTGAAATTGCCGGTGTTTAACATGCCGAAGCAATCTCAGCAGACTCGAAGGTGTCACTCCTGGAATACGACTGGCAGCTGCTATCTGAAAATACAGAAGTTATTCTGAACCACAGAAATATCACTTCTATAATTGGTTTCCTAAAGAGCACAACTTATCAGTTGCAGCAGTGGGTTGAGTGATCTGTAAAGAACTTTTGTTCATTTCTCTCACTGTCTCTATATTTAGATGTGGTATAAACACAACTCACTGTTTGTGGACGGACAGCAGAGAGTTTCTCCTGTTCTTCAAAGGATAAACATAAGCATCTCCTAAAGAAATGAAACAACATTAATAATTAAAACACGTATATAAATATCAGAACATTTAAACAATTGAGGTAACAAAGATATGTCTTACGCTGTGTAGTCAATGTGGTTGGGTATTCTGAGAGCCTCATCTCGCCTAACTTCCATCACTTCTTCTTGCTGCTCAAGTAATGCTGCCTCATACAGTGCCTCTATTTTCAAACGCTGAGTCAGATTCCTGTCATCCACCAGCTGAGCGAACACATCAGGCAGAGCCATGGCGAGTTTCTCTACTGTAACCTCATCATGGCTGACTGACAGTATGTCATATGCACTAACAAAAGAAGTGTAAGTAATGTTGAAATAGGCCTGATGGCTTAGACCACTGATTCCCAACCTTTTTTACCAAGCAGGAAACCTGAAAATAATTTTCATATTCGGAGGAACCCCTGCCTCTGAGAACATTTACTGACCAGGGAAAGTTGATAATGGGAAGCCTTTCTGTCCCCATCACTAAGGCAGCTCTGTAACAGTGTGAAACTATCACAAAAACAATGCAACTAGCTAATAACTTAAATGAACTGATGGAAACAAAACAAGGAGGCAGCTGGTAGCACATAGTGATTACTCCATTATTACCAGTTGCTGGACGAAAATTCTTGCAATATTTTGCTCAAGTTTTGGAATTTTTAAAGGTATTTCAAAATTATTTACTTATTCCACAATTTTTTGCAGAACCCCATGAACAAAAGTTATTAAAAGAGGAATGATGAGCAATAGTGGGCGTGTTTAGGCATGCACAGAAGTAGGGCTCTCTGTGACTAAGGAGCCCATTGCTCCCAAATTAACCTAAAAATTCATTAGCACTTTGTAGACTTCTATGCAAGGGTCGAACAGACCAGAAATCTGACACTAAATTAATCTGCCTCTATCCTTCCAAGTTTCCAATTTTTCCTTCAGTGAATTGAAATTAACACCAAATGCATTTCTGTAGTTGCTGTGACATATATATAAGAAAATATTCCTGTCTACACTGATACCTCTGTTGAATACTTGTCACTCTCAACCAATTATGTCCCAAGAGCACACAAACCTTCCTCTTTACCCAAAGTGGTGTGTTCGTTCATAAATTAATCAGAAGTCACCACAAACAACTGTAATGTTACCTTTTTAACAGTGTTCCCTTTGCTGCAGGCATGTGCAACAACTGTCTCCAATGGTTTGCAGGTTTAACAATAGATTTTAGGAATTCAATACCATCTGCAATATTTCGTTCCATTTTGCACATCTTATGATATCTTTCTGAAGATAAACATCCAATTTCAAAACCTGAAAAATATGCAATATTGAGTTCACTCTGCTGCCAAATAAAAATATGTAGCACAGTTTTGGAGATGAAAGATGCAGATGGACAGATAAAGATACCTATTTGTCTGATCATTTGATTTTTTTAATGAATTTCACAACAAATTAACAATGGCGAATTACATACCTTTACGAGTAAGTCGAAGATCTGCATTATCAGGTCGCAGAAACAACCTAAACTCTGCTCTACTTGTAAACATTCTGTATGGTTCATTGGTTCCCAGTGTGGTTAGATCATCAATAAGGACACCTATGTAGCCTTCTGTTCGTCCAATGCAAAATTCTGGCTTACCTTGTACCTGGGGAAAGTAATCATATTTACGTTAAACACCCTATTTATATTTACGCACCAGTGTGGCTATCATGGAAAGCTAAACACTCTCTCTCCAAGAAGCAGAGTCCTTCTTGATAAGTCAACAATTTCTCGGCTAGCTGAGAATTCCTGAACATTTTATGTAATCCAGAATTTCCTTACAGTGTACACAAGAGTATGCCTTTTATCCCTACCCAGAGGCACATGAATCCAGTTAATTTCCTCCCATCTTACTTATGTAGGATCCATTTTTACATTTTATCCTCCATCCTATGACTAGATCTTAAAAGTGGTTGCTGCTCTTGAGGTTCCACCCCTGCCAAAATCCTGCATTTATTCTTTGCCCCCATGCCCCAACAATCTCATACTCCTTCACTTGCTCACTCTCACACACACACACACACAAAACAGTAATAATATCTGGCAATGAGATAAACAAAGATTGTGAATTTCCAAGTTACACTTCCAACTATCTTGGATGTATTGATGGATATCTGAACTACATTTCAGCTAAGCTTTGTGTTGGCTAGTCAGTCATGTATGTGATTACTCCTGCTTCTGGTGTCTAATGTTTGTCAATGTGAAGTTTGTTGTTGATAGTGTAGCTTGGATAGAGTAGTTGATATAGTATTTAGACTATGGGCTAGACAATCAGTGGTTAGAATCCCAGCAGAAGCAAGATATTTGTATCTTGTACAAAATGTCCAGACTGCCTCTGGGAACCACCCAACCTCCTATTCAATGGGTACTAGGGCCATTGCCTGGAGCTAAAGTGGCCAGGGTGTGAAGTTGACCACTCACCTCCATCTAGTTCCAAGGTTAGGAATGAGAGAAGCTATACCTGTATCTCCCTATATGTCTTCAGGGTGTGGAGAGGGACAACTTTACCTTCACCGTTACATTTTATGTTAACACCTATGAATATGAAGTAACTGTTACACTTTGGTTTTGATACTGTTCATTCCATGCAATATAGCTTGGCCTTATTACTACAGCCAACAATTTGCAGATGCTTAGTATATACAGGGTGTCCCAGGAGGAATGTGCCAGACTTCGGGAGAGTGTTCCTTATGTTAAAGTATACCGATATAACCCAAAACACCTATATCCAAAGTTGAACGGTTACGGAGATAATGG
>Ga0131853_10018368_pt1 | contig 12722 bp, 6 predicted proteins | sample TergutLab28metaG_FD_92764 | JGI IMG/M metagenome (GOLD analysis project Ga0131853, IMG submission 92764) | Labiotermes labralis P1 segment gut microbial communities from Petit-Saut dam, French Guiana - Lab288 P1 (version 2) (version 2) | ecosystem: Host-associated > Arthropoda: Insects >...
ATCGAACCAGAACAATACAACCCATGAAATAACTCAACAAATAAGTCGCAAGCTCCTGAGGATGGATGTATTAACATCCGAAACATGTTGAGCATTAAATAATGAAATAAAAAAGCAAGTGACCTCAAGTTGGTCTCCCTTTATTCAACTATCAAGATGATGCACGGTCCAATAAATATAAGTTAAGTGGGAGTTTACAATACTTAGAGTAGATATTACAGAGAATGGGCTTCTATAAGGGCATGAGAATACAAATTTTGATATTTGGGGTTTCGAGAAGGTGAAATATAGAAGGTGGTGAACAACGTTCCAGGTGATCAAGTGGTCTCCATCCTCAAGGCAGAAGTTGGATTTACACGTTCGTCGCGGACGTTAGTTATCGCATACACGGTTACACGCATGAGAACTCGATCAAAATACAAACAATGAAGCTGTTTTAAAATAAATTTGCTGATTAACAGGAGGCACCATTATTGAGGAAGAAAACACAAAGCCTATATTGCAATATCTAGATCAGAAAATGACTTTACCGAGTCGGACAATAAAATTAAAAAAATTTTGATAGGATTTAAGTACAATACCACGATGTGCGTTGTATGCGGATAGGACGAAACTGCACGATTCAGGACGTATAAGAAGAAGATAAACGAGAGGAAATTTGGATAAGGATATACGGAAGCACGAGGAGAAGAATATATAGAAAAAGGAAGAAAACATAAATACAAATAAACTGTTGCTTTTATTAGCCTTCCATTGGTGTAGCTTCCATAAAAGAAGTTTCTTTCTTTGTCTTTGGTCTGAAAGGGCAGTAAAGACGCAATATTTACGGCTTACCGTAAATACCTACCGGCTAAAATGGAGACGACAGAAAAAGATACAATATGGCTGTCTTTACTTCAATTTATCAACCAATGAACGCACATATAATTTCATATAAAACACTTTTAAAACAATTTAAAACACTCCGACATGTTTCGATCTTGTCAGATCATCATCAGGGAGCCTAGTTCCTTGCTAAAGTCATATTATAATATTCTTAATTCAATTGGTATTTGCAAACGAGGTGTTGTGACAGCATATAATGTTGTGTAGGAATGTACTGTGGAGCAGTGCTCCACAACACATTCCTTGGTTGATAAATTGAAGTGATTCTACAAAAATGCACGGTGCTACAATAAGATTTATGGCTGTCTTTATTTTACCTTGAGCTTAAAGTCTCAGAATAATTCGTTCTGTATCAAATCCAAGCTACCAATACAGTTACTTTATATGTGATGAATTCCGTCTAGTGGATGAAGGACAATCTGATTAGGCATAAAAACAAATTCTATTTGGCCGTACTGAAAGAGTGGACGTATTACAGAAATATACCCTAACAATCGCAAGTCTCAGTCAAGAAATCAAAATGGTATCAATAAGCACTGAATAAATTATACCGGATCAAAGACATATTTAAATAAAACAAAAGAAACAAATTACCCGACGTTTTCGAAAAATTTACCCACCCCTGTTTCCTATGCGGAAAAGAGAGCAGTGGAACATGGCGAGATCAAAGGATCAGAGAACCCTCGACTCGAGGAAATTTGATTGGCGGCAGCGGGAGAAAGACTGGAAACTTCGTCGCTTCCAGTTTTCTACCTCTGATTTAGTCGGTGTCAGGAAAAATGAGACGGCACGTGACATTAGGATGGCAGTAAAGTGCGGTGTTGTAGCATTCTGGCATAATGCCTGCTGCAGCACTATTTGTAGGCCCTGTATAACATACGCATATTCTTATCAACATCTTAATCAATACAATGAAGTAGCTCAGTAACTACGCATCTTAATAAGGCATACTACTAGCTACTTATTCTACTACCTAATTAGTTTTGCAACTACTCAGCCTACTGGGAATCAGTTTGACAATCAGAGGACCGTGCATCGTGATATATTCTTATAATAAAAGCCAACAAGATGCACTATTTTTCAACTTCAATTTGGTAAAGAACTCTACATGTTTCGGACAGACTTACTGTCCATCACCAGGAGTCTTGATACTGTATTCACAGCAACTGGTATTTGTCATACTAGTTATGTTGACTGTCTGCTATCGAGGTCGGGATGGAACTGCATGGTTCTTGTGCTTTGTCTACACTAAGCGCGTGTAACTTGTTAAGCCACACAATTCAAAAGCGTGTGGCTTGTCACTTCTCTGACTTCTGTTGAGTCACGTGAGTGAAATCTACGTTATAAAATAACGAAAGCATCATACAAATCAACATCACGAAAAAAGATATCCTTTGAATATTTATTAGTATTTTCGGAAGATTCACCCTCTAAAATACCATAATTTATCAGTGGATTCCATCTCATTTACGACAAGAAGACATGATCACTTTTAGCTGACAATTTATCGACGAAAGAAGACTCAAATAATATCAAAACGTAGGTCCAAACACTTCCCCGAACACTTTACTTTCATATAGGACTATTTGTACGAGGGGGGGGGGGGCTGATAAGTTTCGCCTCCACTTGAAGAGAAAATGAACGGGAAAAGATATTTTAATGAAATAAAAAAAAGAAATACGCCTACATCAATTATTTTCAAAGCTGCATAATTATTTTTTTTTTACAAAATCACTACGCACTTCAGTACACTTCCGCCAACGCTGAACTAGTTTTTGAAATCCGTCCTTAAAAAGATCGGTGTTTTGTTTTTGAAACCATTTCCTCACTGCAGACTTCACCTCACCCAGCGCCTTACTGTACTCACATCATCACACTGATCAATATAAATGGTTTGCATTCGTCTGTGAATTTCAATTGGAGGAACTTTTTCTGCGGTAAAGAATTCAATAACAGCATGCTGTTTGAACCGAACGTCTGAGAGCTCTTCTATTTCGATGTGCACTGGGTGAGGACTCTAAGCATCTGTGTGTTCAAGGTGAAGTATGATGGAAGAGAGATACCATGCGACTACACAGAACCGGTTTTATCCAGATATGTCTAATGTAAATAAAAATATTACAGCGGAGGCAAAACTTATCAGCCCACCTACGTACTTTAGACGCTACGTACTTTTGTAATAAAGTGAACAGGTCTTCCATCCTACAGAGTTAATGATGTGACACCACACAATCTGGTAAAAATTTGCCGAAATTTTGGGGAAGACTGTTGACTTCATCTTCAGGGTAGAAGTGCAGTCACCAAGCTCCTCCGCAAAGTTAGTAAATTTCTAAAAAAAACCACACTGTATCACAATATTCTTCACATTCTCAGACATGAGAACCTTCGGTATTGCGTACACAACTTATGGTACGTGCGATCTGGCAGGCCAGAATTGGAAATTAGGCGGTATGATAGAGTTTCTCAAAACAGTGATGTAAGAGAGCGTGCCCAGAATTAGGTCTACAGGAATGTAATTTGTATTAGTTGTTTCAACAAAATGTGTATTTATTCCTACGGACAAAACAACAATAATAGTAAAATTAAGAAGACATTTCAGTAAAAAAAGTATATAATTGGTACAAACATGTTTATTTCAAATATTTGTTGCTCTGAGCATTGTCGTCTATTTTAAACCATATTAGAGCCGCATAGAGAACTGCACAAATCCCAGGCGCAGAGGAGGACTTGATTTTGTATAGTTTCAGTTAATATGTATAGGCCCGCATTACGGAACGGGCTTCATCTCACGCATCTGGCGCCTAAAATTTTTGGGTGGTCCTATCCTGGAATATTTGTGCACCCAGGGGCCCCATATTCAAGGTTTCACCATTCACCCGAATAAAACAAAGAACAATAAATGTAACGCAAATGTATTCATTCTTCTATTAATATGCGACTTTTTTTTAAGTACTCGTTTTATCAATTCTCTTTTTCAGTTTACATATATTGGCATTGTTCATCGATAACACAATTAAAACATGTTTGTTAAATTTAACAAACTATTAAATTTGTTAGTTTTTTCCATTTCTTTATGTTATTTTGCAAATTCCCGGAAGCGTACTGTTATGAAAACATGCCATATGTATTGCACGGACGGATGTTGTTGAAAAGGTAGCTTTCGGTCCACTGCGTTCCATATAGTATGTTCGTTGAATCGTTACGTGCATTATTTACCCAATCCGAGAGAGGAACCAACCATGCAGATTGGACAGCTCAACAATAGGGTCAGTACAGAGGCCCATACATGTATCATTTGCACATGAACCGACCAGAACATGCTAAGGCAGCTTACGATCAAATCTCTTCTCTCTAACACGGATGGTTATTTTTGCGTTTCCACGGATTTACACTCCTCTTACATTTCTGTAATAAGCACAGACTCGATATTCTGTTAAGCAGTTTAAAGACAACATAATTTCGTTACTACTGAACGTTGCTCATGCTAATTTTTTTTAATCTTGTAAATAAGGCCAACTTGTATTAATAAAAATCCAACTAGATGCAACAGTATGGAGTCTGATTTATTTACTGCAAAATCACTCTACACGTTTCGGGTGCCTACCGCACCCATCATCAGGAGTACTAAAAACTGTAACCGCAGCCTCCGGTACAGGTCATAATATCGGTACAGCTACTGATGATGGGTGCGGTAGGCACCCGAAACGTGTAGAGTGATTTTGCAGTGAAATAAATCAGACTGCATACTGTTGGATCTAGTTGGATTTTTATTAATATGGACTTATGATGCACGGAATCATGAGCTTAAAAAAAGGCCAACTTGGTTCACAATTTTTCTTAGCTTATTTATTTCTTTTCTCTACATGTTTCGGACAACTATGTGCCCATCATGAGGAGAAATAACTGTATCTATGCGACATTTATTATTCTGTGTGGATGACTGTCTGGTCTGCCGGCAGACCAGACAGTCTTCCACACAGAGTGACAAATACCCTGTGTCGCATAGATAGTTATTTCTCCTGATGATGGGCACATAGTTGCCCGAAATATGTACAGAAAATAAATAAATATACTAAGAAAAATTGTGCACCAAGTTGGCTTTATTTACAAGATTATACAAGGAAGCACGGTCAACAGAATATAAAATATATTTATTTACTCCAAAGCATTCAGACCGGCTCTTGTGTCCACCCAGCTTTCTAATAATGGGTACGGGGATTTATTTCTTTTTCCAGGGGTAAAGGGACTGGAGAGTAATGTTGATCACCAATCTCAATCTAGCACCGAGGCTAAGAATCAGTGGAGCCACAGGTCTATTCCCCCTACATGCCTTCATAACGCTGACAGAGACAACTTTACTGGACACAACTTATTCTGTATCATTTAACTTCACTGTTTCAGTCACATAGGTTAAAGACTGTGGGGGAAAATAACCATGTATTATCATGAAAGAATTTCAAATTTATATAAAAATAGTCATGTACTGGCATTCGACTAAAAGTCACTGAAGGAAACTACGAAAAACATTAGTCAAAATGTCTGGTACCCGGTATTTGAACTGTTGTCCTACGGAAACACAACACTAGCAAAACGTATACAGTTCATAGTGAAATAAAACACACGTAGTATTAACTACGGAAACAGGCCAGGAAACGTCCACTTGGAAGGTTGGAAAATGGCGGGTATGATAACATTCAGATGGATATTAAGGGCAGCAGATTCTGTGAATGGAAGGTCGATGGAACTAAGTCGGCATTATATCCAGTAGAGAGTTTAGCATGAGGAACAATGTTGTGCCTTTAGTAACTGCGATCACAGAGTTAGAAATAATGACTGTGGCTCTGGGAGAGTGAACAGATTATTTAATGGTCGGGATTTAGTTTATCACAGTCCTTCAAAATTTACTAATTTGTCTAAAACCGCTTTATGCGTCTTCTACAAAATGTGCAAGAACAAAATTTAATTTCCCTGTTTGTGTGTCCCGTCCGAAGTACACAACTCGAAAATAGCTGGACGATATGTGACATGTGGAATTTATGCCACTTGAGGCAACGCCACAAATTCTTATCTTCTAACTTTTCACAGCCGGTAATAAGAATATGGCAGGAGCAACAACTTAGAAAAATGTGAGCGACACTAGCGCCAGAGCTAAAGTTCGGTAACCATTGTAACCACAATTAACCAAGTTCAGCGCAGAAGTATGTTAACCACACAGTATAATCCAGTGTCAGAAAATATGTCTGGCTCCGGTATTAACCAATGACAATGAATATGCTAGTTTTATGAAACAAAAATGAACAACAAATTCGAAATTAAATTATGCATAGAATTCGTGTGGAAACTGTGTGCGTCCAGATACGAAATCAACCTTTTCAATCTTGTTTTATTTACAACAATTTTCCAGCGTGCTTGGAAATTCGATTAGATGCTCTCTGTCTACGGCCTTAACGTACCTTCCCACACAGCCAATACCCACCACTTCCCCCCCCCCACACACACACACCCACATGCACATATACACGCACACAAACAGAACTGAAACTGAAATGCTGCGAAGGGAGTGTAGTATGGTTACAGGATGTTCCATCCAAAATGTGGGTCTCAATTTTTCATACGGAAGACATGTCGTGTCTTCTCATGTCGTGTCTTCTATGAGCCCCTAGTGACCCGCTAAACTGCGAAGCATCAGCGTAAGGAGGGACACCTAATACTGTCAAATACCCCAGCGCTGCAGACACTATCTATATGATATACGGGAAGGGAATCAAACTTTCTCTACTGGGTAATATCAAATTCAGTTAGTTTCTTCCAGCTCACAGCCGACAAAACTGCAGTGTGTATAAGGGCATGATGTCGTACGAGCGGTACAGAATTTATACACAAGAATGCAGCTTTAAAATATGTTTTTTAAAATAAAATTTTGCCATAGCAGCACATAGGGGAAATAAAAATAACATCCATTTGGAAATAACAAATCCTACGAAGGCTAAAATTAAACTCTGTGTCGGGAAATGAGGGCTGATTACTGTATACGACACACGTGAACACATTATGCGGGTAAACGTCAGCGTTTAACTGTTAAACCTGGCGCAAAATACAGCTAAATCTGAACATTAAAGGACGACGGCCACCTACAGAGTGTGACGATACCAGATGCTGTATAATACAATTTTGACCTCCTGATGATGAGCACATAGTGCTCGAAACATGTAGAGGCACATAATAAATCCTATTATGAAACAAGAATTTGTGCATTAAGTTGGTTAATTAGCAAGATTATACTGAGATACACGGTCAGCAAACTATAAAAAAAGCGGTTAAACTTATTTTTCAGGGAAGTGTTCCATACAAGATATAAAATCGCTGCGATTACAAAGGAGTTACAAATTTTAATTACTTTCTTCTTGCAATAAGCTAATATGCAGTCCGACGTGGTAAGTAAAATTGCCGAAAGAATTCATTTGGTAAATATGCATGCATGCGGCCAAATTTTGATGACTCCATTTCTAGCTGTAATTTTTGGAAATACTCAGTACGTGTACTAAGAATTAAATGTGTAACCCATTGATCGTTTAGGCGGTAAGTCAGCAATCCAGTTAGTCAGCCAGAATGGTTGTAATTATATACGTCTGGGGATGAGTTTATAATAGTGATACTGTTCTGAATGCACGGGTTACGTAGCTTGCAATTAGAAACGGAGATGATAATGAAGAATAAAATGGTAGGATGCGGAAGGAAAAAGCTGCGAATCTTCGGAAGGTGCCATCTCTGGATTCCAATGCAAAGAATTAGGAAAACAACAGAAGATTGCTGTCACTGCGGACAGTAACTAACGCGGGCAAGATTCTGATTGAATAGGACACACGTCGGATGTCCAGGTGTCTTCTAACTGGATCACCCTGGTCGGCTGTAACTGGATTACTCTGGTTTGAATTTATAATATTATTAGTTTGGGCTTCAACAATTTCAGCCCAAAGACAAGAGGCGCACTTAGTACTTTAAAACAGGGGACCAAAAATTTTCCAAAAATCTAGAAGCCCTCTCCAAATTCGAGGAGCCAGAAGAATGAAATAAAGCAACGTCCATGCTAAGAACGCACCCAAGTTAAGTGCCATCGTACTAAATTTCATTGCGCGTGCCGGGATTTGGGCATTTATTTTCTTCATGTGCATATAGTGTGATGTACCGTCATTACTTATCACTGAGAATATCGACGGAAACCCACAATCAGTCGTTAAAGTAATCGCTTAATCGACAGCATATATCTCTAGGAGTAGCAGTGTAACATTATACTTGAGACACACTTCAGACTCCCTTAGCTTATGTTACAGTGATGGAAAAGAATGGAGAACTCTTTGAGATAAAATAAACTGCTAATGTCTACTGTTTACTGCAAATATTAATGCACATGTTCCCGTTATTATGTATCATGACATATAGTAAAAAAAGGTAAATCAGTCCCACTACAGGCCTGGACAGGCCCAGACGGTTCCAGGAAGTTAAGTTTCCCAGATTTGTTGACAACGGCACAGGATGGTGGTAGGTTGTCAGCCTTACGCACCGGCCGCCTTTACCCCCAGGAAATGTTCCTGTTACACATTTCTGTTAGAGGCTGAGTCGACCCCAGGGCCGTAGTGCGATCGGAAGGATCTTATGTCAATGAAAAATCCACTGACACCGGCTGGGATCGAACCAGCGACCTACCGATTTGTAGCACAGCACCTTAACCACTATTCCACCGCGGTCCCCCCATGACACATCGTACCATCCTAAAATTATTTGGCAGCACAGGGTAAATCAAATGGTCAAGATATTTAAGATTACATGGCAACCTGAAAGTTCATGACCGTGTGCTAAAAAGTCACATTGCCAGACAAGGCAGTTCCACACATTATTACTCAATCCAGCTCAGATGCACCTGAGTTCCACCCTTCCATAAATCAGTACAATGACGACCACTGACATCAAAACGAGGGCATATCCAACTCCCGAAACGTAGTGCAAACTGATATTAGATATACCTCACAAAATCAGCAACGTTAAAATGTGGTATTTGTATAATGCAAAAACAATTTATGAGTGCACCATAATTTTATAGGCGGTTAGCCATCAACATTCCCAATACTAGGTGGTGTATGAAATGTAAAGTGGATGGGAAGTGCTGCTAGAAAGATGAAGGTGAAGTAAAGGTAAAGCAATCCCTGACAGGCCTATTACAGGCTCAGAGGGTCCAAGGAGGTTGAGGCTCCCAGATTTATAAACATTCGGCACATTAAGGTGGTAAGTTTGTCAGCCTTACGTACTGGTCGCCTTTACCCCCCAGGAAATATTCCTGGTGCTCATTTCTGTTAGAGGCTGAGTCGACCTCAGGGCCAAAGTGCAGCCGGAAGAATTAATTGAATGAAAAATTCCAATGACACCGTCGGGAATCGACCCCGCGACCTTCCGGCTACTGGCACAGTGCTGGAGAGAGGAGTGACACATTATCCAAGTTTTAAAAAATCTATAGTATAAGGAAAAAACACTGTAGCTTAGTGAGACGTTTTAATTAATTAATATCCAAGTTTACGGAGTCGGGCGCAGCAAAGCTTTGTTACTATCCTATAATAAACTTAGAATTTCCTTCGCGATGTAGTCTTTAGAATTTAAATTAAACATCATATCTAGATGCTCTCGTTTGTAATTTTAAACGCCGTTTAAGAACAGATACAAAAGGTTTAATTAGAATATTACAGGATATAACCATAAAATATTTCCACTCACTCATAAAGTGTAGCAATCTTCTTCTGTACATAAAAAGCGTCAGTCTCCCGCTTCCTCATAATAACCATGAACAAAATAAATTTCTCCTTCTCGAAATAAATTCGATTCATTTCAAAATCTGCAGACATTTGTTACGGCTCTAATTTATGGTGACAAAGATAAGAACTTCCCTCATTACCATTTCAATTACTCGCCCCCTCACCGCTCCATCCACCCCTCCCCTAAATTTACACTAATATTACATTTATATCGGTCTCCCATAACGTTATTCATTGATATCGACGTCAGAGGCTGCGGTTCTGTATTCCTTACATTGTGCTGTGTACTGTACAGTAGGAGCTCTTAGCTTCTTATGAAGTGGATAAAGAGGTTAAGGTGTATGGAGTATTTTAAAGCTCAGTACTCATCAAAACAAGAGACAAAATTAGGAATATATGGAGCTGTACTTCCGGCTGCACACACGTCTTCATATTGTAGACCTTTTCCAAATCCACAGGCAGAATGCAGTGGTGTTTAGCTTCTATCGTCTACTGCCATTTCTCAGGTGTTTAGTCACCAATTTTCAGCGCGTAGACAGGGGTTCGAGCACAAGCCAGTCCATGGAACTGTGGGGGACACAGTGGCACTAGGAAGAGAGTTTCTGCTGGTACATAGCTGTTTGCCGTCAGTGTCATTCCCCCAGTGCTCCACGCTCATTCACTTATCAGCGACGGCGTATAACATTAGCATCTAACAGCACCCTTCCATAATATCCACCTCGAGCGCCCCCATTTCATTTTATAAAATTTCCACTATTTTTTTATGTTTTAATGTTTTATTTGTCCACGTGCCGATTCTGGTGGCTGAGTGGTTTAAGGCGTGGGTCTGCGGCCGCTCGCTTGCTGGGATTGCGGGTTCTAATCCCGCCGGAGGCATAGATGTCTGTCCATCGTGAATGTTGTGTGTTGTCATATAGAGGTCTCTGCGACAGGCCGACCTGTCGGTCAGAAGAGTCCTACTGAAAGTGGTGTGTCTGAGTGTGATCATAAATCCTCGATAATGGGGAGGACATGGCCCATGAGGGCTGTTGCGCCATGAGAAGAAATTGGTCTATTTATACATGTTTAGAGGGCAGTGATACACAACACTGGATTTGTAAAATGAAAAGCGGAAACAGCTAACGTCAGGTATGGAATGCTGCTCATTACAGTAATAGTAACCGTTCTGATGGTGAACGTGACGACGAGAGTAACAATCTTATCATCTAGACAGTGTGGCGTTTAAACATCCTGCCATCTACAGCTCGGTCAAGGCTGCAAATGACGCAGTGACTGAATGTGACATAGACAGTTGCGTTACACCAACTGCGCACCTTCCGTTCTGTCACAGGTTTTAGCCTCAATAATATCTGGCGGTATTATTTGGTTATACAAGATATCAGTCACTGAGGTCAGCCGCAGAGTCAGGCAGTCGATCAGTCACTCGGATCAGTCGAACAGTCACTGAGGTCAGCCGGAGAGTCAGGCAGTCGATCAGTCACGCGGGTCAGTCGATCAGTCACTGAGGTCAGCCGGAGAGTCAGGCAGTCGATCAGTCACTCGGGTCAGTCGATCAGTCACTCAAGTTAGATGGGGAGTCAGTCACTCAGTAATTCAGTTATCCTGCTAGCCCGAGTCACTGATCCGGCGACACAACCAGCGAGTCAGCGGGTAAGGTAATTGGTCAGTCAGTCAGTCAGTCGGTCGGTCGGTCAGTCAGTCAGACAGTCAGTCAGCCAGTCGGTCTGTCAGGTCATGGAGTCACGCAGGTCCATCATCCAATTCAGTAAACACACAAACAAGAAGCACACATACAGCAATGTCTCTACTTACATCTTACATTCAACCGCACTTCTATCACTTGCGACTTTGTGGAGTAGGATTCGTGAAGAGCGACGCATTTCAGCATCCTTCCATGCTGCTGCTTCGTGAAACTCAACTCCAGCACCGACGTGGCGACCCACGTTCTGGGGTTGTCCAGCTCTGTTGAGTTGCTCTGGTTCATACTGCTCGTGATTTCTTCCTCTCCTGCCACCAACACAACGGACAGTCAGCACAAGAACCCCACACTAAACTTGGCGATGCAGCCCATTGAGCTTTATTATTCTTGGTTAATACCAGTATAATGGGAGCCGGGACAGCGTACAGTCGGTACAGTGACTAGTCTATGGGCTGGACATCTGAAGAATTATGGCTCGACTCCCGGCAAGAACAAGATATTTACTTTCCACCCAGTGTCCAGACAACTTCTGGTACAACCCGACTTACGATGCGGTACAGCAACAAAATTTAGCTACGCAGTTAAGTAAATTGGTAACACTGACTTACCGAGTAACCATTTGAGTCGTGCAGGAGGATTCCCATATCGGCTAACGCATTTGACAGTGGCTCGCTCTCCAGCCTGAGCTGTAACATTGTGTCCTGGAAGAACCTGACTTGTATTATATTCCACCCGCGGTCGTTGGGGCGCCACTGTAAAAAAACAGCCAGAATTAAAAATCGGTTGCACTGTATATAGCAATAGGTGAAGCCAACAGAAAAGGATTTTATACAGTTACAGTAATAAATAAGAAACCCATTATTCTAAAAGACAATTTGTATATCACGAAAGCCAAAAACACAAACGCACACTCGCACGCACCTATACATAAAAAGGTAAAGTTCACCCTAGAAAAAACCACGAAGGCTCACAGGGGGAGTAGAGGTCTAGCTCTACTCTTTCTTTAACTTCGGTGCTAGATGGGGTGGGTGATCAACCCCACGGCCCGGCCGATTTACCCCCGGGAAAGACTCGGTACCGATTGTGTAGGGGGCTGGGTAGGCCTCAGAGTCGGTCTGGACAGGTGCGCAAAATCTCGCCCCCACAGGGATTCGATCCCTGGACAGTACAGCCCGTAGCGAGTCGCTACACCGACTACGGTAACCCGGCTCCACACACACACACACACACACACACACACATACAGGGTGTCCCAGGAGGAATGTGCCAGACTTCGGGAGGGTGTTCCTTATGTTAAAGTATACCGATATAACCCAAAACACCTATGTCCAAAGTTG
>Ga0131853_10018371_pt1 | contig 12721 bp, 9 predicted proteins | sample TergutLab28metaG_FD_92764 | JGI IMG/M metagenome (GOLD analysis project Ga0131853, IMG submission 92764) | Labiotermes labralis P1 segment gut microbial communities from Petit-Saut dam, French Guiana - Lab288 P1 (version 2) (version 2) | ecosystem: Host-associated > Arthropoda: Insects >...
ACGAGGCTGACTGGACCCCGTTCCAGACCCACTACTACTCAGAAAATCTGGTAGCGCCGGGGATCGAACCCGGGACCTCTGTATCTGTAGCCAGAAACTCTGACCACTAGACCACAGAGGCGGCCAGAGGGCCTGAAGATGACCTAATAAAGGTCGAAACATGTCGCCCTGACAATATACCATTTTTACTGTATATAAAATTAAGTGTTGTGTTATTGACTGACACGTTGTATTTATATGTTATAACACTTCGGGATGGAGAGCATTAAGTGTACAGTACAATCTTGTACATAGTTCCCACATGTTGCGGCCCTATGATCAGCTCCCTGTAGATGGCGAAATAATAACTTCCAAACATGTAGAAGATATGCAAATGACTGTAGGCATAAAATTCAGAATAGTGAATCTGTTGGTGTTACATGAATTATTTACTGAATGATGTGAAATTTGTAAGCTCCCCCACGCCTCGAGGATCACAGAACGAAATAAGCTCTTGCACAGGAATATTTCAACGGCAGCACGCTGAAAATGGCGACGTTTCATTTGTCTGAGGCACAATGAAAGCGGAACGAATGACGGCTGCTTTATATACCAATTTCACTCACTCGTGTCTTCCGCATGTACTTTCAGTTCATTACACGTCACAATTCGGATAAACCTGTTCAGTTTCTATCGCTCGAACTTCGACGGTAACCAGGCGACACGAGGACGTGCACCGAGTTCGAAACGCACGAGGGGCACAACGGCATGATTCAGATTCTTTCGCCTTCTGTTTAATGAGAGTATGGGAAATCCAAAGTAGGCGATACTGCTGAGTAACGAGACGGCTCTTTACAGGGCGCAGCCTTCGGGTTGTAACAGACAGTGTGGCTGTATAAAAATGCTGCCACACATTACATTGTTGTGATCTGACTGCATAGCGTCATGAGTTCTTCGACGGGCAACTGATAGAAGCAAACTTTAAAGCTCATAAAGTATAAGTTATCAATTTTCGGAGTGACAGATACTTGAGACATAAATTTGCTTCATACTAATGAACAGAAATTGCTACTCCGTCCAATATAGCCTACTGCTTACGTGCATTATGCATTTCGTGCACGTCGCGGTTCATACAGGGAGTTCAAGCCTATAAATGCCTCTGAAACTGGTTAAAAGATGTACATGTAACCTGCAATATGGCAGAGGGGGAGAGGAGCGAGGGAGGATTAACCTTTTGACGCCTAATGTCAACTATAGTGGTCGTACCGCACCGCTAACCTCTAAAGTTGCATTTTATATATTTAATCAACAAACATAGGTACTGAATATTTTAAACATGGTATATACTCTCCGTTTTTTTCCCCCTTCAAAATGCAGTTTGTTTCATAATTCTAACATATTTGGTTACTGTATTATTCACACTTTATATACAGGATGTGCTAAAATTAAAAAAAAAAAATTCCGGCGCCAAAAGGTTAAGCTGAAACACGTCAAGCGAATTTTATTTCCGTTCGATTTTCGTTTTCCGCTTCGCGGCACACCCATTTAGCCCATGACTAGTACAAGGAAAAAGCTCACCTTACTTCAAAATTTCTGTTAGGCGCAACAATTGTACGTGTTCGTCTCGGGCGCCAAGAACCCGGCGACGATACCGCGTCAGTTAATTACAGCGCCGTGTACAGTACTCGGGCGTCTGATTTGTATTTACATTTTACTAGTTATTATTGTACAGTCCACGTACACGCACTGAGGGTTTTCCGACATACGGGAACGTCGAATTGTTACTTTGTCGTAGAACGGAACCCCGCCGTTAAGTCTTAGGGTCTTCTACTTCCGCCTCTTCTGTGGCTCCACTACCCACGAAGGACAAGCGCCTCCCTGGTTGCTGTCCTCCATCCATCCCTCTCCTGGGCTACTGTATCCAGTTATCAATTTACATCTTTCTTGTGCCACGTCGAAGAGTGCTGTAACGTGGATTTCCGTCGCAATCTTGAGTTGTATATACAGGGGTGCTGATAAGTCCTTAGCCCGACCAGGAAGGAAACAAGCTAATGTTTGTCAGAATAGCGTGAATTTCCTTCGGTGCCTTGCCTTGCAGGGGGGGGGAGGGGGGACTTGATGACAGCTCACGTCTCCATGTTGTTGAAATCGCGCCCGTCCCCAACATGCTTCTGAGCTTGTTTCCTTCCTGGTCGGGCTAAGGATTTATCAGTACCCCGGTATTCTGTTCACTGTCGGCGAGTAGATAGAATCCTCCCTCCACAGGCTCCCACTCATACGTATCAAAAATTATAATTTAACCCTTTAAATGCCTAATTAAATCCCATCTGTCATCTGCTGGCATTATTAGGAACTCACCATATTCTCCACGTTAGCAGGGTAAGGGTTAACAGCGGGATGTGTCATTCGTATTAATTTCCTAATATCGGAGACGTCGGAGTGAAGTTTGCGACGGCCACAGTTGCTTTAAGCGCGTTATCACACGCACGTTTACAAACCTCTATAAGAAAATGTTGGTATGCGATATAGCTTCCGTGACAGTAAGTCTTTCAGAAACAAAGAGAATGAATGTTACTGGACGCTTTTCAGATAGTATTGTCACTTTTGTTTTTGAATATTGCATAAACCAGTAACTTGAGGTTGACAAGCTGGAAGGGCGGTTTGCATTAACATTGCACATGGAACAGGACCGCTAGAAATGACAGCCGACATATCCCCCTGACGATAGGAAAGCAGAAGTGTCAAACGATTGACGTCATTCCCACTTACTGCCCGCTGGGATGCCGATACGACAGAGAGAGTCGCATTATCACTTACATGGCGTTGAAGGCTGACAGCCACAGGAAGCAGGGCTCAGTACAGTAATTATATCCCTCTCACATTGCCAAGGCCAACAAGAACGCTTTAAGAATGTCGCACAAACAAAGAAACAAAAAAGCGAGTCTTGTTAAAAATAAATTTAGTAACTCAGCTTCCGACTTCCACACCATTTTCCCGCGACAGGTAACGGAAAGGTGCAAAGAATCAGTAATGAACAGCGATATGCAATGGAAATTAACCATGATAAGGTTTGAATGGGAGCATCACGATGTGCTTGTAACGTAATATAATAATTAAATAGTGTACGTCAGCACAATCACTTTATTACTCAAGGTAAATTATAAGGCTACATGTTTCGACTACAGATTAGTCATCCTCAGGCCTATTTTGTCAATTGTGTCACAGGATCCCAAAGTGTGCATAGCATCTTGTGACACAATTGACAAAATAGGCCTGAGGATGACTAAATCTATAGCCGAAACATGTAGCCTTATAATTACCTTGAGCAATAAAGGCTGACGTACACTGTTTAATATTGTACCACGAGAAGGCGTTTTAATAGAAAAAATGTGTAAAGGAGTTTTAAACGCATCCAAAACATAAGAAGCAGAGAAAAGCAAGAAATTATTTAAAAATTCTGGTGCCCTCACCTGCTCAAGTTTAACCTTCATCGATGTATGAGACTATATGCTGGTCTTTAAACTGCACTGGCAAATGGCCTAGCATGCCATATGGCGACCTCTCTGTGTTTGTTTGGAAGCAATTCAATGAACCCGGAACTTTAGGACTTACGCGAAACGACGGGGGGAAAAAAATTTGTTTCATTCTTCTCCAAAACTTGTGTTCCAAACATTTTTGGTTATGATAAGGAGTTGGCAAGTCACGCGCGGATTAAGCTCAAAATAAGCGCAGAAACGTGTTTACATCAAAGCGACAAGTGGCCGGTACTGTTATACAGTTTTAACCAAAACTGTAACGGCCGTCACACTGCGGCTGAGCTCCCCAACATCTAATTTCATGATAATCCGATCAGAAGTTCTCTAGTTGTTTCATGCATATAGACGGACAGGGAAGGACCGAGCAACTTCCACAGACATTCCGCACGAAGCAAACGAGCATAACAGGACACTAAGAATTAACACATGAAGAATGAACTTTACACAATATCCTGAATTAAATCAAGGGACTAAAAAATACAGTCTTTTTGTGGTCCTCCTCCAGACATGAGGTAAGTTTTTTCTTTAAGTTAGGGGCCACAACGGATTAGTATTTTGGAGTACCTGGGAGCCGGAGGGCCGTGATATGAAACTACGTTTCTAGCAAGGCTACCAGCTTTCTAAGAAACACGGTGTAAGTATTGTGGAATGGCTTCAAGTGGCACAGGACGGGGCCCAGTGGCGGGCTCCTGTGAACTCAGTTCATTCATTCGGACGCCACAAGTAGAGAGCTTCTTGACAATATGGCAGACTGTATCAACTGCTCAAGGACTCTGCACATGGAGTACAGTTCATCATCATCATCATCATCATCATCATCATATAACTGTCATGGAGATGGGCCACTTGTTGACCCGTTCCGGTCTCACGTATCCAGAAGTCTTTTCAGAGTCTACCATGATTCCTTCTGCCCGTCGGGGAGTAGTGTTGAACGGTTAATTAGTTACGTTAATTCACACACAATGAATCACGTAAGTTAAATTCAGTTAAATTTCTTAAATGGCGCGGAATGGTGACAGAATAAACTATGCTTTCAACCTTGCTCCCTCTCATACTTACGTTCATGGCCCGAACCGGTACAAAGTGACTCATTTTTTTCCCCCAAATCCTTCCACACAACTGGAACTGGAATTCACCCAGACTGAGTTTCACAGTTCACACAGCGATGTTTGCTAAATCGCACGGGCTATATAGGTTAACGACTAGTGGTTCAGATGTCTGTGAATGTTAAACTGACGCGTGGCTTACTTCAAAGTGCCAACCATCCCACTATTGTTCTAAAGACTAAAAAAGCCTATTCAAATACCCGCCAGGAAAGGAAAATGGCCGATCTAGAATCTAATAGTAAAGTCCCACATACGAAACACTATGTAACACAATTTCCAGACCACGTCTTGTATCCTCTAATTGCTCAGGTTCAATAGTCTGGTTACCATCGTGCTTGCTACGTCCACGAGATACGTACAGCGCGTTCCCTTCCGGGTACTGCCTATGTACAAAGACAGAATACATGAAAGCACTAACAAATGATAAGTGCTGGCAGCTCCCCATGTTTAAATATTTGAGAAAAATCGTTGACATTCACAATGATACAGGGTTTATTCAACTCAGTCTTCTTGCAGTACGCATACAGGTCGCATCCGGTTTATGTGTCATATCAGAGGGGACGGTGCTAAATGGACGACTTTTGCTGCCAGTGGCAACTGTAAATGTATTTAACATCACGCAGGCGTCCTCTGCAGCAAGGACACTCCATTACCAAAGATGTCACAAGTGAATTGCTCCAAGGTACGCGAAAGTAAGCATAAAATACTGTTCTCAATGGCAGTCACTATAACCCCAATGCAGGCTCCAGAAGGGGCCCTGTGGCGTATAGTACAGCACGAAAATCGCTTCTATCACTGTCATTGCGGAACAACAGCATAGTACAGAGTGTTTATGTCTCAGTACGCGAATACTTTCCTTATCGATTGTTCAGAATTAACCGACATAAACGTGAGAAGCAAGAACAAACGATTCGTATAATTTTAGTCTCTGAGCTAAACCATTCTGCGGAGTACCGAAAGCATCACCCCTTGTAGGCAAGCACATTCTGTTACTGTAAAATATATGTCAGAACTTAACGTTAAACGCTGCATCAAGTACCAGAAGTTTCTTCCACGGTGCAGAAACAATTTCCCGTTTCTCACTCCAAGTTGCACCATTTCATTCGGATGGTTCGCACGTTGCCAACTGGTCATACTGCTGTTTGACGTGAAGCCGATACAACTGAAAAACAGTAATAGGACTCAAGCTCCACACCTTCTGCTACTGGATCAACGGCAAACTGCCAAAAGCGAACTGTGAACGGAACGCACAGTTCGGAATTCAGGTTTCCGGTTCCTGAAGTTGGGGAAATTAATGGGAAACAACCGCGACCGGCAGGTCATCACTGCGGCGTTGTCGCATCGTACAGCCAGCCAAAAAGCTAACTTATGTGAATTCGGCGTCCCTTTCATGGTTAAACCATTCCTCCATGAACAACGCACAGGAGGAAAAATGAAACTGCATTTAATGAACTATAATAGTGGCTATGCTTATGCTAAGGACTTCCGCGATTCTGGGTAAGGCCTCGATGTGTTCGAGCTCAGGAACACTGCTAGGGCCGGAGCCCAGAACGCCCGTCATCCGAGTGGCTGAAGGCCACCGTGATGACGATTGGGGGGGGGGGGGGGGGGGCACTTTGGAGAATTACCTCTGTGACTGGGGAAAGATGGGCCAGGGTCCCTTTTAACTATACGCTGGTGAAGAAAATCACAGGGTAGCCGATCAGTGTCAGAGACTTTGTGTCGACTTGGCCACCTTGTTAACAGGGAGTCCGGAATGGCCTGCTGCCTTTCGGTCGCCTTTGTTAAGATGGCGGGTGAATTCAGAGAGCCCTTGGCTGGCACAAGGGCTCTCCACGTTGTCGAACTAATGGATTCTATGCATCAAATAACTGTCGGTCGGCGAAAACCGGAACCTTCAGACACGACACGTAAACGACAACTTCCATTGGACCGTCGTGCTGCCTGTAAGTAGCACAACGATTATTATGGAGAGGCCGCTCTTCATATCAAGGAGAGGGCTCAGCACGCTCACTATTTGCTCTGCCTTCTTTCCAACCTGGTTGCTGTGAGCGGGCCGGATCAGATGCATTGCAAATATCACCCTAAGACAGGGGGATAAATCGACCCTCTTACTGAGCAGGACTTGAATGGGAGTTCGGATATGTTTTGCGTCTTAGCAAACAGCAATGTGGTGACTCTTCAGACGCTGATAGCAAAACTCCAGTCCCGTAGCCAATGCTTCAATTTTCTGAGCTAGGTCTCCATATAATTTTACCAGCAGCTCAACGACTTGCTGGACTGGGCTACGACAATCTTATCACCCGCACAGAAGGCTAGCTTGACGTGCGGGTTGTTGCACAAGGGCTAGACACATTCACAAATCACGTTAAGAGGAAGTTCACTTGTAATCAGCAGCATGACTCATCCGATGTGCTAGTGCATGTGTTACCTCGACGAACCTGTCTGACGTTTGGTGACACTGAAAAGCATTGTCACTGCATACACAGCTCCCCCCTTCGCTTCTCTTCTAACCCACACTGCCATCAAAAGAACTGCTAGCCACCTGAGCAGGCGGGAAATGATGCAAACAATGCAAATTCGCTTCTTATTGGCTACATGTGTCTTGGTTTTGCGGAGTGAAACCTTCATGCCAAATGTCTGTGTCTTCAACATAAAGATGACACACTGCTTGTATGCAAATACGGCACAGTAACGTGCCTAGTGTTAATCTTACTTGCAACTATGCAGTGACAACTCACTCATCAGGTAGTGAAGTGGCACCTTCTTCCTGTCCCGGTGCATTGACATGATACACACAGAAGTTCTCCAGTAATACCCTCATGTCGATGTAGTTGAAAAACGCCTGGAAACTGGACACATCTGTAACAAAGAAAAGAAGACCACTAAATACAACGATCAAGACGCGTCAAATGTCTTATTGCTTAAGAAATCTCTTGGGATACGCTTTGCGGAGGCATGTCTGGCATGTAAGCTGACAATATAATACCGTGAGATATTTTGGGTGAGAATGAAGGCCAAATTCGGTGTCAAGATGCTAGCGGCGATAATCGTGATAATCACAATGACGATGATACCGTTAACGCAACTTTCGGGCCGTAGCCTGTACATCTGAAAGCGGAAACACTAAATCGCACTCTACGGACCTGTCGTACGACAGACTATGGAATGGATGTTTAGGAAGCCTATCCCTACAACTTGAATTGGATCGTTTCCATCCCGTTGTGTACATGTAACGAATTTATTAAATTGGACCGTCTTTACACAACATACAAATAACAGTTGCAAATCTACAACTGGTTAATTAAGCAACATGTTTCGGCCTTGTTCGGCCATCATCAGGCTTACAAAAAAGATGGTGTTAATTAAGGTGCATTCGTTTGCTATGCCGATGGGATCCCATGGTTTACATTGGTCTTTGTCTTTTTAAAAAGTATTTACTATTGATTAAAAACGATATAATACAATAAAATGTAAAATGTTATATAATTTTAATAACCACAGCACGAAGGTTCGCAAGAATTCCTACATACGACTTGTGCGCTACACAATACCCGCACGTGGTCATCAAATCCAAATAGAGAGATACCTGCGAGTTTTTATAGCCAAATATTACAGAACGGGAATTTCCACCCCGATGGAAAACAGTGCACACGCTAGTTAAACAAGTGTAACCTAATAATACAGGTCGTCAACTACGTCAAAAGTGGAATACATACGAGTATAAACTGCAGAGAACATAAGTGTACAATTTCATACGAACCAAGGAAACAACTAAGCCCCACTGAAAACATTATGAACGATTGTCTCGAGTACCCCTTATACAACCAGGCAATCAAGTGTATCCACAGTCGACCGCATAACCTACGTCCATCCCTGCTAGGATATTAACCTTTTGGCGCCGGAATTATTTTTTTAATTTTATCACACCCTGTATATAAAATGTGAATAATGCAGGAACCAAATACGTTAGAATTATGAAACAAACTGCATTTTGAAGAGAAAAAAAAACGGAGAGTATATACAATGTTTAAAATATTCGGTACTTATATTTGTTGAATAAATATATAAAATGCAACTTTAGAGGTTAGCGGTGCGGTACGACCACTATGGTTGACATTAGGCGTCAAAAGGTTAAAATCATATAACATTTTACATTTTATTGTATTATATAGTTTTTAATCAATAGTAAATACTTTTTAAAAAGACAAAGACCAATGTAAACCATGGGATCCCATCGGTATAGCGAAAGAATGTACCTTAATTAACACCATCTTTTGTAAGCCTGATGATGGTCGAACAAGGCCGAAACATGTTGCTTAATTAACCAGTTGTAGATTTGCAACTGTTATTTTTTATGTTGTGTAAAGACGGTTCAATTTAATACATTTGCTATCCCTACAAGCTGCTTCCATCCCTTCGAATACAGAATTTCGGCCATCAGGTACTTGATAGGTCGTACAAATACACATCGATGAAAAACAGCGTGAAGCTGAAACCATAACAGACGTTTCTACACAACAAGCAATATACACAACAACGTCTTACAAAACTCATCCCTCAGACATAAAATCAGCTACATTCACACACTAGAAGGAACAGGTCAGAAACGTTACAATTTTTTAACGGCAAAAATACCCGAATTACTTATAAAGCAGTGAACACCAGATTATCACACTTGTTAAAGACAAAGTAATATCAACTGAACCTACAGGATAACAGCAAGACACATCACTTGCAGTGCTAGGATTGTGCACGAAGATAGGTCGAACCATGGCACAACTCTTGGAACAAGATACAATGGAGGATCAACAACAATACGTAACAACACAGGTGTTGTGCAGCGTTTATCATGCACTGGACATTCCCATGGTCACATTATCAACAGGATATGTTGTGTATCACGAATACAGGTAAGCTCAAGAACGCTGCAGAAAGATATCACATACATATGGCTAGTGAAACAAGGTCGCAAACTCCACCTGTACGCCCACACCGTTAGCCCAGACCCCTCATCTGATGTCGTGACCTTGTTGACTACTGACAAGGTCCTATTGCAGACACCACAGTCCACACTTTCGACGCCAACTGCCGCTAGTCACAGACCTATGTACTCGCTCATGCTTAACACTCATATGTATTGTAAGTACATATCTGTGTGATTTCACGCTGTTGGAATGCTTGACTATTGGTAATGGGACCAACAGGTTGTACCGAAACGTCGGTATCTTACCATTCTATGCTGCGCAAATTCCCAGAATAGCTCAGATTTCGCATACACAACATCCGTTCACTGATACAATAATTTATAATGGAAATGAGCAAGCCCATCGCAAACTTCAAATATAAATTCGTTCTTATATTTATTGGACCGTGCATCATTGTAATAGTTGAGAATAAAAGACCAACTTGATGTCACTTGTTATTTTTATTTCACTTCTTATGCGCTCAACATGTTTCGGACATTAACATATCCATCATCAGGCGTGGTGTCCGTGTTGCAGGCTGAAGCTTCAGCCTGCAACACGGACACCACGCCAACCCATCCACACCGAAACACCAACACACATCGAACCAAGAACACACGACCAATGTGGTGATACAACAGAATAGTCGTAAGCTCCTGATGATGGATATATTAATGTCTGAAACATGTTGAGCGCATAAGAAGTGAAATAAAAATATCAAGTGGCATCACGCTGGTCTTTTATTTTCAACTATAAATTCGTTCATTACCATATAATAATACACAGTAACATAAGTATCATTTATTCAATTTCAGGCCACACTGCAAACACAATACCACACTATAAGCAGGCAATTCTGACATCATAAGATAATGCGCGCTTACAAGCAAGCAGTATCTTAGTATTACATAGGCACCCTCAAAATACCAATACAACATACATTTTAAAATTACAGTAAATATTCTGTATCGTTCTAAGATACAGGGGTACGCGAGCTACTAGCAGCCCCCTCAACTGGCATACACATCCGGATCAAAATCTCAATTTGCTATTTTAATTTGAAATTATAATATCTAATTCTGATTCAACACCATAAGGTTTTGACGATGCTGTATAACATACAGTCAGAGTCTTCTTCTTTTGGGCTTTGTCCATAGTGTAACAGATACATAAAGGTAAAAGTAAAAGTTCACCCTAGAACAGACCACGAAGGCCCAAAGGGGGAGCGGAGGTATAGCTCTCTTTCTTTAACCTCGGCGCTAGATGGGCGCTAGACAATCGGCACACGAAGGTAGCAAGGTGGTCAGCCCTACACCCTAGCTGCCTTTAAATCCCCAAGTATTACTCCTGATAATTTCTTTTAGAGGCTGAATCGAACCCAGGGTCATAGTGCGGCCGGAAGGATTAAGTAAATAAAAAATCCCAATGACCCCATCGGGAATCGAGTCCGCGACCTTCTAGCTTGTAGCGCAGTGCCTCAATACGCAATTTATAAATGTGCTAACAAACGAAATAATTGCATTTCTAAATGTGCGCAGAATTTTTCCTTGCGCGATTGTAGGCGCAATGAAGCTAGGTGACGGAAGACATTGCCGTGGGATAACACGGGATGATGTGATCATCCTGCGACCGGTCAGGTTCCGGTGTGTTGGAGTTCGGATATCAACAGGACTGCCTTATATGTACTGTACATGCCGTACTTCCCACTTCAAGAGACTTTTTTTTTTCTGAAAAGTGTAAAAAACTCACCCTGTGTCGTAACACCGGCAGGTCTAAGCTGTTAAATTCCACACACACACACACACACACATATATAGACACACACACACACTTTGCTAATTACAGGGTGCGTCTTGTCACATGTACCGTCTTATAAGGCGGGAAATTCAGTTGACCACGAGAACACTCCTTTCCGGCTCACGCAAAATCCGACTTGTGCCGGACATTCCGGAAGGCAACTACTGCGTTAATCTGGAAGTGTCTGTATAAGGGGTTGGATGCATAATTAATTCTAAACATTCCTAAACTCGAACCCCGACAGAGGCGAGGGATCAGTTTCGGGGAAGTGTTTCCAGTTCCCACTGTCAACAGGGCTACGTGGGCCCGGGTAATGACCCCGGTACTCCGGACAGCAGCCAGTTACTACATTTAATGAGCTATCCTGAGTTACACAAGAGCCTGCAAGCTGATATGTCACAGCAACGGGGGCCAGGGACGCTCAAATTCTTACTCAGACTTACACGTCCACACATGCTGATGTACAAAAGAAGAATTAACATCATTACTAATGTTTCGTCTACGCAGTTTAGTTCAACTCACTTATATACGTCAATTAGCACTCCTGCTAAACACAGGGCATGACAAATGACGAAGTACTCTGTTCAGGTGTTACCGCAGGCACTACTGTTGAAAACATGACGTCGAACTACGAAATAAATTGTGAGTAATCTAGAAAGTGGCTATTCAGAGGAGCCAATTTTTCACATAAATCAGTCAGAAGAATGGAAAGTTTATTCACAAGATTTACACAGTGTAACCTCCTGCACATGCATGACAGCACTAATTTAAACTGATTACGTCTGAAGAATTAAAGGGGCGAAATTGAATGTTCTAACGTCACTAAGTCACACTCGGATCTGAAGATCAATGACGAATCTATCAGTACGCTGTAAACAACACATTCCCGCACATTCACATATGTACATACGTCCTTGAGTTTGATTTCACCATAAACAAGATAAATCTGCAATCTGGCACATCAAGTGACAGTAAGATAGCATATAAGGATAAGCCAACGCGTTGTACGATTAGGTTCCAGCAACTAAGACTTCTTTCATATCTACAAACGGACAAGTTGCCCCTGAACTTATTACAGCGTCATATCATGAAGAGGTGCAAGTTCAGACCTCAAAGGAGTTGAGCGGTCAGCATCACGCACCGGCCGCTTTAACCCCACCTTGATAGGAAGGTAGGTTATCAATACCAGTGTTTCTCAACCTTTGTGAGACAGCGGCCCGGTAAATTCTTTTTTCATAAGACGAGGGCCCGGTAGCAACAAATTTACTCGTAAATACCTTTCCATTTTTTTAAGTTCATACATTAAACTAACATAAGTATTAATAATTAATTATGG
>Ga0131853_10018372_pt1 | contig 12720 bp, 14 predicted proteins | sample TergutLab28metaG_FD_92764 | JGI IMG/M metagenome (GOLD analysis project Ga0131853, IMG submission 92764) | Labiotermes labralis P1 segment gut microbial communities from Petit-Saut dam, French Guiana - Lab288 P1 (version 2) (version 2) | ecosystem: Host-associated > Arthropoda: Insects >...
GCTTCACCTCGCGCTTTTGGGGAGGAGCTCAAACTACAGGTTTTAATCTAGGATTGGTATAAGCTAGACGAGGAGCGGCGAACGCTGCACACTGGAAGTAGTTTGCAAGTGAGCCGAGACGAAGTATAGCAATGAGGCGACCGCAAAGGCCTGTGACAGCTTAGTGTCAACAGGCCCTAGTCTATTCGATAGTGATTTTCCTCGAATTGTTCACCTTAACTTCCTTCGGAACAGTAACGCGAAGTACACCATCTTCAAGTTTTGCTGAGATTTCATCAAGTTTCGCACCTACCAAACGAACCCCGCGGCTCATGGAGCTTGAACGTCGTTCTCTATGGATAAAGTTTTGCCATCTCTGCCTACTTCCTCTGTACGGTTGATTTGTATGCAGAGGTGGTTGTCGTCTCCTATGCCCAAATCAATTTCATCCTTTTGGATTCCGGGCAGTTCGGCTTCGATTAGGTACTCCGCATCTCTTTCCTCAATGTCGATGCAGTCAACCTTACTCAAGCAATTGCAGTGCATTTATCCTTTTTACCGCATCCTGCATGTTTGTCACTTTGAGTTTGCTGTATAATGACTCACGGTGATAACGTAAAGTTGTTTCTTTTATGCCCAAAGCTTCGGCAATTTCTCTTTGTGTTTTACCCTCGCAAATCATGTGCATTACTATTTTCTGCTTATCTGTAAACTTCATGGGTTTATCAGCTTTATCCCGTACTTTTTCTGTATCCGAGCCGTCATTAGTTTTCAAATATAACATCTTAATAAAACCAAGGTGCTTTTTATTATCCCTATCCTCACGTTGCTCAACACGCTTTTGAAGTTTGAACAACATACCGGAAATTTCTGCGCTATCGCTTATAAACATTTGTACATAGCTGTAAGGATAGGCGGTAAGGCAGGCAGCCTCTAAATGTTCCAATGCTTCATTTTGGAACTTCCGTTTCATTTTCCAACAGGCTATGGCCAACATAATCTGTATCTCAATTATATCTTGTGTTCTGTTAAATGCATTTGCAATTTTTAAAATTTTTCGCAGCAAGACGATAGCAGCGCTATACTCCCCAACCGTCACAAAAGCTCTGCACGAAGTAAGAGAGATGTATATGCTTAACACAGTAGGTTCCTCGGAGATTTGCTTGTGCGTTTCAATCCAATCTCTAGCGGCTCCCATATCGCCTTGTGCAAATTTGCGGCGCATGATAAAAGCGTTAGAGTTATGGGTTAGATAGTATGCCTTGTCTTTTTCAATCATCGCCAGTGCAGACCGCAAAACCTTAATGGCCTCCTTTGTATCTCCGAGCGCATCAAGTATACAAATCAATATAGTAAAGGCGCAAAACTTCTTTTCTGCGGTGTAATGGCTTTTAATATAAGCGATTGCCTTTGTTGCACATTCATGTGCTTTTTCAAGCTGCCCCTGTTCATACAACAACCCCGCTGCTAAAATTGCATGAAACAAAGGCTCTTCTTCGCCAATCATCCAACCGGTTTTTGCAATCTGCGCTCTAACACTTTCGGCCGTATCAGAAGTGGCTAATTCCGAATAATCTCTTACTGCTCTATGAAGCATCGGCATATGCATTGTGACTGACCATCTTATGACGGAAGTATTTACTGTAGCTGCTGTGGCAGGGACTTCTCTAAAAACATTTGATAGCTGTTCCAGCGATACACGAAAGTCAAAATTAAACATATAAATAATTTTATATGATGTGTCAGGCCATTTTTCTACAATCTCCGGATGTCTTGCATAATACTCATCCATGATAGAAACCATGTCATCCGCACGGCTCTCGGCAAGGGCACAAAAAGCTAACATAAATAACATGAATGGATATTTTTTGGTAGCAGCAATAAACTCAGGATGCTCCGCGATTGGCATTATTTTCGGTAAGATAACATCGCTGTCACCAATATCTACCAATGCGCCGAAGCATCTTGCAATGCTTTCGTGACTTTTGGAATGAAGAAAACAATTGAAAGCACTGAAATAATCACTTTGAGACATATGCCAATAGCCTTCTTTTTCCATGAGAGGCAGCAAAAATTCGTCACCGCACTCCTCAGCCATACGCCTAAGAAATTGCTGAAACAGATGGTGATATTGATAAATGCCTTTTTTTGCTTGTAAAGTGAAAGCGCCTTTTTGTACAAGTGCTTTCAGGAAATTGTCGCAATCATCCATACATGTCATATGTTTGCATAAAGCAGGCGTTAGCTCACGCAGAAATGCAGTACGAAGCATGAAATCTCGTGTTGCATCGTCCCATTTCCCCCAGATGTTTGTCTCTATAAAATCATCCAAATAGTCAAGGGATATGTCAAACGATTCCTCGCCGGACAACAAGCACGCATTGATACCTATTGCCCAACCTTGGGTTTGACGGTTTATCTCTTTCACTTGTTCCGGTGTAATGGGGTTGTCCCGTTTACTATATAAAGCCTTAATTTCCTCATTACTAAAGAGAAGCTGCTCTACGCCAATACGAGCGGCATGGCCTCTTAGCCATAGTTCTGAAAATTCAGACGGCATCTCGTGCCGGCTAATCAAAACAACTTGGAAATTCTTTGGCAAACGCTTAATTAAAACGATGAGAAGCTTCAATACTTCATTATCGTTGATTATATGCAAATCATCTATAACAAACACAGCCTGCTTCCTGCTGGAAAGGGCAGAAACAGCACGAAGTGCAAACTCATTGGGTGCACTTTGGAAAGAGGAATGAGAAAGAATATCCTCAAAGGTCTTATTTTGTGGCTGGCAGGCAAGCAGTGAAGTACAAAAACGTGTACAAAAGCTGGCCAGATTATTGTCGTATTCATCCAAGCTAAAAATAGCTTTAGCCCGGGTATCTCCGCTTATCCACTGTGATATAGTTACGGTTTTACCACAGCCTGCCGGAGCACATACGGTTATAACACGATGCCTTTTATACTCGTCAAGCAAGCGGATTAAATCGTATCTTTTCAACATAACACTATCAATAACATCCATAAAACACCTCGTCATACTAACTGATACCAATCCTAGATTAAAACCTGTAGTTTGAGCGCCGCCCCAAAAGCGCGAGGTGAAGCGCTTTTGGGGTGATTTTAGGCTTGAAAAAGTACAGGATTTTAATCAGGATTGGTATGACATATAATCCTAAGATTAGGAAGCCTCAAGCGAATGACTCCCTATTTATCCAGAAAATTTATATAACATAATAGATATTAGCACAAGTATCTTTATTATCGCCATGTTTTAGAAGTTATGCGTTATGATTCCATTGGTCGCTCAAAAACATACAGTGACATTAGCCTATCGGCATCAGTTCTTTTACATATGCTGCTCATATTTAGCTATCTTTGTTTTGCGGCCCGGCTTTAGTTTGCCAGTATGCGTAGGTTTTTTTGTATCTTTAGGAATAGCCCATACGTTTCCAAATTTAATTGAGCCTTCGATGCGCCCCTCTTTACAGAGGCGTTGTATTTGCCTAACAGAGACATCCCATAGTTTTGCAATTTCTTCTGGCTCACAATAATTCTCTATCATATTAGTTTGCTCCTAGTGCCAACTATATACTCAATAGACTTCTTCCGAAATCAATTTAGTTTTTCTGGGCGCGTGCGAAATATCAGGCTTCAATGATTTTCCACGCGCCTGAAAAATTAAATTGATTTCGGAAGAGGTTCAATTAGTAGTATCATAAATGTGCTAATTGAATTATAGTCGTTATTACGACGAAATGCAAGTTCTTTTTGATGAAAAAAATGCTTTTAACTAAAAAAATCAAAATCCTAAAGAATAAAATTTCGCAAATAAAGCTAATAGGATGTATTGAATGCTATATGCTTATTACTAAATACATATCCCAACTCAAGGTTGGGGCGTTGGTATTTCTTTTTATTCTCTTATAAGTATGCTTGTTGATAACGATATATTGCGAAAACCAATATATCAAGTAGCTACAGCCCAAATTTTGAGATTTTGATTTTAGCCACTTGAAAACAAAAAATCAAAAAGGATGTGCATTTATGAGCAGAGAATATATTCCAGTTGCAACCGCAAAAACTGTTTACTACGAGCCTAAAACACAGCAAGAGTTTGATGAGCTTATGGAAGTTGTAAAAGTGGGCGATATGGTGTACAACAAGTTCGTTTTCGATGGATTGTGGTATACTGTGGGTTTGAATGACCGAGATGACCCCTCATCAAAGTGCCTTTTCCCAAATATCATTATGGACGAGCCTCTTGCTCCGCTAACGCGATGGGGGCTTGCGCGATACGATTTTTTTAAATCCAGGCGTAAGTTCATAACAGCACAGTTCGGCACTATTGGCCTTCATAAACATTGCCTCGAAATACAAACGCAAGCCGAAAAACGCAAACGCAATATGATGGAGTCTATCCGCAAAAACCCCGCAAACCGTGTGACGGAGCGAGATAAAGCCCAAGACCCTATTGACTTGTCAACCCTATCTTGACATATTTCGCTTGACCTTATGTAGATTTAAAGCGCAGTCAAGAGAAGGGTGGAGATTTTTTGCAAGCGATTTTCTTGCAAAAAATACTACCCGACCTTGACGGTGCGAAGGTTGCCCAGTAATACTGTTTAGCGGGTGTTGTGAAACGCACTCCTTCACAACACCCTTGACTGAGCCTTTAACTTCAAGGCTTTGTACTCTCTTGGCGGTAGATACCCAAGCGTGCCATGTAACCTGACGTTGTTGTACCAATTTACAAAGTCAAACAGCTCAAGTTCCAAATCCTCAAGGGTTGCGAAGTTGGCTTCAAAAAACAACTCTGTTTTTATGATGCTGTACAAAGATTCCATTACTGCATTGTCATACGGACTGCCTTTTGCACTTAGGCTTCGTCTCACTCCAAATGCGTGCAGAATGTCATCTATTATCTCGTTCTTGAACTCTGTCCCCCTGTCGGTGTGGAAGATATCAACGTTTCTCAAATCAACATCTGCTCTGTAAAAAGCTTTGCGCACAAGTTTAGCATCGTGCTGTCTCCCTGCTGCAGAACCCACCATATCTCGTCCTGCCAAGTCCAGCAATAGACATATATAGTGCCATTTACCGCCTACTCTCACATATGTCAGATCGCTTGCCACTACCTCTAAACTCTTGCGATTACCAAACTTGCGATCTACCAGATTTGGCACGGCTTCTTCGTTTACCTCCACTCTCTTGCCCTTTTTTCGCCGCCTTATGTACTTTGATTCAAGTCCGTACTTCTTCATTATCTTTCCTATTCGCTTACTGCTTGCTGTTATCGGCGTTTCTCTTCGCAACAGCGCTCTCTTTATTTTGATCCGTCCGGCTGCTTGCTTTAAAATATCATTCTCCATTTTTAGCTGCTTATTTTCTTTTCGCAGCTTTATCAACTCTGTTTCTTCACTGCTTCATCTGCATCTCTAAAACTTCCGCTCGTTTGGTACTTTGCCACTCACACACTTACCGTTGCTTTCGCTATCCCGTATTCTTTCACTATCTGACTTACTGGCTTTCCTCCTATTGCTAACTTTGCTACTTGCTCTCGAAACTCGTCCGTATATGCTACCTGATTCTTATTTGCCATCACTTTTTCCTCCTGATTCTCTTTTTCTTATTCTATCAGATCAAGCGCTTTCTGTCCTATTAAGTATAGTTGAATCACTATAGCGTGGGTTCAGCGTATGAATAGTTTTCGGGCAAGCATTCACGATGTAATTTACGAGGATTTAATCTATAGTTAGCAACAGGTAAACCTAAAATGAGGCATTGAATTTTGGACGCCTCATTTTTATTGCGAAACCAAATTTAATGAAATTTCTATTTGCTCCGAAATTCTTTTTACAACAGGGATACATACTGAATTTCCGATTTGTTTATAGGCATCACTCAGAGTTATATTCTTCGGAAACTTAAAATCCTTCGGAAACCCTTGAAAATCCAAACACTCACGCAATGTCAGCTTGCGTATTCCGAAATCGTCGCAAACAATCGGAACACGGTCTGGATATGTTCCCATATTTGCCGTTAAAGTCGGACAAAAATTATTCCTAACCCGAACCAAGCCTCTGTCGGAAACTCTGTAAATATAACGACAATCAAATATTTGTTTGCCGTGTTTAATAGCCACCGTTGAGTTGCTATCGTAATAATAAACATCATTCTTTTGTTCCCCGCGGTTTACAATGTCATTTATGCCAACGGTCAGGTCAATTGCTGTTGGATATTCAAACGCATCACATTCTTGGAAATCTAAAAAAGCGACGATAAAAATTCTGTTTCTGGGTTGAGGCAGATTTCCGTATTCATGCGCACTCATAACTTGGTATCTCACAATATATCCAAACTGGACAAGCGAGTTGTATATAACAAGAAAAGTGCGCCCTCCGTCATGCTCAACAAGATTACTAACGTTTTCAAGGAATATAACACGAGGCCGTTTTGTGTCAATTATGCGGGCGATTTCAAAGAACAGATTTCCTCTTGGGTCGCTAAAGCCTTTTTGTTTGCCTGCAACAGAAAAAGGCTGACAAGGAAAGCCAGCCGTTAATACATCAAAATCAGGAATGTCTAGCGGCGATATGTTGCGTATATTACCTCCTTTCAGCCAGTCATTGCCAAAATTATGGCGGTATGTTTTGCAAGCGGCAGTATCAATTTCGTTCGCCCAAACTATTTCAAAGCCAGCTTGCTTAAATCCCAAGCATATTCCGCCGATACCAGCGACTTTTAAGCCATTCATATGCAATCAACCATTATTTCCGCACAATCTCATCATACAAGCGAATCAGCCGTTCATTTCTAACTGCCTTCTTCAATTCACATTCCCAAACAGTAATCACATTCCAACCTAAAGAGCGAAGACTTGATATGTTAGCCACATCCCGCTGTTTATTGCGTTCGAGTTTTGGTTGCCAGTAATCCAATTTAGACTTTGGCATGACAAACCCTGGACAACCGTCGTGCATATGCCAAAAACAGCTATTCACGAAAACTGCGGTTTTAAATTTTGGGAATATCATATCTGGCTTGCCCGGATAACGCTTATCATTTTTGCGGTAACGCAGTCCTTTGGCAAACAAAAACTTTCGCACAAGCAGCTCAGGCTTTGTGTCCTTACTTGGTATACGTGACATATTATAACTGCGGACTTGTGGGGAATGGTTGTCGGCCATACTCATTCACCCCTCGTCAGATTCCATAGTAAACATCAGTTCCGGGCAGTTTGATATTCGGTATCCAAATTTGCTTTCCGTTCCAACCTTTATCTTCTGTGCCTTTGACTTTATACATGGTGAGTACAGGGAAGTCCGTTATGGCTTTGCCCAACGCACGGTCATTCGGTGATAATAATGTACCTGTTCCGCGCCCAATATCTCTGCCACGCCGTACAATTAGTTTCCCTTGCGCTCCCGGTTTTGCTGAAAGCATTGTTTGCAGAATACCTATAAAATTATCAGGCTTCCAATCGTCAGCCTCTGAAATGATATTTTCGAGGACATAAATAAAAATATTGAGATTTACAGAATATGTTTCCTCACCGAACCGGGCAAGCAAATCGTCAATAGCTTCAATACTTTTGTTGTTTGGCAGAAACGGAAAATAATCAATTCCGCCTGTAAAAGTCAGCACAATTTTATTGTCAAGAACATTTTTGCGTGTTGGGCGCAGACCTTGAGGATAATGAATATTGACATCTTCAGGCTTTTTACGCTCTATTTGTGAAATTATACTGTTGTTTGCAGCGTTTATATCCACGAACAGTTTATTAAGCAGCGGAGGCATAAAAATTCGTATCAAGCTGAGTTCACGGTCATATCCAAACATTCTTGCGTGCTGCCATAATGTGTCCGCTTGAGGGCTTTTTGATACACGGCAATAATATGTGGTTTGGAGCATTGGAAATGTAACGCCTCTACCCAAGCTGTTCCCGCCAACTATCACATTTATTCCGCTCTCGTACTCACTGCTTTCGGTAGCAAGTCCCTTTGAGTTAAGGATTATCATATTCACAGCATCGTTTTCAAGGATTTCAGAAATCTTCGTCATTATCTCATCAAATGAACGTATGTTGTTTTTAGTGCTTGCAAGGTCATCATATACCGATTTGAAATTACTGGCCACTTCATCATCATCAAAAGAACCTGCAATTTCGTTAAGGTAAGAAGCGACTTTATCAGAAAACTTGCTATGCTGCGCTGTCGCCATACTTGGGTGAATCAGGAAATTGCTCACGCTTCCGCCGTTAATAAAAATGTCTGCTGACGATACAAGATGATACAATAGAGCGGTTAATAATCCGTTTTCCGCTAATTCATCGTCTTTCATGAGTTCATTTGCTTCTTCGTTGTCGGTTAAAATAACATATGGCGGTAAATCTTGCGGAAACAAGGTGTTACCGCCGATGTAGCTTTCGCCCGGCATAAAGTAATGCACAAAATACGGATGCCAACCGCTGATATGTGATTGAAGCAGTAAGGCTTGCGGTGTTCCTGTTACTTGCAAATATATACTGCTTGCTGCGGTATTTTTTATTTCAGTCAGCCATTTGTTGATGGTGCTTTGCTGGCTTTTGTTTACAAGTGTATTAAGGCTTGCCGCGTCGGCCTCATCGTCGATTATGAATAGCGCATTTCCTTCACAGAAATGGGATGACGATAGATTGTTTTTCCATTTTTTAAGGATGTCAGTGTTCTTTTTCAAAACAATCACTACAGGCTTTTTCATGTCATTTGCGATAAAAATGGTTTCATCAGTTTCGTCACATACGCAAAAATCGGGTAAGTCTTTGCGAACCCGGAATAGTGTTTGCTGTTGCAGCAAGGTGTAGTCAGTTGTCAGCAACAAAAAAATCGAAAAACCCTCATCGGCGGCAGAACACATCAAGGCAAACATATGGCTGGTTTTTCCGCTTTGGACATTTCCGAGCAACATGCTGATAACATGGTCTTTGAACGAAAAAGGAATTATATAGGATGGCGATATTTTATCCGAAGTCGCCTTTACTGCATCAGCGAGTGCGCCGTTACCTCTTGCCCTAATTCTGTTTAAGTAATTATCAAGTAAACTCATTTGCCCACCCCAAAATCAAGATACCAAAGATTTGGCTTTGTTGTTTTTGTCAGCGTAAAACTATCGCGCCCGTAAATGTCAAAGGTTTCCTTTGTTACAGGCTGTCCAACTTCAAGCGCACCTACATTTTCTAATCTTCCTTTTATCCATCTTCCGAGGATATTCAAGTCACCTTTGGAGCGGAAGTTTTTACTGAAATCACCGCTAACCTTGCAAGAAAATTCCCAGCCATCATCAGTTATGACATCAAATTCAGCAGAAGGTGTTTTTTGTTGAGGGTATCCTTGTAAAGCAGTAATTGTATTCGGTACCATCAACTCAACCTCGTACCATGGTCTTGGTTTAATGAGTCCTGTAGTCTTATTCTCCCTGCCTTTTCCAAAGTAAACATTTAGATTGCTCTCTGGTGGCACTTTACCGTTTTTCACAAGTGGAATTTCAAACCTTACGTTTGTTAATGACTGTAAAACATCAACCAGAGCTTCAGGCGGCAATTCTTTCACATTCTCATGACCCTCTAAAAGTCTGCTACGGTCATTAAATTTATCGATTGAACAATCACGAATGTTTTCAGACGCTCTTTCAGATAGCAATTCAATAAAATCGCGCATTCTTAACGAGTCATTCTTTTCGGTAAAAATCGCAGATGCTTCGTAAATGCGAACATGGTTTTGCACTATGCTACTAAGATTATTCGAGCCAATTATTCCTGCAAAAGCGCCAGTTTCATCAGAGTATGAATATAGCTTGCCGTGAAACCTAAACGATTTTACAAGACGCACTTCGCCACGCTGATTTTCTGTCAAAAAATCGTTTAACCCTATCGCGGCGTTATACTCTGGTTTTGTGAATTTATCCCAATAATGCATCCCAATTATCAAGTTAATTTCTTCGACATTATCGTTATATGCAACAGCCTGCTTCAATTCGGCAAGTGAGTCGGTTGTAACATAGCCAACCGCAATATCTATCCGTTTGGCATTCGGGATAAGTCCATAGAAGGTATCCCTGAATGTCTTGTTTTTTGTTTTGACTGGCGAAAGGTTTGAAAACAGAAAATCCATTAACAACGCCTCCTTAATTCATTTCGGCGGAAACTAATTCCAACCGCTCTTTAACCGACATTTCTTTTAGCAAAGCGAGTTTTTTTGCCAAGTCGATTTTTTCATAATCTCCGCTAAACAGCGGAAGAAGCCTTTTTGCAAGCGAACGAACGCCATCAGGCGGCACAGCATTTCCAATTTGCCGCCTAACCTCGGTTACATTTCCGCTGAACATAAAATTATCAGGGAAAGATTGTAATCTTGCTCTTTCACGATTGGTTAATGCTCTGCAATCAGGATAATGATAACCCCATGTGCCGCCGCCGCCTGCCGCAATGATTGTCTTTGAAGGTTCATCAGGATTTATACGGCGGTATACATGGCTAATCATTCCCTTTACATATAACTCATGGTCTTTTGGTATATCAGTAAAATTCCCGCCTTTTGGAATTAGAGCGAGCATCCGTTTTGTTTTGTCGGCACTCTTTATTTCTTCATTGCCATTATAATCTCTGCCTAAATCAAACGCACCCTTTATCGCTTCCCCTGCGGTAACATATGGATTTGCTCTGCCTTCCCCATGCGCTGGCAGAGGATGCCTAAAATCAAAGCCTGTATCTACACGGATACCGACAATCAAAACCCGCTCACGGAATTGAGGAACGCCGTAATCAGCAAAGTTATATAAATGAGGCAATACGACATAACTTGGTGATATGGACTCAAAATCTTTTATGATTGTTTCTATTGCTTTGCTCTTGTTTGCGGTTAGTAATCCTTTTACATTTTCTGCAACGAATACTTTAGGTTTTTTTGCAACCACAAAATCAAGAAAATTACGGTACAGCCCGCCCCGCTTACCATCAAGCCCGGGTTGCTTCCATATTATAGAAAAATCCTGGCATGGAAAACCGCCAAGCACAACGTCACAATCTGGGATTGTTTTATCTGTGAATGGGTCAATCTTGGTTATATCTTCGCATTTTACAATAACCTCCTTATCATCTTTACCAAAATAACCACGGAATGAATTGCAAGCCCACTCTGAGAAATCATTTGCCCATACGGTTTTATAACCTTCAAGATGAAAACCTAAATCAAGCCCTCCGCATCCAGAAAAGATAGACACAATTTTTGGCTTTTTAACATTTCCGTTGTTATTCATTGTACTTCCCCCTTTGAGTTGCCTGTCGGCATAAATGATTCGCCCGCCTGCAAAGTGAAAAGCTGCTCAACTCCACAATCGAATAAACGGCATAACTTTTCGATGGTCGAAAAATCTATCCGTGTAGCTCTGTCGTTATAGAGAGCGGATATTGTTTTCCGAGCCAAGCCTGTTTGCTCATGTACGTCTTGTATTTTATACCTGTGCTTCCCCATTAATAAGGAAAGGTTGCATTGCAAATGCACAGAAAATACCCCTCTCTTTGAATAGCATTGTATTCATTATAATGCAAATGATAGCCGCTCGTCAATATTTTTTGCGCGATTTATCGAAACTATTTTCGCCGTTATGACGTCGTTTTCTGAACGGTATGTTGTACGCGATTCTTAATCTTTTTCGGTCAACCCCTTTAACCAATAAGCAGGCATTTCCAACCCTTCAATAAAATCTACAAAATACCTATGGCACATAAAAACGTGATAATCAGCCGTTTCCTTACCCTGCGTGAAATTGAACATTATACCAAACTTCTCAACCCCCAACTTCATTAAAGTAACAGCACTTTCGCCGTCATATTCGGGTATCTCGAGATTGTCAATAGCCTTGCGGATATTCACACATAGATTTGCATTGTCAGCCAGTGTATTTATGGTTTCTTCATCTTCTATTAGGTTGTTTATGAGCCAAAGCCGCTCTGCTGCCGTTGCGGAAGCATTTGAGGTGGGTGGCATATTGCCTTTTTGGTTTTCGCTATATCTCATCAGATTTAACAGGGCATGGTCGGACAGTCCTGTTTTTTCGCATATATTCCGCATTTCAATATCAACAGCTTGTGTTTCGCTTATGCCTAACAGCCAGTCGGCACTAACCTCATAAAACTTGCAAATCGCAGGGATTTTCTCAATATCAGGACGAGCATAGCCTGTGTACCACATACGCACGGCACTTGAGCCTATGCCCACGGCGTTGGCTAATTCCTCCGTCCGCGCTTCTCTGCCGTCCATCAATTCACGCAGTCGGCAGTTCAGAACATCGTCATAGAACTTTGCTTTGCGGTTTTGGGGTGCTGCTGGTCTGCCTGGTTTTGTTGCCGTTGTGCTTATCGTTGTCGCATTATCGGTTTTTGCTTCCACGTCTGCCTGTGCGGTTGTCGTTTTCTTCCGCTGTGATGTTTGCTTACTTGCCATTATCAACACTCCCTTGTCAGCATTGCTAAAGATTGATGATTGCGCACCAATAACGCTTGACATTGATGTTTTCATGCGTTGCACTAATTATATTAACACACGCTTCATTATAGCAAACATAACTAACGATTGTAAGATGAAGTTTCCAAAATTGAATGAGCAGTCCAATCAGATACCAACTAAAGCACACTCACGCACAAGTCGGTTTCCCAGAGGAACAGGAGCGAGAGGGGTAAGGCTGAGAAAACGTGGAATATGCCAA
>Ga0131853_10018373_pt1 | contig 12720 bp, 9 predicted proteins | sample TergutLab28metaG_FD_92764 | JGI IMG/M metagenome (GOLD analysis project Ga0131853, IMG submission 92764) | Labiotermes labralis P1 segment gut microbial communities from Petit-Saut dam, French Guiana - Lab288 P1 (version 2) (version 2) | ecosystem: Host-associated > Arthropoda: Insects >...
TCCTTCCAGTCTTTGCCAGATCGTGCCACTCGCTGCATCGATGCAGAAGGGATGTACTTTGAATAAAATACAGATAGTACTCAAGTCTTTTGTTCCACTTTTATTCTATAACCTCAGTCTCATAACATAATTGTCAGACTGTGTAAGTCGATTCCAAGTGAAGCTTTAATTACAGCGATAAGCTCCTGATGATGGGCAAAAACATCGCCCGAAACATGTAGAGCTGATCAGAAGTAAATAAATCGTAACAGTTGCATCTTGTTGGTTATCAGTTGTACCTATGCTGTACGTATCTGTTGTCAGGTTTGCATGTTTATCTCTTGGGAGGACATGTTACATCCTCATGCAAATTCTCCCTTTTGTTTTACGAAGTCCACCTTTCTTAATATGCCATCTCACAGAATGCAAATTTTTCATAGGGAACGGACAGCACAATACCCTTCGCCATGAACGGGGATTGTCATTTTAAGTACAAAAGAATAAAAAAAGACCACTTCTGCAGCTGCCTTTAGCACGCGGTGCTGGACGGCATGGATATACCGTTCATACTTGCTTTTATTTTGGAGCTGATATATTTGTAGTCCTGAGTTCATCTAAATTGCGGTTTGTCACAATGTTGCGTTGCGTAGGGTCAATTAGGATATTAGGGTACTCCCACGGACGACAGGCTTATGGAAAAGGGGCATATAGGTAATATTTGCACCTAATTTGCAGCGAAATCAACCTGTGGAGCAGTACAGAATGTTTATGTTCTTCAGAACCGTCCTGACCGACTCTAGTGCTCACACAGCTTTCTGTTCAGTGGATTCCGGGTTTCTTTCCCGGGGTTAAAGGGGCCGGGTCGTGAGGTTGACAAATCACCTGCACCTAGTGCTGAGTTTGAAAATGAGTGAAACTGTACCTCTGCTACCGCTTTATGACTTCACGGTGCGTACAGGATCGTTATCTTGACCTTTAGCCTTGCGAGCCAGATTGGGCTTGAAGTACGATCTTTTAGTCCCAAGAGTTTTACTCGGCACGTTTGTTCACTATTAGGCTTGAAGTACGAACTTTTGGTTCCAAGAGTTTTACTTGGCAAGTTTGTTCACTAATAATAATAATAATAATAATAATAATAATAATAATAATGATTATTATTATTATTATTATTATTATAAGTGATAACATGCACACTGATAGATTTGTCAATTGCCGCAGACAGAAATGTCGTGCCAAAGGAAGCGGAAAATAAGTTAAAATACAAGAGTTTAGGTACAGAGATGTAACGAATGTGGAACCTGAAATTTACGATTATACTAGTAATAATTGGAGTCACTGGAATAGTAACGAGAAGCTTAAGGAAAAATTTGGAAGCTGTACCAGGAAAACATTCGATAGATTCACTACAAAAGACAGCTATGCTTGGAACATCACACATAATACGGAAAGTACTGCAGTGTGAAACTTGAAGCCTGAGCGGTGGGGATCACAGTTGGTTCAAGAGAAATGCCAGGAAGAAAAGGCCTGTGACAAGATACGATAATACAAATACAAATAATAATAATAATAATTGTTGTTGTTAGTGCCCTGGCACAACAGTCGTAAGGCCACTGTCAGAGAAAGCACAGGACACGTAAACGCGAATTCATTACACAGTTACTCGCAAAATAGAACACGTAGGTAGCAAGCAGCGTGAATACTATTAGAATTTTTAAATTAAAAGAAGATTAAGCGCGTTTGTTTGTTCCTGAATATATCGATAGTCCAATTCAATCGAGTTTGTTAACATGCATGCTGTGAGTGTCGTATGGCGAATTATGAGATCAGCACGAATATATGATTACTGAACTGTACAGTGTATGGCAGAGTTCGACAAAGCAAGGAGAGTGAGTTGTGATTCAACGCAACAGCAACAGCAACACCAGCAGTGAGGACTGAATCATTCAGCTTGACAACCCCAAGAAAGCCAATTACACGCAAGCACATAAATTGAAATTAAGAAAACAAACACAGTAACATGAAAATATTGATAATACGTTACAGTAGACCTACAGTAAGAACTGGAAGCAATACGAGTACTGTGAGCAGCTGTGACAAGTCGCACCTGTGCACTTCATACGTTAGATTGAGTTAACAGGTAAACAAACCGTCATTAAGAATGGAGGTGAGACGGTGATTGCATTGACTGTACTATACAGTATAATGGCGGCGGTTTCGTTCGTAATTTATTTGAAGACACCACCTGTAACTCAGATTACAAGCGTATGACGTCGAAAGGTGTGCTGATTAGTGAATAATGAATTGGAGGATTATGGGTAAGAAGCGTACGTGGCGTAATTAATATCCTGGCTCGGTGTTTGAGCGAAATCTTTTCTGTTCGACCATCACAGTACCACGCATGCGTGCTTACCACTTGTCCGGTAAAAGACAAGGCTTAGTGATAATGATAATGGTAATACAAATAACCAGTTGAAGTGGGGTGCGCAAATTCCGGGCGACCGAGCGACTAAACTTGGTACCGTAGCGCCTAATGTTTGTGGGTTCTAAGTTTGGAAGTTACTTCTGGCGCCTAGAATTTCCAGGTGCGTTCCAGATGTTTGGTACATTTGTGCACCCCTGCCGTTGAAAACATATTTTATAGAGAATTTAAAATCAGTCCTACGCAGCCATTAAATCTTGCTGTCGTGTACTTCGGTTAACTCTGATAGCACTGGTACAGGGTGTTACTTGGTACAGGGTGTTAATCTTGACTGTACGTACCAATACGCAATAAAAATAAGAACAGTAATCTGTTCACCTCGGTACTTCACTGCTTAACCATGAAAGTAAAACGATCTGCATTGCGGCACTTATGTACTCCTAGTAACTTCAGGCCCACAACCCCTTATCCGCAATTCTGAAATCCGAAAAGCTGTGGGAACGTTTTGACTCATGTCACTCATGATGCATGTGTGAGGCGTCAGTCGTGTTTCAGCGTTCCTACCAGTAACACGTGCCTCTGCTGGTACTGTCCGTTATTTTTGTTGCGTTTTTCTTGTTTTTCGAGTTTGGAGTGAACTGCTGTGTGAAAGTGTCAAAAAGAGTTAAATGTACCCACCCCAATGGGTTAGGTTCGACGTTCTTGACGGAAGGTTATACTCTGAACGAAGGCATCACGATGTGCTTGAAAATCATATAGTATTACACAAATGTACGTCAGCACAATCTATTTATTCTAGAGTAAGGCTACATGTTTCGACTAGATGTTAGTCATCTTCAGGCCCCTATACAATTTCGTTACCAGATGCTTTGTCTGGTAACGAAATTGTATAGGGGCCTGAAGATGACTGACATTTAGTCGAAACATGTAGCCTTACTCTAGAATAAATAGATTGTGCTGACGTACATTTGTGTAATACTAATTTGGTAAGGTTATACATTGGTTCTCGCGTAGAAGTATGAGTCCTCCAGGGCGTCGTTATAAATGGGGGGAGGGGGGGGGGGAATTAGTCGTTTTGAAGGCTAGTTTGACTTTCTAACAGCAGGTTCGTAAATAACACTCAGGGTTTTCTGGAGCGACGGAAACGTGCCCGACCGACATTTTTGTAAGGAACCTTTTGTAGTCTTACGACAGGATAGACGACGAGACACTTGAATTTTGTTCTGTTTTAGTACGGTCCGAACACAACTGACTGCTTTGTATCATAGTATGGATAAGAAACCAACTAGATGTCACTTTTGTGTTATCCTTATTTCTCCTTTACAAGTTGCTCAACATGTTTCGGGCAACTATGTGCCCATCTGTCAGCTACATGTTGAGCAACTTGTAAAGGAGAAATAAAGAATAACACAAAAGTTACATCTAGTTGGTTTCTTATCCATACTGAGTTACGATGCACGGTGAACCACACATCAGCTTTGTATCATCTTTTCCAGCGTGGGAGCAGGAAATCACTAGCGAAAGTTAAGTCAGTGAGGGACAAGAGTTTAACGCTAGCGGTAGCACCCAAGGGAGGTAAATGTCGTGTGATGGTCTGGTAACTGAAATCACCCGCCGTGGTTACTTCGGATTGCTGGCTGCTAAAAGTTGGTGTTAAATTTGAAATTAGTGGTAAATAAAATAAATGATCTACTATCAGTTGCTAGTGCTGACACTGTGCAGTCCGTCTGATACAGTGTACACGTAAATATTCCCTGAGACAGAACATGCAAACCGGCGCGAGCTAGTTGGGTTTTTGTACGGGCAGGAAAGGACGGTTGCAATGTTAATACAGTGTAATTGCTTTATGTTGTCTGTATTTATCCCACTAAGTGTGAATTTTCATATGTTTGGCTGTGGAAATAGGGGTTTGTGTGCCGCAGACCCCGTGGGTATGTTACGCAACATGCGGTATGTGTAACGCATTGCCATTCTAAAATCCGAAAAATTCTGAATTCCGGAACATATCCTGCCCCAAGAGTTTCGGGTAAGGGTTTGTGGACCGGTATGAGTAAGCCATTGTGGCAGCTAGTGACTAGAATTCGGACACCACAAAACACAGAGCTTCGTTTTGTCCGAATCTGGCTGCTGTTTCTGACATAAAAGTCTTGGAACAGTGTTATAGGCCGCTGCCATAGGAACGGAACATAACATACCGGTGAGTTGGTAGACGAAAGGATGCAGCTATCGTTACGTTGTAATGCCACAATGACGTACCTCTTTGCACATTATCCTAAGCCTGGCTTCATGTACTTTGGTTCTAAGTGTAGTAGATAAAGTCCCGCGGACCCTTCAGCGCGGGAATTGGGTTCTTTTGGCCAGGGAGCCCCCAACCATACAAAGTGCTCGGTTTATTGTGGGTTCTTTCGGACTGGATTTTCTTCTTCTGTCAAGGCAGTATTCTGGTTCACTGGATCTTCCAAGTGCCTGTTTTCCAGCAGTGGCCTGCCTTGTTTTTATATTAGTTTTAAAATGTCGCTGGACGTGGTTTCATAGATGCCATCACCTTACCAGTATCGTCCCTAGTGGTCTGTGTAAACCATTGCAGTTTCTCATATTGTTTATTGTAACCCATTTGCGCTCCGTATTGTAAACCATTTGCGTTGCTCGTATTATGTTGTAAACCATGCATATTCCCGGTATTGTAGTACTGTAAAGAGTGTAGTTCCTTGCACTCATTCTGTCTTGCAGACCAAAGTATATAACTGATTTCTCTTCGGCCATAAAGTATCAGTCCGAGACTTCGCAAACCGCTCCCGCGATGTCTTACGAAGAAATGCGTTTTGATGATAAAGTGATGGAGCATTGGGACCTAAAGCAAGGCCACTTGGTTTTGATGTTTCGGAATCTATCATAAATAATCAATAGAGCTTGCCTGGGTGTGTACACAGAGTCCATTTGCAACTGTGACGCCGGGAGCAGAGCAGGGGACGTAGCGACTGTGTGTGTTGTATGACAGTGGGGGGGGGGAGGTCGTAAGTGTGTAAGTCAGTAGACGAAAACACAAACAACATGGAATGTAGTTGAAAAACCCACAAATCGAAGTTAGACTGTGCCGGAATTAGCGTGCAGAGTGCAGCTTTCAGGTTGCATGTTCGTAGTTTTAAATTCTGAATTCAGATAGCTCAGTTAAGGTGTTCATAGATGTCAGTCGGTGTGAGTGCAAGGAATGACCGGAGTAGGTAAGGTACGTCTATGGAACTTGTGTTACTTGTATCATACTTTCTGCTCTTTCCCGCAGAGGTGATGTATGTAAGAGTATAATTTCCTTACTGCATTTATTTGTGTGACAGACAACGAGCAGCATGCATACAAGGCTTTACTCAGGTACATGCTAGGGGGGAACACATGACAGAAGTGGGCAGAAGCAAGACTGATTGCTCATGTAACAAAACTTTGCGTATTTTGCTCTGCTTGTTTCAATCAAGCAGGTGTTAAGGACGGGGGGAATGATGCTGTGATGTTTTAAACAAGAAGATGGAACCCAAGAAGTCTGTTTTTAATTCAGCTGAAAGCTGAATTAAAAGCAGTCTTCAGCAAATGATGTACGCGAACTGCTTATGCTCCGCCTCGGTTACGTCGTCATTGAGAGGTGCTGTGAAGTCCGTTCAAGGGTAATAGAACGCGTAGCCATGGAGAAAATTCTGGGCCCTGCGTTGTAACTTGTAGATGTACAGTGGAACCAACCTGACATGATTATGCAGTGGATCTGGCTTAAGTGGATATACAGTGGATCCCGGGTGAAATGGATATTGAGTGGATCCTGGCCATAATGGATATGAAGTGGATCCAGGCTTAAATGGATTGTGGCCGAAATGGATATGCAGTGAATCTTAGCTTAAATAGATATAGAGTATATCCCGGCCGAAATGGATATGCAGTGGATCCTGACTTAAATGGATATAGAGTGGATCCCGGCCGAAATGGATATGCAGTGGATCCTGGTTTGAATTAATATAGAGTGGATTCTGGTCGAAATGGATATGCAGTGGATCCTGGCTTAAATGAATATAGAGTGGGTCCTGGCCGAAATGGATATGCAGTGGATCCTGGCTTAAATGAATATAGAGTGGATTCTGGCCGAATTGGGTATGCAGTGGATCCTGGCTTAAATTGATATAGAGTCTATCCCGGCCGAAATGGATATGCAGTGGATCCTAACTTAAGTGGATATAGAGTAGGTCCCGGCCGAAATGGATATGCAATGGATCCTGGCTTAAATGAATATAGAGTGGATTCTGGTCGAAATGGGTATGCAGTGGATCCTGGCTTAAATGAATATAGAGTGGATTCTGACCGAATTGGGTATGCAGTGGATCCTGGCTTAAATGAATATAGAGTGGATTCTGACCGAATTGGGTATGCAGTGGATCCTGGCTTAAATGAATATAGAGTGGATTCTGGTCGAAATGGGTATGCATTGGATCCCGGCTCAAATGAATATAGAATGGAACCTGACCGAAATGGATATGCAGTGGATCCTGGCTTAACCGGATATACGCGGGGCCCTAACTTAACCGGATACGCAGTGGACGTTGGCGTAACCGGATGCACGAGAACACAGGTCCCCAGCTTAACTGTATGTACAGAGGAGCGCGGCTTAAACCCGGATACACACTGGGCACCAGCGTGACCGGTTATACGTTGGCCACCAGTTCGGCTTAACCGGTGCCAACGATACCGATTGGTAGTACCATCAGTGCCATTGCACGTTAAGTTGGTTAATACAGAGGACCTTAAATGAGCAGTAAAATGCTGCGTACAACAAAAAATAGTTCCTGACATTCACCGAGCACAATAATTGTCAATTAGAAGTTCACCAGACCCTCATGTTTCAATATGCTGCTCGTGAAACAGCAATCTGTCATACCTTGCAGAGACACTGTGTTTCAGGGGGCATAAAAAACTGGACCGACGCTCAGCAGACCAGCACTTAAGCATGTTATGTTTTTACGAAAATATGAGGACAAGCTTTTGTGTGTATGTGTGTGGACACAACGTTTTGACAGAAGGTGCGTTTGTTACCGGACAGTCTAGCAATGTGGGAATTTCACTTTGACGAATTGTTTGTGTTACGACAAATAGTAGTTTCATGAGCGATATGTAATAATAATAATAATAATAATAGAAATATAACTTAAGATAACGGATTCGTTATTAATATGATTAATTTTTCTGTTATTAGTGCCTTGGCATATTGGTTATTTAGCCAGATAGCGTGTTGGGCAGCACAGGTTAATGGACAGGCCACTGTTTGTAAATCGACTGGTTTAGACGGCCGAGTTACACTGACAGTGTTTCGAATGTGTGGCGCTAAAGGTGTTGTAACACTGACCGTGGAGCAGTTGCTTGAGGAAGGCCCAGTAAGTTGCGGTTTTGTTACTTGTCCAACCTGGCGACACTTCTGTAGTAATGAACATGAAATTATACATGCGTACCTACCCCACATATACATATATTCATGCAGCGTCCGTAAACGTTTACGTCTTTGATATGTAGAAACCGATACGAAGAGTGCGTTAGCAGCAGCACGAGGTGCAGTCCGTTATGGTAGCATGCTTGCATGCGAGAAACCACTTGGGCAGATGGGGCGCATACAAAGGGCTACCGTTGCACTTGCAGCCCGTCGTGAGAGGAACTCGAAATACGTTGTTTAGTGGTTAGAACTGCTGTTTTTAAGGTGCCATTTTCGAATCTGGGTTTAGACGGCTTGTCCCAAAAATAAATTTGATATTGTAATTTCGGGTTTATGTGCACGAGTGGCAATATAATTGGTCGCAGGGTCTAGCCACATTTCATGATACAATACAATACAATTCGTTACGTCGATTACACAAAATAAGTGCTTTATGACTTGTACAAACGCAACAGGATGTCTGAGGTCAAATTATTTTAATAGCTATTATGGAAGAGAATGTCAAATATTATTCCTTTATATAAATACAACACGCCAGTCCATAGCACAACACTTTGTTTGTATACAAATATAGTATATTTTGTCAGGGCTATTGAAATAGATATTTGCACAACATTTTAAAAGCTTGGATCTTGTGTTCTTGTACCGACTGATGGAACTAGTCTGACCGACTGTAAATTTGATGTTTTCCATCCCGAAGTTTTATAACATATAAAAACAACACGTCAGTCGATAACACAACACTTTACTTATATACAAAAATAGTATATTTTGGAAAATTGTATGTAGTCAAACACAACTGTGTCACATGAGGTTATTTAATGACTATATAATGGACAACTACATGTTTCGGCCATCTTAAGTTCCCCTCAGACAACCTGAAGATGGCCAGTACAGGCCGAAATTATCTAGTTGTCCATTATATAGTCATTAAATACACCTCATGTGACACAGTTGTGTTTGACTACATACAATTTTCCAAGTTTCACACACACAACGGGGATGACATACTTCCTAGTATATTTTGTCAGGCTGACAAAATATACTATTTTTATATATAAATAAAGTGTTGTGTTATCGACTGATGTGTTGTATTTATATGTTATAACACTTCGGGGTGGAAAACATCAAATTCTTCTTTTATTCTGTTCCATAACAGTAGCCATCAAAACACAATATTTACCAGGTAATCTGTATAAAAACATCGCCATGTTTTGACCAGAACGGTCATAATCAAATTACTTTACTTCTGGGTTGGAGAGACCTCGTATTTCTCTATATGAAACTTTATGCGTAACACCCTTCCGGCGTCTAGAACTTTAAGGTGAGTCCAAGATACTTGGGAAACGTCAGAAGACCTTCTTTTCCCAATAACACAAAGCTTATTCTCCAGTATCCCACTGCTTGTGTACTGTGTAACATATCTACTACAGGAACAGTGACTAATCACCACTTTCTGTTACGTTATTCACTGAAGCCTCCCGGTGGTGACCGTTGTTTGTCTGCAAAATATTAATTGCCGTTTTCATCAACATCATCATGAGCTCTGAAGCGTTAGGCTCAGTGCCTGTTCCTTAACCCCCAGGGTGGAGCCGGTTCCTCCATCGTTTCCTCGAGCGTCCTAAATTCTCCTTCCTTTAGGTTTATTCTGCTGTATCCTGGCTATCCTGTTTCTTTCCATTCCACTACTGAAGATGAATTACAAACCACGGCGAGCCAACTAATTATCCTTTTATGATGTTACAGCATAACGGTACGAAGTTATGCAAAAGAATTCCGTTACAATTAACGCTTTCAGATTGTCGTGTTGTGCCAAAAGAAATATATTTTAAACCTAAGAGAAGTATTGAAAACTTTTAAACTTCAGCTACTAGAGTAATTGTTCCTTCATCCTGTTAGGAGACGCAATTAAATTTCCGCTTCGTGGAGTTTGGTTTCCCTATTTGCTGGTGTTGTTATAAATATTCCGTCATTTGACTCGACTGGCTAAGAAAAATGACGATCATGTTCATGCAGCACATGTCGATGCAAATGCTTGGCTAAACGGGAGTAATGAGATCGAATTTTCACTCATGCGGCCACCAGTAGCGTTGAGGTCACACGGCCACAGGCACAAATCATTTTCGCGCTGTCGCTTTGAATAAAATCCGCCTGTAATTTGAAGTGATCTCTTGCATGAAAAATTATGGGGTGCATTCCTGTGAGGCGTTTTCGGATCAGTGTGTGCGCCCCTTTTAAGGCCAACGTCGTCAGAAAGCAGTCAGTTGTTTGCTCTGACTTCGAACATAATCTGCACTGTGGAGATGATGATGATGTGATAAAAATAATGCTGGCTCATTTTCGTCGTCGATCTTCCATCTTACTTTTCCCTCCTGTAGCCCCACTCTCTTCTTTCTCATACTTTTCACTTCTCATCGTGTTACATCTCTATCCTGTTCATTCTCTTCCCTCTTGTCACGTCTTAAGGATTAATAGGAACAGACTGAAATGTCGATACAACTACAGACATGTTTTATGGGGTGCAGTTTAGACATCGTTTCCTATACGGTGATTATCTGGTATGTTTTCCATGAAATTATTCCACTTAACTACTTACGGAGATCCTGGCCGCTTCTGCTGCCGCCACCGCCACCACCACCACCACCGCCGCCACCACCACCACCGCCCCCACCCCCACCCCCCACCCCCCCCCCCCACCACCACCCCCACCTCTACCACCCCCACCGCCCCCACCACCACCACCACCACCACCACCGCCGCCACCACAACCACCACCACCACCACCACGACATCATCATCGTCGTCGCCGTCATCATCACCATGTTTCGGTGCACAGTCATTGCACGGCATTATGTTTCCCGTCACTGCGCCTAAAGCGTAGTGCGGTGAAGTAAAATTCACAGAATCTTTGTATAAAATCCTGAGTTCTGCGTCATTATTTATCATGGCCACTAAGTCTTATTAGTGAGAAATGGATTGCTCCTTCGTGGTTTGTAATTTTGACGTGGTTCGCGGTTGTATTTTTCGTATATGAACACTTTTTTTTTTGCAGCCTCCTGTCCGTTTCAGTTAAGGAGTTTGTTGACCATTGACAATGGGCAAGTAGCTGTGGTGGCATGAAAGACGTTACAGTGCCGTGCCTCGGTGTTTACTGCCAGCAAAGTGTTCCACAGCACTCTGTAACTGTTGTTACACCACACCAAGATACTGGGGTTGATCCCTCTGCGAATGGTGTTTCATTAGGTTCGCTTATTTACGTTAGCTGGATGAAGTAATTCATGCTTCATATTGCTTCACTTCTAACTGCGGCCTAAGTAAATTAATTAATGTTTTACTGACCCTGGAAGGGTGGTGGCGACACGTGATAATAATGTGTGCAGTAACACTGTTGGAAGGAAGTGATACTGCGGTTTGGCTGTATCATGTTACTTGGACGCAAACGCGACGGGTTGTGAGGGTATAAATTTGCTCACACATTGACCTCGATGCCATTTCTGCGCTCCGGTTTCTTTTACCCCCGAACGCGAACAAAAAATTGATCGCCATCAATTAAGCAACTTGATGACGTCAGATGTGAACTGACCGGACTGTGACCCCAGATCAAGTATTATCAGACGAGCTGTTCGGCTTCATATTTGTTAAATTGGCAGTTGGAATGTTATCAACCCCAATCAAAACGCGAAGCTGTCTGTTCGTAGCACTTGATTCGTATTGTGGTACCAAGATATTCTTAGAACTGACGTTGTTTTAAAGTTTAGGCTGTGGAGTGTGGCACGTGGATTGTACTGTGTGTGCAGTTAAAACTCAGCGCTTTCTAAATTAGGATTTTACTCATCGAGGAAATCGGCTGCTATGTCCGTTGGTAGGAGGCTAGATGACCCTCAGGGTCACTCTAGAGCTGGCTGTTACGAAAAACATTCGTGTGAATTAAGTGACGGTCATAACCAGTTCGTTGGTCATTAGCGGTGAGCTCTTCACTGTCAGGTACACTATTACCGGTATTAACATTCATAATGCTTCTGGCAGTATTCACTGCTTTATTTCTTATTTCTCTGATGATTCACTTGTTAATACAATTTATAATTAAAATGTTTTACCAAAGTAATTACAGATTTTGCTAATAAATATTCCCGAATGAGAAATTGTCTTAGAATGTGGCGTGTTTCAAGAATTGCTGCCCTCTGGATATTTTTGGAGATGCCTTCTTTCATGTTTACAAATTTCGAAATTTTGTGTCAGCACCACGCCATTTGCTGACGGTCTGTTTTTACCTTTGTCGTCCGTCAAGATGTGCCAGTTCGTTGTAATTCCATATTGCCTCTTTATAGATTTTATTGTTTTATTATGTTTAATTATTCTACGTTTGAGGGACAACTATTTCAGTTAGGTGTGTTACTGTGTTATCATGTGACGTGATATCAGGTGTGTTGTGTTCCATTTCTTCATCACTGTACCGGAGTTCCGTCGCACATTTTGAACCTGCCATCTTCTGTAATATATTCCGATGTACATTTAGGAGCCTGAAGTTGTTAAAATGTTTTTACACAATATTTCCTGATGTGTCAGTGTCACCATGTTGTTGTGCCTGGTTTTGTATTCCGTTGATGCCCAAACTCTTACAGCTGACATATTTTGTATGTTTGGTGTATCACAGCCGTATTTTCTGCACATGTCTGTTAAAAACAATTGGATCTTGAAGAACGTGTCATGTGTAATTTCATGTACTACTGTGGCCCTCCAATACATACTTACTTACTCCATGGTGCAGAGTCCTTCTTGAGAAGCTAACTGGTTTGCAGCTAGTCAAGAAATTCCCCGCATTTCACGGAACCCGAAGGTTCATTACCGCATTCACAAGCGTCCGCCA
>Ga0131853_10018375_pt1 | contig 12718 bp, 9 predicted proteins | sample TergutLab28metaG_FD_92764 | JGI IMG/M metagenome (GOLD analysis project Ga0131853, IMG submission 92764) | Labiotermes labralis P1 segment gut microbial communities from Petit-Saut dam, French Guiana - Lab288 P1 (version 2) (version 2) | ecosystem: Host-associated > Arthropoda: Insects >...
AATTTATTTTTAATACCGGACACAGCCCCCTACGCTGGAACCCCAGGATCCATTTATGCCCGTGGCCTCACACAAGTTAAAACACCCCCCCCCCCCCCACCACAAAAAAAGTTACCATCTTGAATAAAGTCACACAACCTTTTCCATGTTGATGTAAGAATGTTACTCTTTTTTCCCCCTCCATCAAAGTTGCATGTTCATGGTAAATTTCATTAACCTCAATGTGTTGTGGGCATACATAATGCATCTGGAGTTAGTGGGCATCACTGTGGGGGAGTTTATATTTAACAGTACTGGCATAAAGCAGTGTAGGTTTCACTGTTACATGCTACACAGAACTCATTACTTTATTTTATGAATTCCTGTGTAAAGATGTCTTGATACCACATTATGCTGACCAACGATAGATCAGAAAATGGCCTGGTCCAGTGCCAACCAGGTACAGGGGGAGCCAGATCACAGATGTGGCAGGTATGACCTGTACTACAAATAAAACAAATATGTGTACTAACTGGACTTTGCCTGTCATGTCCAACAGTTTGTCGTATATTATCTGTACAACTTCAAATGACTTTGATGAAGTAATTGAATAGACCAGGACATAACCGTGAATATCCATTGAGTACTGAGCTGGAAATATTGAATATTCATCTTGTCCAGCTGTATCAACAAGCTTCAATTCATATTCTTGACTGTTGACTCGTGTTGACTTCGTAAATGCTGCGAGTAAACACACAGTAGTATTAGAACATTAGAAATAAAATATAAACGTTCAATGAATGTTTCATATATGATAGATCACATATATTATGTTTATGTGTCACATGAAAAATACTACGAAAATAACCTGTTGTCATACTATAACAAGTGCTGTAGGTTAGATGCATGGTGATTTGGATGGGAAAGTTCAGGAAAAAACCCGCAATCACACAGATTATCCCCCCACTCAATCCATAAAACACAACAGAGGAGATACTCTTGTTCATTTATTTCTAGACCAACATCCTTAACAGTTTGACATTTTGCTGACCGTGCATCTCAGTATATTTATCTCAGTAATTAACCAACTTGATGCACAAAATTTTTGTTTTACAATTAAGTTTATTTCATGCCTCTACATGTTTCGAGCACATGTGCTCAAAACATGTAGAGGCATAAAATAAACTTATTGTAAAACAAAAATTTTGTGCATCAGGTTGGTTAATTACTGAGATAAATATCCTTAACAGTGTCAAATGGAATTTTTGTATTTTGCTTTATGAAATTTATGCTTTCACCACAAAAATTATCACACAAACATTTTAAAGTAGTGTGTAATATGTATCCTAGAAGCCTAAAAAATAAAAGGAAATAGATTTATCACACCCTCAGGTTGACAAAATCAGTGATGTAACTCCTGCAACATGAGCCAAGATAAGGTAATTAGCACCTTTTACTAACAGTAGGGCGCAAGTGGACTCAATGGACATTTGGAATGTATTTAGTTGCAATAGTTTTGCACAGTGTCAGGGATCAAATGTTGCCAAAAGTCATGTAAAAATACCACATATTAAGACTGCCATGTAAACATATAATACTTGTATACAGAACAGCAAAATGTTCAAATTACAGGTCCAAAGCTAGACATAAAGAAAATGCAAGAACTTGTGCTCCTTAGATGAGGAAGCATTTACATGAAGAAGAAACATAAACCACCAGAATAACAGACACTGGAGTTGCAAAGGTCCCCATGAAGTTCACAAAGGTCCTTCTAGTCATAGTCCGGTGTGCAGTGAGTGCATGTAACATATGGCCCATGATGTCCAATGAAAGAAAAATTCCTTCCAGTACGTTTGATTAAGCCTGACACCATTTTTCAGAGAATTAACAGAAGAGGAGAAAATGTGCATGAAGCACATGCAGGACATTACCACAGTCCATACAACAAATTTCTCACTGACTAGACTACAAGAGGTACTTGGTGAATGGTTGACAAGTCACAGACTGTAGCAACCTAGATCAGATGTGAAAAACTCAGAGACAGGAGTTTATACAAAAAATTATGTTCTTTGCAACAGTCAAGGGAACGTGCTAGTCTTTCAACACAAGAGCTCCAATAAATTTTGAAAAAATATTCCTGGTTTGAGGCCTACTTAGGAACAGGCACTTCGAGACCTCCTATAAAACAATGCAGGTAGAACTGAAAGAAAAAAATATGGATTTTTAATTCAGAGTGGATGAAGCCCCCTTATGCAATAATACAGGGTCATTATTGTTCCTAGTAACTAATGGCTGTTACTTCCTGTCGGCTCATCACATTAACACCGCCCACTCAGCCAGCTGCCCACATGTACAGCAGTGCAGCACCAGAAAGTGACAAATTATAGTTATCACATAAAATGACTCCACACTTCCAAACAGGTGTCATCCTAAAGGACACAGCAGGAAGTATTCCCTGCAACTAGGTATATTTCTTGAGTGTTAAGTACTCCTAAAGTCTAAAATAGCTTACATGATTTCAAACCGTATTTGTACATTTTTTCCAGTATCTGACAAATGCAGAATATCCACTCGTTAGTTGACTTATCATGTCAAAATCCACACCTAGACCCACAGAGTTGTACTTACATTTGGAATTCACCACAGGAGAAGAATGTTGGATAAACTTACTATATTAAGTTAAAAGACATGATATTCCTCAATATCAATATTGGACTATCTTCAACAACCTGAAATAGTTTGTAATATTCTACCAAGTATACAAAGTCAAAATAATGATAATATTCTTTAGTACAAAAATATTCTACTACAAAAAACTACAACAGTCTTGTGCATTGCCATGCTCACATTACCCAAATCCATTTGATCCAGATTTCACTAATACAGATACTGCTGCAGTTCTGCAGGCAACAAACCTTCATAGTTGAATCTACAAATACATTCAAAAGCAAAACTTAAACACTTGAAAGTTTTCAAAAATGTGAGTAATAAGTAGAGGTCCCTGTCACACTTCATTCACTCTTCTTGAACTACCATAAAAATGGGGACAAGAAGTTAATACAAAATGTTGGTTTCTATTTACCACCATACAAATTATAAATGACAGAAATTTAATAAGTGTGGAATTTTATATTCTGTGAATATAACATTTTGAGGAGTTACTGAAAAATAGCCAAATGAATGTTTAACTTCAGTGCATATGATACAACGTCCAGTCTCGTATCCTAGTACTTGCATTGTTTCTACAGTATTTGACATTAATATAAATCACATTTAGCAATAAATCTATCTCATAAACATTTTACAGTTACAGTTTTTTCCCTCGAAATGGGATCCAACAGCCAAAAAACTTTATTAAACCAAATCATTGCTACACAAACGCTGTAGTTTTCACCCAGCAGTCACTGCTCAAATTGTGATTTTCTGGGTTGTGACGCACCCAACCCAAGGCAATAGAAAAAGTAATTTTTCATACTTTGTATTCATTGTCCTTACTGGCTTGGACCAACTTCTGTCTCCTGTCTCCTGTCTCCTCTCTCCCCCCTCTCCCTCCCCTGTGGTTTTAATTATCCACCTTCCTTACACTACACCCACATACCACATAACATGACAGCATCTTCACCTTAGTCACCTTGACCCTGAAGAAGAAACAATATTCGTCGAAAATGTCAGCATTCACCTACAAGTATGACACAACATTAGACCACAGACTGAACAAAGTGATACTAATTTTTGCTACTAAATATATGGTCCCATTACTGTTGCTGAAATAATGGAAACACAAAATCAAGACCTTGATAGGTCAATAATTCTTAGTGACACTCCTGAAGAAATCTCTGCTCCAAACTTACCAAACGCAAAAGCAATAAAAGGGTGCACTGGTCTCTAGCATACATAATAATTCTGATGGTTGGACTCACTACCTCAATGTGCAAAACAATCTTTGAAGTCATCCACCATCACTGTCCAACCAACAATATTCAGAAACTGTTAAATTTGATAATGATACTTCCATCCATGATACCTAATGATCATACAATTCTTACGTGAACTGTTGTAGGAGCAGTTGTCACCTGTCTCAGTTTGGTGTGGACTAACCCACAAACCCATCCTAACCCATCATGAAATCTGAATGATGGTGAAATATAAAAGTATAACTCTGGCTTGACTTAATTACAGCTTCACAGATCTCTTAGTGAAGTGTTTAACAGCATCAACACATTAAGCAAAAAACAACACCAGTACTTTTTCATCTCATTTTCTTATTTTAAAGACACGGCCTAAAAATTTAGCATAACTGTGAAACACTTACATAACATTATGACGCACATAAAATGGTCTTATGTTGCTAAGAACTGTATCCACCTCAGGCGTTATTCAGTTCTAAATGAAATTTAAAAAGTGGTCATGTTCAATGTAACGTAAAAAAAGTAGGAGAAAAGAGATGTGGCGTCACCCAACGCACGTTTTCGACATAGTAAGGGTGAGTCAAATAACTCGACGCGTCTCTCGAATGCAAGTGATGTGCTTTATGGCCGAGTCAACCTACAACCTATGTAACGGCAAGACAACTCACTGTTTTCTATTGTAGGGTCATACGAGTCCACAAACTGCCCTTCAACGAACTGAATACTCAGTGACGACTTCCCTGTAACAGCAAAATTACACGTATGGATGAAATTTGCCCTAGTATACAGAGTTTACTGTACCCAACACAATCACGATATGAACAACTCACCCACTGATCTATAGCCCATTATGGCGATTTTCCTTTGCTTAGGAGGCATTTTCACTTCACAGAACACTTTACAATACACGATAAATAAAACATGCCCGTGGGAACCGATAGTTATGGTGTCGTACCTACTGTCAATCTATAAACAAACCAAATACATTTTCCAAAAAATAACAACCAACCCTATGCCAAAGTCACGGATTATATGAAACATAGTCACAGATGAGAGAATATCGATAACTCAACAATGTTGTCACAGATTAGGTCAATTATATACTGCGGGTCACAGATTAATAACTAGCTTGGGGATACAGAGGCGGTGTTTGACTGTTATGCCATGTCTAAGCGAATGATACTAATAACAAGTTGGTTACAAGGAATGTGAACACTGCCTCCTCAGCTCAGTCGGTATTAAAAATATGTTATTAACACTATTCTTCTGTAATTTATTTTCCAGCAACCTGCACTTTTAATGCTAATTTATTGACATATGCAACTCTGTGAGATCTATGACATGTGACACAATCAGTGTTCATGTGCCCTGCTTCTTTGTTGTTATTGCACTAATACACTACTTGCTGTATGTGTTTATACTTAGTTTCTTGAACTGTAACCCACTCCTGTAAGATTGCTGTGTTCACATGTTGGCTGATGTACATTCAAATCTAAGAACATAATCGGCAAATATTTTCACAAATATCCCTACAATGGGAGCCAACATGCATGAGAAAACACACAATGATCCTAATGTAAAGTGTCCTTAATTAAAGATCAATCACAACCAAGGAGATGTGTGTAATGGCCTAGGGTTGAGTACCAAGGAAAATCCTACTAATGCAAGTCAAAGTAAAGGCAAAACAGTACACTGGTGTTCATATACATTTCCCTTAATTATTGAAAGATCAAAGCAAAACTCATAACATTGTATGGAATGCATGTAGGATCCTTGAAATTAATATTTACACAAATTCCCCTAATGGGAGCAAACATAAAGGCAAGAAAACATACATTGGTCTTCATGTACAGTGCCCTTTGATATAGAACAAATGAAACCAAGTTTACATGGAATATATGTCTTGCCACAGATATGATTTGTCAGGAAAATCCCTCCAATGTTGTTGAGATACAATGGTCTCCATGTAAAATTCCCTTAATTTTAGAGTGATCACAACAAAACTAAAAAAGTATTCAGTGAATGCCTATGTCGTTCCAGGTGTGAATGGAGTGAAATCCCTCTAATGGGAGCCGAGATACAAGCAAAAAGGTACATTGGTCCACATATAAAGTGCCTTTAAATTTAGACCCATCAAAACTAAACTTCCAACATTTGTAGCAAATTGGCACAATGTCACAAGTAAGAATTTTCAGGAAAATTCCTGCAAAGGGAAACATGATACAGGTGAAAACATACATCGTTCTTCAAAGTAAAGTGCTCATCGTTATAGACTCATCAAAACCGAATTTATATTTGTACCAGATAAGCATAGTGTTTGGACAGGAACAGAATACAAAGCAATGTGAGGAGGGGGAAGTCACAAATGCCAATGACAATTTGCATCTGGGAACTCAATACTAATTATAATACATATTATTGTAATTCCTTTGTAAAATATTATATTGTCAACAAGTGAAAGAACACACTCTTTTTTGTAAATCATTCACCATTACTGCATGTAATGAGAATGTCGAGTGAGTATTCTCGCTAATGCTAAGTATATAGACAAAAGATATGAACAGGCTGTCTGCTGAATCCATTAAGTAAATTCCACCTGCAATGTATTTTAAGAATGTGTCATGTGAAAAATTTCATACTGGAATATACATGACATTTCCACACTTGTGAAGAAAACTGGTTTAACTGGAAAATATGCTTAGTCATAAATCATATTTAACAATGTCACACGAACAGTTTCTGTTATATATCAGGGGTATTTTAGAGAAAATAAACTTGTATGGCAGAAGTCCTCTTATTTCCTCCATCAGATATGGTAACCCTGCAATGCAGCCAGTTTTTACCCACGTAAATAATTTTTTCCATAATTATCATTCCACCTGTGCTCCATTTGCATTTATCCATCACCTGTGCTATATGTCATGTTCATACCTAACAGATTCATTCAATAACACACCTTTCTGTGCAAGTACAGTTTCCAAGGCATGATGCTGGACCACTCACATCTACCCAGTGCCCAGGCTAAGAATCAGTGGAACTGTATCTGTGCTTCCCCTGTATGGCTTCAGAGCATGCATAGGGAGAACTTTATATGTGAAATTTACCCAAGACTCTTAGTTCACATCATACCATCCTAACATGTGTTGCACAAAAAAATGGACACAACCTGTTTTATGATTAGATGGTTTTAAAGTTATGCAAACCTGCAGTAACTCTTGTTTCTAGCTGGCTGCAGATTTTCCTGACATGGAGATTTAGCAAGTGAATTCTTTAAATATCCATCAATACTCTTCAAGAGTTTGAATTTAAAAGCCAATCCTTAAATGGACTGAAACTCCAAACAACAGAAAGTCACAGTGATGTTAGCATTAGTGCATAAACTTAGATGACACCCCCCTCACATTTCAGCAGGTGCTCATGTTATTTACTGTGTCTCATGTCTATTCAGCCAATGATGCTCACCACAGTCAGTAAGCATTCATCCCATCACTTCCTGTTGGCTACCCTTTCACTACTGTTCTGCTCTCCTCTTCAGACTTCAAGCAAGCCTTGTCTCTGTGAGCTCTCAGGTTCTCACAGCACTGCTGCTGAGTAGTAAAGTCTTCCAGGAAGTTATATGATCAACATGGCACAATGCTCCAGCAGATTTGAATTCTCAGAATCATTCTCTGCTGACACTGTCTGAAGGAACAATTATAATAAGGCTTAATATTGAATTTATCTTTATTTTTTAATTCTCACACAGAAAGGACACTTTAAACCATTGCACAAAATGTAAGCAAAATGCTGCCTACCAAATTTTATCATTTCTTTAACCCTGCATTTACATAGTACTTCCTATTCATCCCTCAAATGATTATGTAAACAGTGAAAATAACAAGTTTATATATTTCTGTCAATAATCTGAAACCATAATTTTGAACCTCACACCAAATACATAATTCTTTAAATGAAATACCTTGTAGGTATACATGTGCATGTTCGTGACACGTACACATATACAAAAGGATTCTAACCACCGAAACTTTCCTGTATACTCTAAATTCCCATATGAAAAGCTGAAACATTAAAGAAATATACTTTAAAGACCCTGCACTGCAACCCAAAATTTGGGACTTACAGCAGACACCCCTGGTTAATGAACACTTCCTCAAAACAAATCACCTCCAGTGAAACTTGCAATTTCAAAACACTAGAAAAGTTATTAATTTTCACACTGGTAACACGATACATTAATTACAGAAATTATCAATGAAATTAGACAGTTTCAATACTGCATACACACTCAATAAAGAAACACAGAACAAAGTTTTCATTATGTTTTTGTGACACTATTAAACAGGCTTAAAGCACTGGAATGCTTCTACAGAATAGTTAGTTGATACAATTTATATGTTTTTTTGTTGCTATTGACTTTCTTTGACATTGCTCTTAAGAATTAAATTTCTATAATGATGCTTCCATAATTATTGGCTAGAAGCTAATAGTTCTTAGATAAGCTCCAAATGCATGTGAAGTAACATACAGCACAAGAACGATGTTGGCACTAGAACAACATTTTGAACATAGGAATTGAACATGGACACCTTCAGTCAATCAGTTCTGGAAGAATGAGGTTTAGTACATTTATTTTGACATTAGATGAAATACTGTTAACCCCGATATCTTGTGCTCTTTAATCCAGCTGGGTACTTGCATCATTTCTCACATCCATTATACAGTAAATCACATTTATCAAGTATGGTGTAATACTGAAGGGCACAATACCATTTAATGAACCAATTTCTATGCCCTGTGACCTCTCATATATTTGGGGCTGTTTAATATAACAAATGTTATAAGAATTATAGTATCCTGTATCACTAATATATAGCAATGTTATCTCAAATGTAAAATTTCAATTCAAATGTTGTACCTGAAAGAAAATAAAAATAAAAAAAAAACATATAGTAATTGTTACACACCCATGCACAAATAGTAACCAACATTCTTGTGTCTGGAGAGATAATACAACATGAATATCAATTAGAAACAGCACAATATTTGACCACTAGCAACCACCACTTGGATTCATACCAACAAACACTGTTGGTCTTTTCTTTTAATAAAAAGTACTGGTCAAAATACCCATACATTACAACACAAGCCCTGCATAAATATTCAGAATTATTTTGTCATTTAAATTTGTATTTCTTACTACTTCTGAGTCATGTTCAATAAAATCAGGTAGTAGTAATATCAATAATTATTACATACCGTGATTCTGTACATTTTAAGAACAATGAGAAGAAGAAAACCATTCATCGTACATCACTGAGAGTTATGTAATGTAACTTTATATCCAACACAGGTTAATTTTGTAATACAACTACAATACTTACAATGTGAAACTTGAACAAAGGATATGCTTAAAAGTGTGATGGACACAAATGTGCCTTTCAGACAGGTATACACACCAACAATGCAGTAGCCACTTATTTGGGCCCCATTCTACAAACGTAACACATGCACTTATCACGTACTGATAAGAATACCAAAATAACGAGTGTATGCAGGTGCCAGTGGTCAAGAACATATTGGACACACGCAATAAATGCTTTTCTTTACAACAGACAGGATAAGCAAGTTCTGAAACATCCTGGCATTCATTTTTTCAGACAAAAATTACACTGGAAGTTGAAAGTCTGTATTCTTTGATATGATGCAGAAAGTTGCACAGTTTGCTAACAGCATCTTCACTCAAAGCTGCCATAATAAATGGCGATCTATATGTAAGTAGTCTAAAATCTCCACTGACCAAAACACAAGTAACGATAATTCAGACTGCATTTTGAATGACTAAGATATGACTGTTGGGGGTTAAATGACAAGAGAAACACTGCATCATTCTATGGGTTGAATTCTGAGAGAAGGCAAGTGAAAGACCATCATAGAATTATGTTCACAGTACTAGCACAACTGAAATTTCTTTAATTTAAAATTTGATAATTATGTGAATATAATATTAAATAGCTTTCTTTTACATAAAACTATGTCACTGTCCAGCAGTCACATAATTATAGTTAAGAGATTTTGAAAGAAGAAAATAGTTTATTCCCATCTCCAGGCATATGAAATACAAATATTTTTTCCCTTTAAATTAAGATTCACATGACTTCATTTTTTAATTTGATAAAAACCTCTATGCTGACTAAATTTACAACTCTTTCACTCCTTTCCCAGAAGCCAGCTCACTTTCATCCTCGTTTGGTCACAATTTGTACTGCACTAAAATGGGAGGTGTTCTCTGTAGTTTAATATTAATATACTAGTGGAGTTTTAGAAATGCAGAAGGTTCCATGTTAATATAAGCTCTTTAAGTCCTGATATGTTCAGGATGCTGGTTTTCATGTAGTTAATAAATATCAAATAAATATGACATGTATAAATAAATAAGAATACCCATTTACATAAAATAATTCTGCAGCAATATTGACCAGTTGAATGCAAACATACTAAAACTCACTCACTGTACTACACTGCTACTAAATTCATGTTCAAGTTGAAATTATGGTATATGAATGTATGCATATAACACAATGTGACATAGTAATGAATTTTCAGGTATAAAATATGGTGCAACTAATTATGTCTAACTGCCTAGGCAGTTAAATGTTATTGCAAATCATTACTAATGTCTGTATGCATACAATGCACCTTTTTTTTGTAAATTATTTTTACTGCACTACAAATGTTTTTTGGTGACCAATGGCAAATACTGCAAACTTACATCAAATACAATGATGCAAAGACACAAACACCCATTTGATTATTAGATATCTAGCCAACACAAAATACTACTGCATAAACTTCCAGCACAATATAGTGAGCACCTCATACTATTATGGTCCTGACCTGCCCCAAAATTTGTCATGGCACTAAGCTAGGATTCCTCACTACACTAAAATATTTTTGATCAGTATCTGTGAATAATTCATTATTCATCTAGAAATACAGTGTTATTATATCACCCACAATTAATATATTAAATCTACCACAGCCCATTTAATTAGTATTTCATATATAAATCATACAATAAGTTATGAGATTGTGCGAGTGCAAATGGGAATATGTAATGTTATTACACTGAGGTCCTGTTAGGTGTCATCCAAGACCCAAGAGGATGAATATTTTAAAAGGATCTGGACAAGCGTATCAATCATATTAAATACACAACACATACAATTGCACACTGACATGAATTAATTTCAACAGAACACATTGCATGTGTGTCTAAGAGAATAGAGGCACAACAACTTAGCCTAATGGCAGTTTTTACAAGAATAGGAAATCTACCAAAACATGCAGCAAGCCCCAAATAAAACACTGGAGCACCTTGGCTAGAAAATAACATCCAGGACGATATACCAACTCTTTCTTGTTAAAGTATCACAACCATTAAGTCATGGCAAATACAGAGTACGTTACACTGCCCAGCTAGTTTATACTGCACCAACATTGTAGTTCATAACAACATAATGGTAACTGTAAAAAAAAAATGGAAAATAACTGAAAACCAACATATATAAGGTGTCAATATTAAAAATGTATACTGGCAGTCCAAGAAACTTCAGTTTTAAAAGTAATTACTATATAAAATTAAATAAAATCCAGGTCTTCAATGCCTTTAACTGAACTATAAAACCAAACTATTACTGCCACTACCTACAAACTAATTATCAGGTAAGTGATACTCAACCCTCTATACACCACCTTTTTAGATAACTTAACCTGTGCTGTGTAATTTCATGTGCAATGTCACTACAAACAGTACTGCTTATGCAAAATGCTCATCCACTTCAGATATGAGCTATTACTGACTACCCAGGAATGATCACAAAACTGTATCATTAAACTCTGAATTAAAATCTTCTAGTTTTTAACACTGGGATGGAAGCATATATAAATTTTGAACACAACCTCCTAAAGAAGACTACTTCAGTGACAAAAAATATTTCATAACATTAGTACTGTATTTAAAAGAATTTTTAAACACGCGTCAGCTCATTTAAAAAGAGTTTAGAAGGGGACCAAGATGAATCCTGACTGATAATCTTTGGCCATGGAAAAACAAAAAGATAGGAAGCAAAACAAGATGTGAAAAAATAATGAACACATGCCCACTTTACAGAACTTGAGACCACTTTATAAAGACTCATGAACACAGGAAATATAATTTACAAGTATGTAATGAGATGTAATGAGCATATGATGATTTGAACATCATAAGAGTATAAACAAAAATGTATTAGGAAACTGCAGACAAAGTGAGAAGGACCTAGTCCCTGAGTACTAATGGTACAGGCAAATATCAATGACAAAATCAGCAGCAAATTATTACTGTTGAGAATTTACTTTACCATTGTTCCTACTATCACATATTAAAATATACAAGCAAAAACGTGATATCCTTCCTCAACCACATTTACCAGTGAAGCAGTAATAAAAATTAGCAAAAATAACAAACATATCAGTAAAAATCTCTGATAAAGAGATTCAAGGCAAATAACAAAAGAATATCACTATGTTCTTTTAAGCTAAAAACAGAGATAAATGCCTAGCCTAACTATGTCAGGAAACTTCACAAATCTACAAACTGGAAGCACTATAAACTCCGACTCAACAACACATAACAAAGAAGATTCATTTCCATGGCCAACGATTCATACACTTAGTGCATCTTAGTGCAGCATTAACAATTACAATGGACTCTCGCTTAAATGGTATAAACAAGATTGAGTGGTAAGGCAGTTAACTGAAAAGCTAATTCATATCGAGAAACAATAAATAAA
>Ga0131853_10018376_pt1 | contig 12718 bp, 9 predicted proteins | sample TergutLab28metaG_FD_92764 | JGI IMG/M metagenome (GOLD analysis project Ga0131853, IMG submission 92764) | Labiotermes labralis P1 segment gut microbial communities from Petit-Saut dam, French Guiana - Lab288 P1 (version 2) (version 2) | ecosystem: Host-associated > Arthropoda: Insects >...
ATTTTGTTGCACATCCATAATCTTGCATCATCATTAATTTACATAATTTTTCAACTCAAAATCTTTGTCCAGATAATTTATATCTTGGTGTTTTTATAAAAAATTTTTTTATGAAAAAATATCCTCTAAAATTGTTGGTGGGGGATTTTAAAAATATTTTTTTTTTTTTGGGGGGGGGGGGGGGAGAAAAAAAAAAACAAAACTAACTAACTAACTAACTCGACTGGTGAATATGCTTTTCCAGACTTTGGTCACCTGACATAATTAATATTTGGGTAATGGAGCAAGTATTCAGGATGACTGAAATCATTGAGAACATTGGAAACTACAAACCAAAACACACAAATATGCCATGACAGATGTGAGAGAAAGTTGTACAGTGCAGGGGAAGGGAATGTGACAGAAGCGATTAGCTATCACAAAACAAAACTAACAAAAACAATATACAATTGTGCTGATTTCACTGACAACTAGAATAAAAAATCTTGTACATAAGTGTACATTTGAACAGGGAGTTTTATTTGCAAACAGGAATGATAGAGCTGTCACATTTGCCACATAATAACCCTGCCTTTCATCTCCATAAAAGATCTTCGATTTTTAAATCATTTTCGTTTATGCAATTTTATTATTAGTCTGCAGTATGCACTTATATACTGTGCCATAAGCATTTTAAGTAAAATTGAAATTTAGTGTCCTTAATTCTACACCAAATACAGCTGCTTACACTACATCCATGGCTGCTCAGTGTAACTCTACACAGTGCAGACATCACATATATATTCTGGTTGATCACAACAGATAATACAACACTAATTTACACTAACTGTAACAAATCTGCATTTCACTGTGCACTGTGAATTAAAATTTGAATCATGAATGAACTAATTAATTAATTGTCAATCAGTGAACAGTGGGTTTGAGCCCTCATCAGTCCCGATTCACTTAAGCCTTTAACAGGACCTTCATGTCTGAGAAATCACATTCTGAGTCATGGGAGCTCTGTCCCTTTAATAAAGTTCACAGAGTGCTCCCAGATTCAGATTTCTAACATTCTTTGGGTCCAGAAAGAAGGAAGCCAGACGATGATGTCTAAGCTTCCACTTACATAAAACGTGAGATGAGGTTTATTCCTGTTCTGCACTTCCTAAACAAAGAACTTTCTATCAACCTCATTAGGTACATATGTCTTCTGAGGGTGTTATGTCCAGTTAAGAGGCATGGATTGCATTCTGTTAGAGGACAATAACCTAGTCTCAGTAATGAGGCTGGGGTCCAAGATCAATTCCCCAGCCTGCCTCTCAGTGCTAGTAAAACCTTGTCGCAGCATTATGTGCTGTTTAAATAGCCAACCCTTGATCCTCTGCTAATAATCTGCCTCGCAATTGTAAGGTTTGGAGCAGAATCCTCCCCTGTAAACTCATCAACAATTTAATTTCCACTTCATTATCATGAACTCTGAATGGATAGGCAGAGTGCCTGTTCCTAAACCCTCAAGATGAAGCTGGTCCTTCCATAACAAAACCAATGTGCTATGTGTGTATATATCATCAAAACACAACTATATTTATTAGTGGTATAATAGGGTATCTACAACATTAGGCACAACTGCATGTTTAGGCCGCTAATGCTGGCCATATTCAGGTTGTACATGGACTTATCGAGTAGCTATACAACAGATGCATCATACATGGGGTGTGAAAAAACACAACACACACAATAGTCATGTTCCATATGAATGGCCTACAATGCTGGTATAAAACAACGGTTAATTAACAATAATATGATGTAGTAGAATTTCTACGAACTGTATTGATATTTTTATTGCAAGTGATAGACTTAACACAGTGGTACTACTGTTTTTCACTAGAAACACTAGTAAAGTATACATGTCAATTTTAGTACATTATTTCTATTTGTGACATAAACAGAGAAATATGATAAGCAACATTTAATGACACTGTACCTATAATTGGGATAAACAACAATTAATGGCAACTGTACCTATATAATGGGATACAGACCATACCACAATTTCCAAGGTGAAAAGATAAAACTAAAAGACAGTAGACAGACATAACATCCTAGACTTAGCACATAGATACCATATACAACTAAGGATATAATATAATGAATCTCATTCTAGACATAGCTAGAGATAAGGCATGAATAAACTAATGATAATGTTCCAGACCATGCACCCACCACTGACACAAACGAGATCTCGGTCCCACACAAACCCCTTCTCCACACCTAAAAAAAACACCCCACATGTGATAGATATAGCTACTCGATAAGTCCATGTACTACCTGAATATGGCCAGCATTAGCGGCCGAAACATGCAGTTGTGCCTAATGCAGTAGATACCCTATTATACTACTAATAAATATAGTTGAGTTTTGACGGTATATACACATACCACATTGGTTTTGTTATTCTAATAATACAACGGGGATGACGCACCTCAAAATTGGTCCTTCCATCTTTTCAGGTGTCCCAAGTTACCTCTCTTTTGATTTATACTGCATTGATTGCTTGGATATCCTGTTTGTGTCCATCCTTTCTATGTACTGTAGCCACTTCTGTTGATACTGTTGTATTTCCCGAACAATGTTCTACACCTCAGCAGATTGAGTCCTTTCCCAGTCTAATTTAGTAATTCCTTACAGGAGTCTTAAAAATTTAATTTATGATACTTCCAGCCTTTGCTCTTCTCTTTTCTTCAGCACCCAGGATGCACTTCCAAATTTCAAGGCCCCTTTAGCTGTAATATTGTCGATTCTTAATTTTGTTTATTTAGTCATATGTTTCCGAAATGCAGCTCAAACTATAGCAGTTGGGGGAAGGCGCAGGCAAATGTCCAGTGCCCTTAAACTAGGCCCAATCAGCTAGGGAAGCACAACCCAATAGAAAAGCATGCAAGTCAAGAGGCAGGAAGGTGGCAGTCCCACCACTAAACTTACCATGCAAAAGGCCAATGAACTATCAAGGGGACATCTTAAATTACTCGGGAAACCCTCCAAAAGAGGAAACAGACTGACATTCATTTCCTCTTAACACCAGAATGTCCATTGGCACAGTCATACCAAAGTGGATGTAGTTGTAACAGCTGAAGAGCTTTCAGGGCTGACTGACTATCAGAGCAAATACTGATGTATTTCTCTGACCTAGAAGTCCTTCAAATTTCATAGATACAGGCCAAGATAGCAAGTATCTTGGGCTGGAAGACTGTTGCATGTCTTCATAGCAAGATACTGAGCCTCCTACCAAAGGATTGCCACAAGACTTCAGCCCCAATTCTCTCCTGCATTTTTGACCCATCTGTATTCCAGACAAGTTCTTTAACTACATGACAGGTTCTTTGGTCCACACCTCTCCAGTTAGCAGAATAACCCCATACAAAATTCTAAGCTGGCCTCATTATATCACTCCCCATACTGAATATATCATCTGATCTTTGAATCTGCATCAACACAACGCTGTGTTCTCCAATGGAGAGAAGGTAAGACCAGCACCCTAGACTTCAGAGTCTGTGCACAACTGATCTTGCCTTGCCTTGAACCACAAGGTCAAGTCAAGGAAGGCCAGTAAATGCATTCATAGCACTCATTGGGGTAGTGCACATGGCCCCTGCTATGCCCAAATAAGCAAATCTTTGGATTCTACTTAGCCTCTTTTTGTCACCAGCTGTCCGAGAGCCAGCCCACCAGACCAAAGATGCAAAGTGCATGGATAGCCGAATGATAGAGATGTACAGCCTATGAAACAGGGCTTCAGGCCCTCTGTTGCACCATAGAACGTCCTATAGGCCCACAACGAATCCTGAGCCTTCTTCACCTTGGTTTTCATATGATCCCTCCAGGGCTGCCGAGAGTCCAGAATCACCCTGAGATATACTTGGTTGACTCAGAAGAGTGCAAGGCAAATGCAAAAAGTGAAGTTCACATAAACCAGAAGATTCCTTTTCCTTGTAAATACAACCAGGTCCATCTTTTCAAGGTTAACTGACAAGCCAACCTCAACACACCATACTTCAACAGTGTAAATAGTCCTCTGTATGAGCCCCGACAGTGTTCGGGAATTTGTCCACTGCCAACAGGCAGGAATAGTCAGCATAACCCCGAGTACATACACTACCTTCTTTGAGCCTAAAAAATAGTTGACAATGAGGCACCACAGGAGAGGTTGGTGATAGCACGCCTCCCTGTGGGCAACTCCTGGACACCGCTACCTCCTAGGCGATTCACCGGTAGCTGCTATGGCCAGGTGGCCCTCCAGGGTAGTTCTAATCCACTGGACAATACTGGAGCTGACCCTGTGCCTACCCAGAGCAGTACTTTGGAATCAAAAGAGGTGCAGGTAAAAGCTCCTATGTCCAGGAAAACACCCAGATCTGAATCCTACAGGTCAAGTGCCTTCTCAACCCGAACCACAAGCTGAAGACCCATTTCCACAGATTCTCCAACCTGGTAAACTTGTTGGTTGGAATACAATGGTCTAAGACCAGAGCACCATCCACTAGTCTCTCCATGGTCTTAAGTAAGAGTGATGACTGGTAGATCTAAAACCCCTAGGTCCAGTAGAGGAATTCCTTCTGGTCTTAGGTATAAACACTACCTTCACCTTGCACCATATGGCTGAATAGTAGCCCACAGCCAGGCAAGCACAAAAAATCCTTAGTATGTAAGGAAAGATAATCTCTCATCCCTGTTGCAACAGGGAATATATGGTCCAATCTTGGACTTTGTACTAGGCAAATGAGTTGACTACCCATTCCACTCTCCTTTAAGTAACAATCTCTGCTGCAACCACCTAATCACATCGCTTAGCAAAGCGAGCAGCCAGGGCCGCCGAGAGTGGGTTCGGGCCCAGCTAAAAAAAATTTTTTGGTCCCCCCAGCAAGAGCGGACCAGATAAAAATATTTAGACTAAATAAGAGAGTCTGACTTACAGTTGCAGAGTGACTTGGCCTTGGCCTGAAAAGGTTAATTTGTACAATCAACAAATAATAATAGTACCAAAAAATACAAAAACATATGCAACAGTCGCAACCCAGAGCCCCTTCCGGAATGTCGGGCTCCAGTAATTTGTACTGGCTTCTTACCCATCTCGTCAGCACTGTGAGCAGCAGCAAAGGCCGCCATCTCCTCAGTCACTACTGAGTCAGGAAAGTGAGTTGCAAGTAGGAGTTGTAAACTTTCTTCCTTGGATTGCTTTCACAGCCCCAGATGAGCCAGGAAAGATCCAAGCTTGAGTTTCAGGTCCCTTGTAAAAGCTCTACGTAACCTGCCAACGCAGGTAGATCATTAATGGAGTCGCAAAAAGTCCTCAGTGATTCTTTAGATGCTTTTACCTCCTTTCTAATTCTGCACTAAGCCTCTATGTAGGGTTCCCAGCTCTGAGGACTTATTTCATTCAGGGTCTTATTACGAAGCCCCAACACTTCTTTTCTACGGGCCTCTGAAGTAGATGGCCACTTTATAGAATGTTTGCCTGCTCATACTACCCAGAGAGAGCAATTTTCCTCTAACACGAAACTCACACCTTTCGGACAAAAATTCCCAGCCCCAATCCAGCCTAGTCTTTCATGTTCATTTATGAGCCCTGTTCCAGTCTCCCCTTCAGATCCTCTCGAAAGGAGTCCCAACTGGTTCTCTGATGGTTTCCGGTAAACAGTCTTCAAAGTTGAACTGCATGTGTCTATCACCTGACAAAGAAGGCTCAGAAGAGACTTCTCGGCCTATGATACTTTCCACGAGTCCAAAGGACTCCGGGGTAATATGAAGGACCTCTAACCTTCTGTTATTACATAAGGTAGAACCATTGCTTTGATTTAGAATTTCCAGATTCAAAGAATTTAGGAATTCTAACAAAGCCACTCATCTGTTATTAAAATCCGTGCTAGCTCGCACCGTATGTTGAGGGTTGGAGTCGCATCCTATGACTAGATGGAGGTCTTTCTCCTCACAACGTTGCACCAGTTCCTCAAACTCCATCGTTGGGGAAGAGCCTTGGAACCAGAAGGCAGGGCACATAACAATGCTCTTTTCTGCTTCGTCTTCATTATATTTTACCAAGACTGCTTCAAGGTCCCTACAAGAGAATCCTGGTAGCATACCATGTATTTATGTTCTTAACAAGGATACATGCTCTATGTCTATCTGTTCTGTCTCCAAAGAACAAGGTTTATCCTGAAATATTCAAACCCACAATACACGACCCTTGAAATATGACAGTTCCTGTATTAATGCAATGTCCATTCCTTTAACAACTGTTGTTCTGGAAAGAATCATAGAATCGGTGATACTATGTTGTAGGTTTGTCAGAATAAACAAAATGGTACGCACCATATCACCTATGGGTCCCTCTTCTATCTGCCTATCTTCCGATTTGGCACCGAGGGAGAATGTCACCTGACCCATGCCATTGAATGGACACCACTTCATCCTCTCCAGGGATGCAGCAGACCACAAATCAGTACCAAGCACAAGCAGACTCCACCACCGAGTTCCTCCTTGCGCTCGTACAGCTTCCACTGACCAGTATTGAGTCCCTCCTTCAACCAAAAAAGATGCTGAAACAAGCGTTCCAAGTCCTCCGAAGGGCCTGAAAACCAGGCTGCCACTCTCTTGCAGGGGGCAAAAACCTTCAGCCTACAGCCCTCCCATGCCTTCATTACTGGTACATTGCTCCACAGCCAATCCCGGGTTTCCTTGTCCTGGCATACCATGATGGCAGCCCCCTTGGCCCAGTAGGTACCAACAAGCTTGGGAATGAACCCATCCTCAGAGAATGCACCCACAAGCCCATCAACAGCCCGCTGAATATTTATTAAATTCTCCTTGGAGACTTGGACATCCAGACAGCCATTGCAAACGATGGTCATCCTCAAACCCTCCTGAGCAGCCTTGACATTGCTTACTTGCGTAATCTTCTTGGGCCTCTTCACCTGCCAGCTCTCAGGTGTGCTTGTGGAGGATCTCTGGGGCTTACCTTGACCCTGCAGAGGTCTGCTACCTCCCTGAAACTGCAGCCCAGTTTCACTGGGCCTGAGCTCGTGTGGTATGTCACCTCCCTGGTTTTGGAACCCAAATGTGCTATGCTCCTGTAGTGTGCTTCTGACTGCCTTAAAAATGGAGCCCCAGTTTAGGGGATCCCTGTTGAGGTTGCACCCTGTCAGAGTTCCCAGCTGGAACTTTTGCCAGTCTGGCCTTCCTCACTTTTTCCTAGCAGCACCACAATTCTTTTTCTCATTCTGGATGTTCAGGGTGCCGACCCTCTCTTCCAGCACCTCAAGATTCCCCAAACTTTCACTACTTGTGAGCAGGTGTTCCCCCAGTGAGCAGAAGTCACTCTTGTCCCAGATAAGTCTGGATTCAGATCGGTTGCCCCTTGCGGAGTCTCCCAGCACAGTGGGTCCCTACTGCTAGAGCCCTCCTTAGAATCTATATTGGAGTTCCCACTCAAAGAGTGCACCTCTCGGGTTTCTGACAAAGCCAAAATGTATCAATCTTGGTCCCATGAGTTTAGGGTGAAAAATACAATCTGCCAAGCAGAGCCCCATGCTTAGTAAGGCTACATTACAACTGGGAGCTCACCCGGTATCCCAGAAGGCACCATTAATGACAGGCTAACCCACTGCCATTGATCCCATGGTCATGGCGCATCACACCTAAGTTTTGGGGTTTATTTTCTAGGTTTACTCCTTTAGATCCACTGTGTTCTGCACAAACAAGGTCACCTCACATAGGGCGTGGCTCTTCACCATGCACAGATGGTCTTGGGTAGGCAGAGGCTATATATTACACACCTACCACCCCTGGGGAACAAACGGCAGTGTCCGGCCCGAGCCATAGCCATCACCCCCTGGCCATGATCCAATCAAGGTATGGGCCCAGCCAAAGTCCCCTTGACCCCAGCTACGTCATACAACAAATTTAAGAATAAAGTTTTTTTTTTGTATAACTTTTATGCAGCGAAGATATTTTCTATGTAATCATGCAATACATCATCTGAAGATGGAGGCAGTATGGTCTTCTGAAATAGCAACTCTCCAACTGATTACATGGTGACATAATTCTGAGGTGTGTCATCCCCATTGTGTGTAGAAAAGACTAATAGTGACATAACCCAGCAAACCACAATATGAATTTTTGCTAGTGTATTTAAGTTATGAATTTTCACCAGTACATTTAAGTTACATGTAAATTACATTCCCCTTCTCTCTACATATATAGTTCACTACTGAGAATAGCAGGTTAAGTGTTATACATTCATATGTAACCAAAAATCAGTTTCACAGCTGTAGTTATATGATGATATTCTCTCCAGAAAATTCAAATTGTGTCCTCTTTTTAAGTGAAATAATTAATAAGCAAGAACTATAGGCAGGGGATGTTTTGAAGTGAAGAATCAAACAGGAAAGTATGGCAGGTAAGTGAAGTAGCACAAAAAAGCTGTTACACTACATACTTTTTGTGAACGTGAATTATTTAACGCCACTGGCAACTGCTGGGATTGCATATGGTTGGTGACAGACAAATGAGCATGGAGTACCAATGGAATGACACTGATGGGAAACCAAAGCAATCAGAAAAAAACTTGTCCCAGTGCCAATTTGTCCATCACAAATCCCACAAGGACCCCCTGGAATACAACCTGGACATCTGAGGTGAGAGGACAGTGACTAATCACTTAAGCCATGGGATGGCCCAAGATACCTACTTAAAATAACCACACTTGGCGTTGTGTACATCATCAATTTAATGCATGTCACAGAATTCCCATTTACACTACTTCCTTTGAGGAAATGTCATGAAGTACTTGTGTTGACTAATGGTAAAGTTGTTTAAGAGAAAAAATCTCTCATGCCTGCTAGGAATTAAACCTCAGACTGCCCAGTAATAGCCCAGTTATTCTACTACTATATCCCCAATGCACTGACTGACATTGAATAAATATACTTACCAATGTCACCCTAAGTCTGAATGTATTCAGTCCTTTTCATCATCACTGTCCCAGTTACGCCAATTAGTTTCAGCTTATGCTGCACAAAACTTTTCATTTCTCCTATGGCCTACCCATTATCAAGAACAAAGTCTAAATCCCCACAATGGAAGAGATTTTTCTTCTCCAAAACCATACAGACTGACTCTGTGGCTCACCCTGCTTCCCATTTGATGGGTACCCTGAGGTAAAGCAGCCAGAAGGTGAAGTGGACCACTCACCTCCAACTAGTGCTAGTTAAGGATGAGTGCAGTTATACCTCTACTACCATTAAATGCCTTCATGGTGTGGACAGGACAACTTTACCCTTTGTTTTAACCCATGCAATTTGTCCATAATCTTACAACAATTAACTCCTTAAAGCCAAGTTGTATGTACCACCAGGTATACAATTTAGAAATTCTTCATTGTGTCCAGACAATTCCTTTATGTGTTTCGTATGGAACTCAGAATAAAAAGTAATTATTTCCCTGTATAGTATTAACTGGTAGGTTTAATAAAGAGCATGGAGCATGGTTCAAGCTGAATATTTTAATACAATTCAGGTGAACTTTTCTTTTTCAAGGGTTAAACAAAAGGAAATACAACATGCTACTCAAAATAAAACAATCAGTTTATTCCATCACGAACGGAATAAACTGATTGTTTTACTGTGAGTATTGAAACACAAGGGGATGCCATCACAATAAAAAAAATGCTACAATTATTATGATGTGTGCACACTTTGTTAACTCGCTGCTCTTAATACAGTTAAACAGCCAAAATTATTTGTCATGCTTCTAAGCATTACTGCTTTGCACAAGTCACTAATTACATAATGCTCAAATGGTGAATGTATATTTATATAACTGTATTTATGAAGTCCACTGAATTTAGAGAACACTCCAGCATAGGAATTAAATTTCTGGAATAATATGTACAAGCCCTGAGTTTAAATTAGCTGATTTAGTTAACTTTACATTTTTTGAACTGTGCATTGTGATATACCTGTGTAATAAGAACCAACAAACTGCACACTTTTTACATTAACATTTTAATTTAATTATATTGTCTCCGACATGTTACAAACATCCAAGTGTTCATCCTCAGGAAGACTTGTACATGCTGTTTTATGGTATTTCTTTCATGCTGAAATTATAATATAAGGCTATATGAATTGTCTAAGTATAAAATATTAAGTTCATAAAATATCAATAAAAGTATTAAATGGTTTTGGCTTGTGGAAACATGTTTTGAAATATGACAATATAGAATTCTAAAGTATTATATTAAAAGCTTTTAATTAAGAAAATATAGAATTCTAAAACATTAAATTAAAAGTATTTCAAAAAATGCAATATCATGTCTCATAAAGTAATTAAGGTATTGTACATAGCCGATTGGTGGGCCAGGTAGCTCAGTTGGTATAGCAACTGACTATGGGCTGGACAGTCTGGGATCAAATCCCGGTGGGGACGAGATTTTCCACACCTGCCCAGACCGGCCCTGGGGCCCAGTCAGCCTCCTGTAAATGGGTACCGGGTCTTTCCCGGGGGTAAAGTGCGGCTGGGGCATGCTGCTGACCACTCACCCCCTTCTAGTGGCACGGTCATGGAAGAGTAGAGCTATACCTCTATCCACACTCTGAGTCACACCGGGCCTGTAACGGGATCACTTTACATGGCTGGTTTAGTTTTTCAAGTACACTATTACAAAAAAAAAAAGCATACCTCTTATTGAAGTTTCCCTTCAAATTTAATTAAATAAAATCTGCAGTCTGTTTATGAAAACTACATCACAATAAAATCATCAAAATATTTTGCAAAAGTCATGCCTATGACTTGAAACCATTACCTAAAATGTGATTTAATATTTATATTAAATAATTTTAATAGCTGAAGATCCTTAGCACTTTGGATCAGTGTTTTATAGTTACATATTCTGTATATGTTAGGTTACTACTTACAGTTTAGAAGTTTATCATGGTGGTATTCACCCCACTACCAATGGTTCCAGCTTGCAGTTAAACTTTTTTCCACTTGTTCACCAGCTTGTTTTTACATTTGCTTATTCTTATTTGTTATTCCCATTCCTGTTCTTCTTTGTGTATTTGCTGCACCAAAATCATTCCCTTTGCAATGTTTGTTTTCTTCATTGCTTTTGTGGTATTTATAGTCAGGTTGGTATTATTTTCTTCAACAATACTCCTTGCCAATTTCCACTCCAATTTATTACAATAATAAGCTATTACACAAGAACTGCTGTTTTTGTTTATGGTTTCTTGCGATATTATACCACCTATTCATGTAGGGCATGGACTGCAGTGCTGTAATGAGGAGTGTGCCCAAGTCCCAACAATGTAGTGGTGTTACTGTAAGAACAACAGCTGCTGTGTCTCGAACAAACACCTACACACATGGTTGCAGTGATGCGCAGAGATTCGAATGCTTATTCCTTTGGGATGACTGACTCTTCAGTCCTTTTGAGATGGACGGTTTACTCCTTGGAGGCGTATGCTTGTGTGCTCGGAATGCTTTGCCTTTTATGGGACATGACTGCTTGACTGGCTGCTCCTCTATGACTGGCAGTTCAGTGGAGCTTGTCAAAGTGGTGGGGCGAGTGACTACCTGTGTACTACCAGTCAGTTCATGCCACAGTCATGTAAAAGGTCTGCTTCTAAGTTGCTGTTCTACTCTGGTTGCTAGAGCTGGTGTGAGGTGCACCGCTTGTGTTGGGGCGTGGAAGAGGGCCTTTTCTGACCATAGTGGGCAGTTACCACACTTTTTTCATTATATTTGTCTGATTCACTGTCAGGAGCCAATACTTCCTTTATGGTTTCAACAACAATTTCTGCACACCTCATGTCAACTGGCTCCAGAGGGTTAGGATTATGATAATATGGGACTGGCACCTTGCAGTTTGGTGTGAGCACCAATGTATCAGTGAATCTGCCAACTCCATCATCATTTCCTTCTACCCTGCAAAAGGAGATGAGAGTTTTTATAAAATGGTGAAACCTATTCCAGAATACCAAAATCTTAAAGTCAATGTTTGGAAAATCCCAACTCCCATAACACATTCTGTATTGCAAACAAACTGAAGGTGGATGAAGGTATCATTTATTGGACATAAAACCTTTTTACAGAAGACACAAACATAATCAATAATCCCAAATATATTGCAAATGGACAGAATAAGAAATGTTTCTTTAGAATTGGAAATGAGCACTAGTAAAACCTAACAGGCTAGTGTCACGATAACCTGCATTTGGGAGTTGCCTTGAATAGGACAACTGCTATACTGGCAAATGCCAAGAAGCTACAACTGCTTTTTTAAATTCCTTACAAACCATGTGTCATCTTACTATTCAATACTTTACAGAATGAGATGATAAGGTCACAAGATAAAAGAAAACCTTGAAATTTTAAAATTGGTTTCGTGCTCACATTTGCATCACTAAGAATACAATCGTCCCAGTTGCTATTTCAAAGACAACATGCAAGAAAGTTTCAAAAAGTTAGGTCCAAAGAGATGCAAGTCACTAAACCCCATACGTCCAACTATACTTGCAACTGGTTAAAGTTATGGACCATGCCCCCCCCCCCCCCCCCCTTCCCCCCCCTCCACCCCCTTCCCCCCAAAACCCCCTTTCACTACTTAGGTTTTATTTTTTTAAAAGGATATAGGAAGGGAATATAAAGAAAAGACAAAGAAAACACAAAAAATCAAAAA
>Ga0131853_10018377_pt1 | contig 12718 bp, 6 predicted proteins | sample TergutLab28metaG_FD_92764 | JGI IMG/M metagenome (GOLD analysis project Ga0131853, IMG submission 92764) | Labiotermes labralis P1 segment gut microbial communities from Petit-Saut dam, French Guiana - Lab288 P1 (version 2) (version 2) | ecosystem: Host-associated > Arthropoda: Insects >...
ATATTGGGTGAGGAGTACAGATCACTTAGCTCCTCGTTATGCAATCTCCTCCATTCCCCCGTTACCTCGTCCCTCCTAGGTCCAAATATTCTCCTCAACACCATATTCTCAAACACCCTCAGCATCCTTTCCTCCCTCAGTGTCAGCGACCAAGTTTCACACCCATACAAAACAACAGGCAGAATTATATTTCTAAAAGTTATTACGTTATATTAAATTATAATGCACAGAATAAAATCAAATAGAGAGGGATATAAAATACAACTTAGATACAACCCCATCTATGGTATCCAAGTTGTATTTTGCTCTGTGTCCTTCGGATAGAAGTTTGTTTTGCTCCTTCGTTCAAGTGTGGACACCTCGAAAGTAAGTATTTCCGTAGTATGCACAGCGGTTGAAGTCACCAACAACTTTATTTCAGGCCAGTTCTCGGGGTGGAAATGCGTGTTTCTGCTCGCGCGCCGTTTTCTTGGTGCTTCGTGCAGAACTGAACATATTAATTACGGAGAAATGTTTGGTTACTCTGTACTGGCCATACAGTAAATAAAGGAAACAACAAACAAACTCCGAGGAGCAGAGCCCCTTAATGAGAGGCTACAAACACTCCCTCAGCTGTGTAAGAAATTCCCCGCATTTTGTGGGGACACGAAGATTCAATTACGGCTTTCAAAAGAGCTCTTTTCAGGAGCCTAACCAGTGCCAGATTAATCCATTCCACAATCTTCTTCGTTAAGTTTCGTTTTAATGTAATTTTTGCATTTTTTCCCCCTATTATCAGGACAGATGAGATATGAAGTTCTTAGGAAGATGAAGTTTCATATCTTTATATGTGTTATGACACAGTGTAGTCTGCATGTTCTTCCGAAGCATTAAAATCTCCTATTACACTATGTATACTGCCCGTAACACAGAAGACAAAAGCATAAACAGATATATGGACAGCAATTTTTGTTATGCCTCTCCGAGAATTTGAGATCGCCTTTCAGAATGCTATTTAAAATTGTGATAAAAAGTAAATAAGCATCACATGAACATTTTCTAACATTAGTTTCTAATGGTCTAAGGACGTGTTTTAAGTCTCGAACACATCTGTTTATACTTAATTGCTGCTGCGTCCTACAGCCATTATTGTAAGACAGATCTACTACGGTCCTGTGTCGTTCACTGAAAGGACCAGCTCAGTTTCAGTTATGGAAAGCTTAGGGAGGTTGAATACACATCTGTCAGTGCAGCCCCGGTGTCAGTTCGTGCTATTGAAATACCAAAACATTGGGCGCTGTGTGTGCTTGGAGCGGCTTCGCGGCTATACATCAGGCTAAGCGTGTCATTGCTCCAGCCACGGCTTGAAATGGCATCAACTTGGTGCAGGCAGTTCCGTTTGTCGGTTTCACGTTACACTAAGCATTCCTTCTTTTCTTTATGTTTCCCCCGCACCGTATGGAGGAATTCTAACAGAATTGTTCCTCTTTCTTGGGGCCAGAGCAGGGAGATAATCCAGAGGGTTTTCCCCATGCCACCCTTGTTTGTTTGGTCTTACAAGTTCTTATAGCCAATAGTTCGGCGGGCCTCTGCCCAGGATTCAAGCTGTTTGTGTCTGTTATCTATAGGAAATGTTACCTTAGGAAACTGAGCCACCGTCTTCTTCATATCGCCTTTTTCTCCCTTCCATCAGGCTTCTTGTTCTCTGCACTAAGCAGAGTACATTCGTCTTCTCTGCAACTAGTCGTGTTTCAAAATCTTCATTGCCGTTAATGCAGTTGAACTTCTTAATCCCTTATGTACACTAGTGCCTGAATATACATATACTGTATGTGTACAACACTGCATAAAGTGAGGGAAGTTGTGTACTTTGCTGTCACAGTTTCATGTGATTCTGAGAGGATTCAGCGACTCTTTGCCTGAACAAAATTGTTGTAAAAACAGTTGTGATTTGTGTGCTGTTTATTGTTCGAAAGTCTTCATTAAGTGTATTGTTAAATACGCAGAAAACGGAAGAAGGACTTTTCCTGTTATAGCTCTCGACCACTGTGTTGCTGTACGAAAGGCTGTCAGGTTAGACGTCACACTAGTCTCTCTCTGTCATGCGTGTTTCTTTCTTTCTTTTTTCCTTTCTTTCCTTTTTTCTTTCTTTCTTTCTTTCCTTCTTACTTTCCTTCTTTCTGTCTTCCTTTTTTTCCTTCTTTCTTTCCTTCTTCCTTTCTTTATTTCGTTCTTTCTTTCTTTGTTTCGACATCCGTCTAGTCTCTGTTACAGCATTTCACTTTGTAGCCAAAGCTGAAGTGGTAGGATTATAAGGAAAGACACCAAAACAAAATTTTCCCGGGCTCAACTTCACTAACTCTTAAAATAAAATTCTTACTACCGGCCTAACTCTTCTGGACTATGGCAGTGGCACGTATGGAGAAGTTTACTGTCTACATATTCAGGGTCTAAGCAGTCACGTTTTATGCTGTTCAGGCTATGCAGATGGATGCGGCAAGCTCCCCCGAATCGTCGGTGACTGACAGTCGATAAGGTGTCATATTCTGGAAGACAGATAGTCATCTAGGTAATTCCCCGGCGTCTGAATTTCATAGGCAAGTAGGTATGAAGTACCTACCTGCCTATTAAGATGGAACAGACAGTGTGTTTCGAAACGTCGGCATATAAAATAAAGACGCTGGGGAATTACCCAGAAGAAAGCATTCAGAACACAGCGAAAGTTTGAAATCAATATAGTCATATAAAGTACTGCAGAATCTAAACTACTGCAGAATCTCAAGTTTCGCAAAATTTATTATTTTAATCGTTATGCTGTACTGAAGCACATATGCTGAATAATAATCAAATTAGCAAGACATAAGATTTTTGTATCGTAAGAAAATATTATTGTTATTAATGGGAAATGCAGTCTTCATAATTATTACACAGATATGTATCGATAAGAGTCCAATCTTCTGGAACACTGGTTTGCATGATTACCGGTAGCGTGCTGTTGTCAGGAAGGCAGTAATTCCAACAAAATTGTTTTGTTCTGTGATTTAAAGGAATCTAGGTGAGTATCGCTGCGGCACGGGTTAAGATAACCCCCTTCTTGCTTGCCAACCCTATTAATATTTCATTCAGTAGATGTGTCTGGAACGTGATATGAAATATATGTTAACTGCGCAGTAATTCCATGTTGCACGTTAAAAGGCGTGTGCATTGCTATCAGCTGGCAATCTGCTCAGTTCGGAATGTGGCACATCAGACTTCCTTCCAAAACAGTTGAAAGATTATACTTCTCATTTCCATGACATATCCGAAAGTCGTGCTTTTTGTTAAGCGAGTACAAAGCTGAGTTTCTTTGTTGCGAACAGTATGCAACAATAAATGTGTTTTTTTTTATGTTTTGCTGACCGTGCATCCCGGTATGACTCTGGGTAAATGACCAACTTAATGCACAATTGCTTTATATAATGAGTTTATTATTATAATCCTCTACAAGTTTCGAGAAACTCTGTGTTCATCATCTGGAGGTCAAATTCTATTAACACAGCATCTGGTATAGTATTCTTACAAAGAATACTATACCAGATGCTATGTTAATACAATTTGACCTCCTGATGATGAACACAGAGTTGCTCGAAACTTGTAGAGGATTATAATAATAAACGTATTGTATAAAGTACTTGTGCATTAAGTTGGTCATTTACCCAGAGCAGTAAATGTATATTTTGAGTTTGAGGTCTGTTGTAACGTCACGAACGAAATACCTCGATTAAACACAATTCTGGAAATCTACGACGGTGTCCTTTTTTGGCCAAGTTGTTAAAAGAATTGTGCTGATGTCACTTGACACTTGGACGGAATTAATGTTGGCGAAATTTTTCTGGTGTTATGCCTTATGCCGAGGGGATAGCGCTCAGCGTGTACAGGCAAAAATACCGATGTGATAAGTAGGCCTAATTCACTTCCATCTTAAGTAACGTCTTCATTAAATTTGTTATTCATGTTACGAATCACGATACAAATTACGTCGTCTTGTAATGAATAATCATCTCCACGTTATTAGAAAATTTATCGAATCTAGTTGCCATTACTGTACTCTGTATTTTAAAACAATTTTATACATGTTTTAGACCTTTGCTTACACAAGGCATATCTGAAGTTTCTTCCTTTTAAAAACCATATTTAAGACCTTTTACGAGGGCCGGACATCTAACACACCGAACATGGAAGTTTAGAAAATAGATGGAAAACATTTTGTTAGCAAATTAGCGGAAGAGAAATATGTTCTTGAAAAGTGACTCCATGCACCACCATCTTCGTTGGAATCTAATAGTATCTTAGTAGACGAACTTTATGGAACCCTTGATCTTCATGAGTGTGTTCGCAATATACTGACGCCGGCCCCTTTCCCGAGACATATGAATCCACTCCACATGCACACATTCTGTTCCTTTAAGAACATTTTAATATTATTATCTCATGTACTACTAGGTCTCCGAGGCTGTTATTTTGTTCAGCTTTTGGACTAAAATGTTTTTGGCGTTTCTGACTTCGTGCGTCTTACCAGTCTCGTGCACCTGCTGAGAAGGCCTTAGCCCGACCAGGAAGGAAGCAAGCTAATGTTTCTGTCAGAATGGCGTGAATTTCCTTGGGCGCCTTGCCTTGCAGGAAAAAAAAAAACTTGATGACAGCTCGCGTCCCATTTTGTTGAAATCGCTCGCGTCCCTGACATGCCTCCGAGCTTGTTTCCTTCCTGGTCGGGCTAAGGACTTATCAGCACCCCAGTAATATCTGGTGAGGTTTCATTTTGCAGCTTTCTGTAGGCCTGTGTAGCGCGCGCGCATGTGTACATGTATAGTTTGTTTGCTACGTTCTCAGTATCTAGACCAGACCTGGTCAGACCGCGAGGCACGTCCGATCCACTAGATACTCCCGACTGGATTGTTAATCAACTTCCTAAATATTATTGGCGAATTGTTCTACCCTACGAATTTGTTTTAGTTCCAATAATAGTGATGGAACTATGCGTTAAGTTTTTAATTCTGGTACTGTTGTAAACATAAATTTAAACATAATGGACCCACAACCCCACCGCTTCTTTCCAACATTTGAATAACCCTTTTCTAGAGGATGATTGGAAAGTGAATACATACAATTTTTATTGGTCATAAAATGGTAATGTATGAGCTCTAAAAAACTTTACAATAATCTAGCAATATAGCATTCAGTTTAGTAGAAATAACCATTTGCCATTATTTATTTACGTTCGAATCACGCTGACAATTTTTCTGGTCAGTGGATTGGGCGGCCAGGACAGCAGGATGGTCTCCACCAAGTGACGATCTTATTCCATGTGATATCTTCGTGTGCAGTTGGCCCATAGAGGCCGTCGATCGATAGAGAAAGAACTCTTGGATCAACGAACAACAAATTCGAGACACTTTTGCCGCTGTTCGTCATAACGACTTAAAAGAAATGTTTTGAATCTCATCCAGTGTGCACAAGTGTGCCAAACGCTGGGGCTTGTCTTGAAATCTGACACTAAATATTAATGTGCAGGCTTTCATATAGTGCACGAATTGTAGCATCATAGCGTTCCGCTGAGGAGATGCAGCCATTCAATTTTATGTATTTTCTTACAGTCACTGTGTAGAGTATTGGCATGCGTCAGTGGCAGATGAAGGAATGTGAATATGGAACATTGTGGAGTGCTGTTAGAAGAAATTCGAGGCAAACGGAAATAAATATACTTTTTTCCACTACTAATTCCACGTGAACTGGCTTGGCATCGAATCAGGTGTCCGAAGCCAGAACGTAGCGACTAACTGCCGGAGCGTCAGACCACTGTCACTTCCTCCTACGCCGATGCACATATTCTCATCAGTAGCCCGAAATCCTCCTCTTCTCTAACGTCTGAGGCGAAGATCCACGTCCGTACAAAAGAACTGAAAGGATAGTTTTATGTTTTCAAATTTACGTGTTTACAGCAAAGGATTTTGATCTGGCTGATTGAATTTTGACTCAATGGAATCGTTACTGAAATTCTGATTTGCTGTTTTTCCGAATATTCAGTACTGTGGCATTGTACAGTGCTGCAAATGTATGTTGTTGTTGTTGTTGTCGTCGTCGTCGTCGTCTTAGCTCATGCCCTCTAAGAGCCCCATTTGGAAACCTACGTCAAGCGGTGATAGCCGGTGTGTTTACTGCCGCACCTTTGTTGGGCGGTGGCTGCATGGGGAGGCGGGGGGGCCACGTGACGTTGCAACAAGAATATGACGATAATTTTTCCTTAACCCTGGTTATGGCAAGAGTCCACTAAAAATTCTGCGGGTCCTCGAATTCTAGGCCGAGCCATGGTTTAGGCGATTATTCGCCAGCCTCTCACTCTTGAGGCTCGGGTTCAATGCCTGTCCATCCCATATGAGTTGCGCTGGGACACCATTTTCTCCGAGAAGTACGGTTCTTTTTTTTTTCTCTCAGTATAATTCCACCAATGCTCTGTACATATTCATTCATCACCGACGCCATGTAATCGTAAATATTGAGAGCGTCGTAAATAAAATTCCCTCAATAAGCTTCCTCGAATCAACCCATGTTATGTTAGAGTCAAAACTTCACGGCGTTTTGGTCACGTGGTCTTCTTTCTTCCCGAGTAACCTTGAATCGTATTTTAAATCTTAGTTGTACTACGATTTGAGATTTTCATGGCGGTGAAGTTCGTAGTGTTTTCTGTGCTGCGACACTTTGTGGTCTTAGACGTTAAATACATTCCGAGCGAACATAACTGTCTCCATGTTAAGGGCACCAGCGAGGATTGAGGCAGCTGCGTTTTTCCGAATATTTGTACCCCTGTCAGACTGCGCCGTGTCAAATGAGAAGCACCAAACATGAAAATACAAAATATTGAAGGTACCTACACTATGTAACATCTTAGGCCTCCTTACTAGTATGTTAACGTAACTGTACGAGTATGTATTTCTGTCTAATAATGTTTATTTAAACAGTGGTAAGTCATATGACAGTGTAACATATCTTAAGATTACCGTCTTTTGGGATGTGATGCCATGTAGTATGGTGGAAACTTGCCAGAGTTTCAAATGAGCCTGCTGTCTCCGTATCAGTTTTGTGTTCAAAGATACAAACATTTATCCGAAACGTCGGTTCATATCCACTGAACAACACAACATTACATCCCAGAAGACGGTAGTGTTCCTACTGACGGCTGCAGAAACATTAAAACTTGCGCGAAACTGGCCTGTTAAGAATGTTCTAGCTTTCATTTTATCGAAATTGCTTTACCTTTTTACAGCAACCTGCTGTTATTCGAGAATTTAATTATGTAATTACGGCCCATTATATTCATGTAACTTACTATTATTATTATTATTATTATTTAATTGCGCACGTTCTTTGATGGCAGACACACCTTAAAACACGAAACTTCTTCCAATTCGGTCTTGCCAGTTCGCTGCAAACTTATTTCAAATGAAACCGATCGAACGAAATTGAGTAAACTTGAAATTACACACCACTTGTGAACATTAGATTATACTAGCATCCTGCACACTGGGTCTGAAGTTGGAATTCCGTTCTGGGTGAGGAATGTTTTTCGGCTGCTTTCTATATTTCCCTTGCTTTCCTTGTAAAAGCAAAGTTTTTTTTTTGGTCTCAAATGTAAGGAAACCCATGGAATGTCTAAAATTAGGTTTGATCTCATGTGTAGTGCGTAACACTGCACATCTAAAATCATAATTCGTAAGACCGCAGTCTAAAATCAGAATTAATTACACGTGTAGGAAATAACACCGCACGACTAAAATCAGAATTGATTCCATGTGTAGGAAGTAATACCGCACGCCAAAAATCAAAATTGGTTCCATATATAGGGGTCTTACCGCATGCCTAAAATCAATATTGATTCCACGTGTTAGAAGTAATACCGCACGCCTAAAATCAAAATTGGTTCCATATATAGGGGTCTTACCGCATGCCTAAAATCAATATTGGTTCCATATATAGGGGTCTTACCGCATGCCTAAAATCAATATTGATTCCACGTGTAAGAAGTAATACCGCACGCCTAAAATCAAAATTGGTTCCATATATAGGGGTCTTACCGCATGCCTAAAATCAATATTGATTCCACGTGTAGGAAGTAATACCGCACGGCTAAAATCAAAATTGGTTCCATATATAGGGGTCTTACCGCATGCCTAAAATCAATATTGATTCCACGTGTAGGAAGTAATACCGCACGCATAAAATCAATATTGATTCCACGTGTAGGAAGTAATAGCGCACATCTAAATTCAGAACTAATTCTGACTCAGGTGAGGCCGAAGACACACTGTTATTGATGCTGAGGTTACGAGTGCTTGATGCTATACTACCACTGTCTTCTTGTGTTTATGACTTCCGTTTTAAGCTAACGGAGCCAATTCCGAAACTCACTGGAAATCTCGCCACCTTCTGTGAGGTCTTCCACTTATTCTTCGCTGTGGTCTGCATTGTAATGTTCTGTTATCTCTGACGTGACTTTCCATTGCCTTCTGTCCTCCTCCCCAACCTGTACTGTGTTAGCTGCTCCGGTTCACACTGCACATATGCTCCTTCACCGTACATCTAGCAACTGCCCTGTAGAATCCCATCTGTTCCATTTCGAGTCACTTGTTGCCGTTGCTTTTTAACACCCACATTTCAGATCCCAACACGAAGAGAGCTTTAGATATTATTTTATGAAGTATGTGTTGAACTTCTTCTGATATGTGGCTTTTGAGTTTATATCTGCGTGAATAACGGGACTACGTACGGTCTTCTGGAACGTGACGCCATGTTGTTTAGTTGTATCAACGTTTCGGGAGAAAGATGGATTTAACAGGTCCCTTTGTACCAGCCGTACTTGTGTACCAAAATATACAGCCGTCGCTATGGAGAAAGCAGTGTAACTTGTTACAAGAAATCCATTTGTAGAATTATTTGCTATATTTTGGAAGGTAGTATTTCCATAACTTGAACATTTTTTGGTATTGTCTTTGATTAAAGGGACCCTTAGCTGTGGCACTTCTGTCTACTGCAGACGTAATAAAAAGAAATGTTTGTCTGAATTTCAGCCGATTAACTGCGGGACTGGACTGTGGTCACTGTTTATGGAGTGTGTCAGTCGAAGAAGTCTTGAAAACACTGAGACAGTTATAATGACACCCAAAGTCGCAGGAGTCCATCGGGAATTCTGAAGATTGACGTTTGTATCTTGCCGCCGAGACCGGTTGTCGTGACTCCCTCTTCATGGGTTTGTTCAGTCCCTCTGTGTAACTGCAGTGACAGTACCTGGAACGAGGACACGAGCGCTTTATTCTATATTCTTTCGAATTAATTATTCGCTACACTGACTCGATGGAGGAAAGTCCCACGGATTGACCCTTCTCAGAACTCCCTCGAATTGTTGCGCTTCACCCCTCCCCCCTCCCCAGTGTACTTACACTGTATCCCCTCCAGTCGTCTAGCCATTCTGTTTACACGAAAGTTTGATATTCACACTTTTAAGGACGATTAGTTACTTTATGTGGCATTGTCTTTAGTGTTTTGTTTTCCGGCTGCATTTCCGTGATTCTGGTGGATCGATGATCAAGCAGCAACTGTTTTCTTTTACACCATTAACTGACTGTTATTGTAATTGAAACAGAGTGCATTTACTTTGCGGTATAAATTGGAACCTTAAATATAATTTAGATCAGTTGTAGTCTTAAAGGGTAAACACAGGCGCTATAAAGTGGCTAGATACAAGCGCTTTAACTTGTTACGACAAAATATCGGTGGCTGAAGAGAATTAGAACAAGATGCGGGAAAGGTAGCCTCGAACGCTCTAGTATGCAACGAACGTGGGGCGTCCTTCCCTTTTTGGGTACAGTCAGCGTAATATTCAACGCTGTATTAAGGCAGCGTTGTTAAATGAGCAATGAGAGAGTAAAACTGATAATTTAATAATCCATATAATACCCCACTATGAGGCAGAATAGTTTCATATCCGTTACAAAAGAAGGTGCAGACCAGAATGAAAGGTTAACTCTTGTCACTACGGGTCTCCTTAGCTTGTTCTTTCACCGCCTGACCGAACTGGCTCTTGTCGGCTTTCTGCGGCCCTCCGACGCAGACACGCACACTTGCTTCCTCGGACGAAGTTTGCTGTATCAGCGGAAAAGCAAGACAGAACGTCCGCGAATACTAAAGAAAGAAAAAGAAATTGATACCTTCCTCGCAGTACTGGCTCAACAGAAGGTCTGTAATGTTTTGTTACATACTGACCCTCCTAACACCCCATCCCCTTTCCGAACTGAGTTTTATGTTGTGGGGTGCAGACCGCTAAAAGCCTAGAGGTCGTGCTTCTGTCTTGTAACAAAAAATTGAAGCCGGAAAGAGATTTTTTTAAGGTCTGGAAGGGAATTTTAGTGATAACTCATGGGGAGGGGGGGACACCACAGAAGTTGGGGGTATGTGTAACACAGGCAACAGGCTGACAGACTACACCCTACAGTTCAGGGTTTTGGATGTGGGAGGCGGACTATGGCGAAGAGAATCAAGTTTTATTTAATTCATAGCTGGGAATTGATGAGGTTATATATGAGAGTGCATGAACAAGAATACTATTGCACCACATGTAAATGTAACAGAGCCATTCACGATGTGCTGTTGTGGAGGTAGGAGTATATCTGGCATGTCTGTGTACGTATCCGACCGGCATTTGGTTTCTACACGTAACTTGCTGCATAGTAACTTCGCAGAAATTGGCTGCCAGTGGTCTACTACTACGACTACTACTGTTACTACTACTACTACTACTACTACTACTACTACTACTACTACTACTACAGCATTGCAGTTGGAATTATCCGTTTATAATTAAGATACAAGGCTGTAAGGATGCGACTTTTCGGTTTCGGAGACAGGGTCTGTCTCCGCTCCGCCCTCGGTAACAAAGATGTAGAAGCCTACTAATCATTATGTGCCCATGAGACGAAGCTGATCACTGACCCACTAATGCAGACTGTTTTGGCCTCTGGTCCCCTTTTTACCTGAGGACGGAGAGAGTCACTCTCCGAATCGTAGAGTTCTTAATTTACTTCAATCACAATTCAAAACTTCGAGTTGAAACGCCGATACAACGTCCTGGAAGACATGCATTTACTCTTTAAGGGTAGGTTACTGCATAGAACACTTGCGTCGACATAAAAAAACCGTACGTTTCTTCAAAAGAGTGCATTCAGGTGCACTGTGTAATTAGCGCAATGAACATCGGTCTGTTGGGCGTACGAGATTTGAGTTTACCACAACCGGTGACTATAAGAACTGCTGGCTTAATGGTGTGTGCAGCCATGTAGTTATGTAGAAATGTATCGACTTTACAGAGGAAAGTGCTGTCTACACTTTCAGGGTGTGAGGGTGAGATGGAGAAGGTTAGTTCCTCCGAAACGACTGTAAATATCCACCACATTACCCGGCATCACATCACGGTAAACGGTATACTAACTGGCTGGTTAAACTTTTCCCACGCAGAGCCGTGATACGTTGAAGTGCGTACAAGTAAATGAATATCTACTTTTCTTAAGACTGAAACTGTACAATTTGCATATTGATATTGTGCAATACAGCGGACGGCATCCGTCCGAGTGAAGTACTCTGAATTACTTATTAGTGCATTCGAGAGGGTGGAAGAGTTTAAATATTTGGGAACAACTATAACAAATCAAAATTCTGTTGCGGAAGAAATTAAGAGCAGATTGAGGTTAGGAAATGCTTGCTGTCATTCGGTGCAGAATCTTTTGTCTTCTAGGTTGCTATCCAAATTTTAAAGATTAAGATATATAGAACTATAATTTTGCCTGTTGTTTTGTATGGGTGTGAAACTTGATCGCTGACATTGAGGGAGGAAAGGAAGCTGAGGGTGTTTGAGAACATGGTGTTGAGGAGAATATTTGGACCTAGGAGGGACGAGGTAACGGGGGAATGGAGGAGACTGCATAATGAGGAGCTAAATGATCTGTACTCCTCACCTAATATTGTGCGGGTGATAAAATCTAGAAGAATGAGATGGGCTGGGCATGTGGCGCGTATGGGGGAGGAGAGGGGGGCGTATAGGATCTTGGTGGGGAAACCGGAGGGAAAGAGACCACTGGGGAGACCTAGGCGTAGTAGGATGGATCTCCAGTAGGTGGGATGTGGGTATATGGACTGGATTGGGCTGGCTCAGGATAGGGGCAGGTGGCGGACGCTTGTGAGTGCGGTAAAGAACCTTTGGGTTCCGTGAAATGCGGGGAATTTCTTGACTAGGTGCAAACCAGTTAGCTGCTCAAGAAGGACTCTGCACCATGGAGTAAGTAAGTGTCCTATAAGGGCTGTATCACTTTATTGAATACCTCAAGGGTTTGTAGTTTAATTTAGTGCAAGGTATGCAGGAATTGCCGATCCCAGTGGCCGCGCGGTCTAAGTCGTGAGTTTGCGGTCGCTCGCTTGTTGGGATTAGGAGCCCGAATCCCACCGGAGGCATGGATGCCTATCTCTCGGAGTGTTGTGTGGTGTTGTCAGGTAGAGGTTGTCAGCATCGCGATGATCACTCGTCCAGAGGACCTGTCCGTCCCACTAGGGGCTGTTGCGCCATCGGGGGGGGGGGGGGGGTAGGGCATTTTTCAAATTTACCCAGTGTTTGGTATTGTTGGATTTAGTTGATTTTATGGTTGTTTTATTGTTCCTACTA
>Ga0131853_10018378_pt1 | contig 12718 bp, 7 predicted proteins | sample TergutLab28metaG_FD_92764 | JGI IMG/M metagenome (GOLD analysis project Ga0131853, IMG submission 92764) | Labiotermes labralis P1 segment gut microbial communities from Petit-Saut dam, French Guiana - Lab288 P1 (version 2) (version 2) | ecosystem: Host-associated > Arthropoda: Insects >...
GCCTATGTGTTTTATTTTACAGACCCCACTGTTGCTGAATTTATTCAGTTTTTTAAGTTTTAATCCTCTCAATTTCCTAGTGGTGTTATTCCTCTAGAAGTAATCATCATGCCTGCTTCCCAGAAAATTTTGACTCTAAAGGTGTAACTTTATCCCTGTGTGCAAATGCAGCCCATTTATTTTTGCATTTTCCTTGTTTGTTGAAGTTTCTAAGAGGTTTTTAAGTTAATATGTGCTACAGTAAAAAAAATTTTTTTTAAATGTTTTTTAATAAAAAAAAATTAGCCTTTTTTTTTTTTGTAAGTCTAAGGGGTAGATGTCCATAATATTTATCACACATTCATACCTGAGAGTCTGTGTTATACAGTAGGAGGAAGTATTGCATACATTGCTCATGGGGGTTCATTTCCAGTAACACTGAACTGTTTTTTCCCCAAGGATATTCCGTTGTGTTATTGAACTAAAGAAAAAGTACTCACAGGTTTCAGTCAAATGCAATAATATATATTTTATTTTATTTTATCTTGACAACATGTCAGAGTTTTGTACGGCTGGCCTGAAGATGGTCAAGTGACTGAAACATGTTAAGATACAATAAAATAAGTATGTAATGTTGTGCTTGACTAAAACCAGAGACTATTTTGTTTTCTTTTAACTGATCTGTACACTTTATTATTCCTGTGAATTTTAAGACAAAAAAATTTTTTATTACACTTCATTCTATGGTGATTATGAGTTTGGGAAGGACATTATTAATGATTTTTCTTGTATCACCTATGGTGATTTATATTGACTGTCATAGATATCTTTATGGAAACCATACATTGTATTTATTAGTAATCAAAACCACACTTATTCAGCCTGCCTCCATATAGGTTTATTTTAAATCATTTGGTTAATCTTACTTAGGCTATCCTCAGGCATAAAAAAAATAATCCCATTACAGGCCTGGACAGACCCTGAGGTTTCCAGGAGGTCGAGACTCCCAGATTTCAAGACTATCAGCACATTAAGGTGGTAAGGTTGCCAGATCTACGCACCGGCCTTTACCCCCCAGGAAATATTCATGGTACTCATTACAAAAACAATACAAAGGAAAATATAATACAAATCTAGGGGGACCCCTTTCTTTACAGTCACTATAATATTAAAACATAAAATATACAATATAAATCTACAAGACATACATTAATATTTAAAAATTTGTTCATAAAAACTTGTCTGACATTATGTCCTTCTGCACTATAGTAAGAGGTTAGAATTCTTACATGATTCTAGTGTATTCTAAGGTGGCATGGCCTCAATGTGGCTTATTCCTGTATAAAATCCACCTCTGAATTCAGTTTGTAAATTATGGGTCAGGACAGAATTTCTGTAACACACTAACAAAATAAGACTTGCACATTGTATGCTCTGGTAACACTTTTCTTATTATGGTACGTTGGCATATAACACTTCCAAGGTGGTGGTGGAGCAGTGTTAATCTGCAGAGAGTTTGGGTGTGATTGTGGCAATGAATGCATTGGAGACACGCACCATGATCACGGTCGACATCTATCTCTCTCAGGTTATATTATGACATCATAGAGTTTATTGGATCCTGCTGTACATTTTTCTTTAATTTAATTATTTTTTATTTTGTCAGAATAGATACAAAACTTCTTCAAGGAATTCATAAGTTTCCATTTCTTCACAAAATGTAAAGTATCCACAAAACATTCAACAGGGCCAGATAAATGTGCAGTATCATGTAGGTGTTTTGCAAATGCTGAATTTGAATTTTGATATTTGAAAGGGTGGTGTTCATTATAGCTCTTGCAGAATAACCTGCCAGTTTGTGCAGTGCACTTCTTCCTGCAATCTGGACCCCAAGAGCTGGTAAATATCACTTCTGTTAAATTTAATGATTTTGCTCATGTTATTGTACGCCAAGATTTTCCCTATATTATTACTAATGTTTATGTTATTTTGACATGAGCACCTTTAAATAATTTGGTGACATATTTTACTTCTTTGCCACAATATGTAAAAGCAAACCATTTTTCTTGGTTATTGCCTCCATGGTCATCTTCTTCTTTTTTTCTATTCTTTGTCATCATATCAGAATAATATTTATGGTACACTGTGTTGTACCAATTATTATGAAAGATACTTTTGTCTATTTGGATTTCCTTTTCTTTTTCTGTCTTTTCCGTTGGATATGAACATATTCCATTAGAACGATCTAATTATGGCAAACTCCTGATCTACTGGATGGCCAGAATCTCTTGGAATGATGTAATCTGTTGTGGATTTACTGAAGATTGATACATTAATGTGCTTTTGCATACTCTTTAATGTAACACCTAAGTAATTCAAAGAATTTTTTTTTCTCCATAGTGAAATTCAATGTCATGAATATATAATTAAACTCTTCTAAGACACTCTTCAATTTCCATGATCCTTTTGTCATAAATAATAAAAAATTTCACCTACAAATCTGAAATATCCCACTATGTTGTGTTGATTTAAAATACCCAATATAGAGGTATGCCCAGTGATTCATACATATATCTCTGAAAAAATATAAGATGTGTGGGCACCCATAGCAAGACCTGTTTTTTTAATGTATATTGACTGCCATATTATTGGAAATAGCTTTGACACAAAATGATGCTGAATTAGTATATTATCCCTTGTTTTATATTTCCATCTATTTCATTAAAGTGATGATGCTTTCTAATCTGTTGATGGGGATATTTGTACATGTTTTGAATGTTGGATGATACAAGTCTCATGTCCTCATGAAATGTCTTTTAAATTCATTAGTACAGCCAATATGTTTCTTATGCTTTGAAGTTTATAAGCTGGTGCATTCATCAAATTTATTATGAGCCTTATACAATGATATTCCTCATGAATCCTCATCCCTTAAATGATGGTGGTGCTGGGTTGAGATTTATGAATTTCCATCTTGGACTGCAAGAAATTGTGACTGTTTTTCTTAAAGTTTTTTCCTAATAGTTGTCTGCCTCCCACAAATCCAACCCTTGTCCATAACTTGGGGTATCACAAATTCATACTCCGCTCTACCTTGGGTCACATGATAGGCGGTAACAGTTGTGGAGGGTATAGACTGATGAGGGTTGCCACGACACATGCTGGGTAACGGGGCTATGGTCTACCAAAGCCAAGGTGGAAGGTATCGTGCTGAAGGCTATATGGCATTGGGGTAGAGACAGCAGTGTCATAACAATCCCCTTGGGGAACCAAGCCACACCCCATTGTATGTAAGCCATCCTTCTGCATGGGGCACCATGGATGGTGACCTTATGTGTTTTCCCATACGTACGTAGGAGGGCTCCTTTTTTGGGACTTCAGTGGACATACATGAATGAATGAATGAATGGAAAGCAGACCAGTGGATCTGGTGATGGAGTATCGCTGCCCATGGGGACCCTGTTAGGGAACATGGAGGGGGCTCCCCAGGGACTCTGAGGGAAAGGTAAAAAGAATGAGAGGTAAAAATACCTTGTAAGCAGGTATTTCTCTCCATAGGGGCCCTGTTGGGGAACCTGGAAGGGATTCACTTGCTGGGACTCTTTGAGGGAAAAGGGTAGCATATTGGGGTTCATTTTTTGTGCCCAGAGGACATTAAGATTTTAGGAAATGTGGTATTGAGGAGGAAACCTCAGTCCACATTCTGTGTGAGTGTGAGGCCTTGGCTTAACTCAGACACACATATATGGGTTCCTTCTTTTTGGACCCTGAGGATATTAGAAAACTAAGTATAAGGGCCATCTGGAACTTTGCAAAAGGAACAGGGCTCCTCTAATTTAGTGTGGAATATGGGGCACAAAGGGCCAGTCTTAAGGCCTAGGTGCATTGGGCCTGGAAGGGCTCAAACCCAAATACTATTCTATTCCAATAGTTGTCTGAAATTTATTGGCATGATAAATACTTGCATAGTCATTTTCATTAATGAACCTGTTTACTTTATCATACAAACTCTTTCTTTTATGATAATTATAGAATTTCCTGTATGTGCTTTAATAATGATGCCTACATTCTGTTTAAGTTCTTCCTTTATATCTATTAAGATCTGCTATTCTCTTTTCCCTATTTTATTATGAGATGTACTGTATTGTTTCTGTTGTTTATACACAGTTTTTTAGATTCTTGAGACCTAAGATCTTTTTGAAGGGGAGGTAAATATCTAATACCTGAATCAGCTTCTGAATCTAATATTTGTCACCAATGTTTTGGTTTATTTTGTAGATTATACTGAAGTCCTTTATTATGTAGATAATAGTCATCTTTTGTAAATGTAGTATTTCACAAAATTCATGTCTGTATTTGGCTTATTTGGAGTATTTATTAAGTTAAATAATTTTTGTTTATATTTTATAGTTCTTTTGCATCAAAATAAACATGTCCTGTGTTACACTAAATCAAGTGTGGATTGTTACTGTCATAGATCATTAAAATATAATCTAAATATATCCAGTAGGCCAAATTCTTGTTGTTTCAAAATGTTATGTTATTTTATGATGTTCTAAATACTGCAAAAACATTTCTGCCATAATTGGAGAGTGGGTGGCCCAACAGCTAATTCTTCTGGTGAATTGAAGAACTCTTGGTCAAACAGGAAAAATCTTGTTTCATTACTACATTAATGATGTGGATTAATTCTTGGTCTTCCAGTGATATATTCAAATTTTGATGTACTTTATTTTTTAATATGTCAGTAATTTGTGTAAGTAGAATGTTGGTATGCATGCTGAAATGTCAAAAGAACATATTCTACTGTGATCATTTCTGAAACTTGTAGTTGTCATCAACTGCAGTCCCGTATTCTGTAAGTATAAGGTATTTTACTTACGTCTCCAGTTGAGATGTTACTGTGTGCGCCAATGGTTGTGCAGCGAAGTTACATCAATGTATAATGGGTCTGAACATGTGGAGCTGATTATACAATTCAATTAATGCTTTCAATTGAGGGGGTCAGAATTTATACTGCAAAATCTCTGTGCATCTTCTTTAGGAATTTGTGTAGTAGACTTTTTTTGACTAATCACTTCTTCTTTATTCCAACTAAATGCACATTAATATATTAAATACATATACTTTTCACCAATACATAAATATACAAATATATGTATTTAGTATAATATGTGCATTTAGTTGGAACATAGAAATGGTCAATTATAAAAATGCACAACATGGAAAACTTCAAAATAACTTTTATGACTAATTTAGGATACCCTAGGTACTTCTGATCGACATTACTCTCTATTTTTTCAAATGAATTAAACTATAAGAAGGTATTTACTTTAGTAATGTGATCTTTTTTTGTAACAATAGCTACTACTTTTCCTTTATCAACAACTGTTATAACTAATTTGTTGTTTCTGGTTTAGTTTTAACTAGCTTCATTAAATTTTTGCTAGTCTGAAATTTTGTATATTCTTACTTAAAAGTATGTACAGATTTTTCTGAAAATGAGAATCTCACACATTATTGGATGTTTTTGTCTGCCTGTTCAATGGCAAAATTAGCTTCAAGAGCTGGTGTTTTTATCTAATTATTATGTCAAAAATGTAGCTTATGTTGAAAACATTAACCCAGCAACAGTAATTCTTTTGTCATACAATATAATCCTGTACACTTTTAACTCTATTACCAAAACCATGAATTTCTCTTTGTTTTGGCTGAATTTGTGTATGTGTGCTTTGTATTTTTATTTTTTCTTCAATAATTAGTAAATACAAAAAGAAAAAACTGCTGCAAATGAAGCAATGAAGATACTTCACAAGAAAAATTAGATTTTGATATTTAAAACATTTTAAGAGTTAAGGTGAAATGAGAGCTGAATGAAGAGCCTGGAAGGTTGGAATTCAATTCTTCACAACAGTTCTGGATTGGACAGGTTATATTTCTGATTATTAACAATACAGTGGGGATGAACTGTGTTAAGATGGTAAGATTTTTCTGTTCTCCATCATATCCAGACTCACTGGGTCCCAGCCACCAACTTCCTATCCAATGGGTTCTGGGGATATTTTCCTTGGGGTAAAGCGACCACAGTGTAAATATGAACATTAATGTTGAACCATAGTACTCAATGGCTAACCCTTTAACTGCTACACTTTTAAACAGGCCAGCCTCCACTGCAATATTTTTCAATATCCTAGAGTTCTTTATAGCACAGTATATGTGTAACTCCAGAGATCGCATAGCATGATTCTGTCCGCATCAAACAACACACAACCTGACTTTACAATTGGCTGATAATTTAGCTGATATGGAAACTCATGCATCAAGAGTACAATGCTAGTGCTTGACACTGAAGACATTCCAAATGCATCACTACTAGAGGAGCCCATAGCAACATAAGGGTTAAGAATGAGTAGAATTTAATTTTATGTTTTCTGCATGCCTTCACAGTACCACACTTAACACAACATTCTTTACTTCACTTAACCCTCTAGAGCCACCACCTGCTGTAACACTAATAAATTCTGCACTCTGCCCTCACACAACGTATTTACACATTTCACATAATTCTGAGAATAAAATCTTTCTTTTTTTTTTCAGCAATATAACCAGTGGATCCATGTGATGGAGACAGTGTGTTCTGTGTGAAAGAGGAGCAGAAACTTACAACACAAGTCACATAAATTTAGGTCTTCGAAGGGCTACACATGTGATGAAACAAAACCACATTTGGGACAATACAGTACATGAATGTTTGGCACTAAGGCAAAATTGTGTTAGCCTGGCTATTTCATAAATACAGAATGAGAATGCAGAACCCAATTGGTAGTACTCATGAATAAAATATGCACATACAGTACATCCAGCTACTGTCTCTGTTCCATACACATTTACAAGCAATTCCCTGTGGCATATATTCTTTCCTGTCAATAAGTTAGAGCAGTTTGTGCTTCACCTTGCATATGACCTACATACCACCTCTTACGGTGACAAGTCACATTAAGTGGAAATTAAAAAGATATACTACCAAGAGCAATCTACTTTCTATAAAGTTTAAAGAGAACAAATAGCCTGCACACTTTCTTGACAAGAACAATGTGGGCTTGAATAGGTTTCACTTCAAACACAAGTGCATTAGCAGTACATTTCCAAATTAATTATATACAACTATATACATAGCCAACATTTTAACTTCAAGGATTCATTAAAAAAAGAACAAACAGGAACTAGCATTTGAACCACTGCTGGCACATGGTGAACCTGCCCATGTGCAGGGTAAGTCCAATATATCTGCTTCACTACAACAAACAATATCGAATCTTCATGTCACTTCCCTTGAACTTCTGTTTAAATCCTTTCCAGTTTCAACCTGCATGTTATTTCTTCACAAGGCCTGCTATCCTACTGATCTTTGGTTTTGCTGGCAGCAGGTGATTATTGTTATTCTGACTAAACAGTTGGACATCCTTATGCTCCTTCACTGTCTGCTCCTTTGCACCCCTACAGTAAAACAAAAAAATCAAGGAATTACCACAGCAATACATTTTCAAACACTAACATACAGCTATCCCTCCTCATAGACATCCCTACTTTATAGAGGGCTGATGAAGGTGAGATCTATGCTGGTACATGCACCCAAATCAAAGGCAAAGAAATGAACTGAGACAAATAACCTGTCTTTCAGGTTGGTGTTGATATATTGATGCAACTTGTCACAGAAAGCGTGTGCTTCAAACTGCAGCATAGTTAGAGGATCTATGAAGGTATAAGGCCAAGAAGAATAGGAGAAGGAAACAAAGAAGTTTGGTGATGGTGGTCATGTTGGTGGTGGTGGTGGTGATAAGGAGAAGTTTGAAGCCTGAGAGGAGGTGAGGGAGGAAGTGATTTTGTTGCATATGAAGGCATGCAGTGTTTTGTTTTCATGTATTATTACTATTCTGTGAGTTCTGATAATAGCTGGTTGTGAACTACAGTTAGTATTTGTCTTATTCAGTGAAGATTTACTTAACAACTCTGCTGGTAGCTCCCCTCTGTAACATCAGATGGTTGGATGCCAGTTAACAACAAAATAAAAATCATGTGGAAGGAAGTGGTCATGGTCTAATTTGAGGTGAAAGCACAAAAATTGAACTCAGGATGGTCAATGAAATTTGAAGTGGGCACCTTCTACATAAAAATAAAAAGCCCTAATATTTGAGTCCCTTGTTCAGTTAGTAATGTCATTAAATTTCAATCTATGGAGGATTTTCTTCAGAACAGAGATGGCTTCCACAAGTAGTAGTTCAGTTAAACCATGCTGATGTGTTCTTAAAATGGAACATAAATGCTATCACCTACTACACCATCCTAAAACCACTGTTATCAGAACACAATGTGTTTGACATTCGCATATTTTGTATGACAATGCAAGTAACTCATATGGTCAGTATGTACGTACATGTTATGATAGCAACACCATTATTGTTTATGACTGTACAAATTCAAATCTCTGCAGGGTACACTCATCCAACTATCCATACATCCACATGTCACCTGATACTATTATGCACTCTTAGAAGCAACAGCTCTGCTTTATAAACCGAATAACTAGGAATTCCACTGAGAAAGTTTTAATTTCTCTGTCAAAACTGCAAAGTTCTGATAAGATTTGCATCATTATCAGTTCCCTTATTTATGTGACATGTACAAGCTATTAAATGTACAGTCACTAGACACTTCCATAATTAGAGTAAAAAAGAGTTCTGCTACCTAAATTTGCATTTCTTGTAACAAAACCCTAAATTTCATGATTTCAATATGATTTATATTCACATTTTTAAAGTAAGCGGTGACATTTAGCAGAATTAGATATAACCATTGCTTTCTTTCTAAAAACATGTTTTCAGGTTTTTTTTGTAAAAAAAGCCTCAAAATCACAACACAAAATGCACTGGCAAACTGTGTTGTTTTTGACAAGTTTGTTAGTATGCTCCACAATTCTTTGTCAGTAGGTGCATGAACTGCATAAGTGTAAGATGACATAATAAACGAAATGACACAGGGCCACAGGCAAGCTTCCTATGTCCCAGAGTAGTATGCGGTGGGGTCTGGTCAGTCCCCCTAATGTGTAAAATAATGTGAGCCGAGTGTGGTACAAGAGTGGTCTAAGTCGAAAGATGTGAATGAGTGTAAGAGTAGTACAAGTGTAAGTGCACCCATGCAGGTTGGTATTACGGTCCCTCCGTAGCCACACCTACGCCGATTTGAGCGTTGATTGTAGTGCAGGAAGGACCTAAGTGCGGTCCCGGCAAAACTCTTTCTTGAGCACAATATTAAAAAGGGAATGGGGAGTGGTGACAGCCGCCGTTCAGCTTGGTATCGCGGCTCCCCGGGCCAAGTGCAAGAAGGTCCTAAGTGTGGTCCCGGCACTACTCGTTCTTGAGCACAATATTAAAAAGGGAATGGGGGTGTGGTGGCAGACGCCGTTCAGCTTGGTATCGCGGCTCCCCTATCCAAGTGAAAGAAGGACGTAAGTGCGGTCCAGGCACTACTCTTTATTTAACATATTATTAAAAAGGATTGGTTTTCCCCAGTTCTATCAGAGTCGCAGCCTCCGTCCGGCTTGGTGCGCAGGGCCAAGTGCCGGAAGGCCCTAATTGCGGTCCAGGCACCACTCGTTCTTTAGCATAATATTAAAAAGGATCGGCGTTTGAATTTTGTAACCGAGGTGCAGCCGTCGTCCAGTCTGGTCCTCGGGCCTAGTGCAAGAAGGTCCTAAGTATGGTCTAGGCACTACTCTTTCTTTAACATATTAAAAAGGATCGGCATTCGTCATTTCTATCAGGTTGGCAGCCGCCGTCCAGCTTGGTCCCCGGGCCTAGTGCAGGAAGGTCGTAAGTGCGGTCCAGGCACTAATATTTCTCTAGCATAATATTAAAAAGGATCGGCGATTGACATATTTCTTAAACCGAGGTATTGAACGGGTTGCAGCCGCCGTCCAGCTTGGTCCCAGGGCCCCGTGGAAGAAGGTCGTAAGTACAGTCTAGGCACTACTCAGTCATAAGTTTCGGCCCCTCCGTAGCCACCCCTACGCTAACGCCAGGAAAGGAGTCTAATAAGAGAAGGGAATTCGAGGCGAGAGATGGGTACTTGTGCATTTTTTGTCGGGTTGCCCCCACGCCCTCCCGACGCCCCGTGGAGATTGGTCCCCAGGCCGCCGTATAGTCTGGTAAGGTGTATCCTCCAAAGCCACCTCAACTCTAATGCCCGAATCCGCGACAAAGAAGGGTGTGGGACCCTGTGCGGAGGCTCCGTCCGGAATGACCCTGTGCGGAGGCTCCGTCCGGAATAACCCTCCGGGAGAAGAACAGAGTGTCGGACAACCCTGGATGCGGATTTTAGCACATATCGCTATGCGCCATCTTGGGAGTTAACCCGAGAGTTGATGTAAGTGCATACCGACACGTCCGTAGAAGAGAAATGCCTCTGTGATGAAAGCCGTGCAAGGGAGAATAGGTTAGGTTCGAAAACGGTAGCCATAATGAAGTATGGCGGCCTACGCTAGGCTTAAACCATTTGTAAATGATAGAAAAAGCATATTAGTTATTTTTTAATGTATATACATACACATGTATACATCACATTAAATGGAAATACAGGTACTGATCACATAAAAACGAAATGAGCACATCACATCACCGCTTGGATGTACCTCATATTAAAAAAAGGTAGGTAATGACCACATATCACCTGTGTTAGGGAAACAAACAATAATTTCCGGAAGACAGAAAATTATCATCTCTTGGTGTAGGTTACACACACGACATCATATCATCTCTTGTAGGTGTAGGTTACATACATACAGAAAAGATCACATTATATCATCTTTTGGATGCGTGTAAGTTAAAAGAACAAACAGGGACGTGTTTTGAGCAATGGCCGTGTAGAGAAATCACACCAACAATGTGTGTATCTGCAAAGGAAACAAGAGGATATACATAGTTGTTATTAACAAAGCATTAAGAATCTATCGTCAACAAGTACGATCTGGTGTTTTCGCAAATGCCTTCATAAACAAGATTTAGGTAGACTGATCTGGAATTAATTTTCTCCATATCGTCATCCGACACGACATTAGAGTATCGTTTCGGTAGAAATATCTGAACAAGTTTCTCATCAGAGTCCCGTCGGCCCTAATTTAGTGTTTATCCGTTATAGCACGGACAATGGTATAATTATTTATCACTAACGAGCTGATATTGACCGAAGTGCTGCAAGTGGCCTCTTCGAATCGCTTTGCGAGACGCAACCTTTGTAAGAAAAAAAAGCAAGTCGCCTGTAGTGTATGCTCATAAAGCAGAAATAAGTGCATGACGTAAATATCTAAAATAATAACTACCTCAAGTATCTACGTAACGTTTTGGGGTAAACGTGTCGTGTGGAGTCGCATCCCTGAAACAAACAAGAGAATGACGTCAGCATCCTCCAGCAATAAATAGGGGTAGCCTGTACATGGTAGCAACATTGTGTGGGGATTCCATACGCCGAACCGTAAGTATGCTGACTACAAATGAGTCAAATGATTGTTAGGGTGTGTCGATCCTAAATATGTGTGTATATTTGTAGAGAGAGAAAAAAATAAGGCTCGCAGATTCGAGATAATGGACAGGAACACGAGACAGTACAGGCGGTACGATGCTGTAGGAAGGCAGCTTAATTTGCGTTAAATACCTCCGGATAATAGTGATCCCGTAGCACATTTCCTAGCTAGTGTCAATGATCTATTTGAGCGCGCGTTACGTGACACGATGATACCGATTTGGTGGGAAAAAGATTCTAAATTAGGTAAACCAAAATGACAAGCCTATCGGAATCAGTTTTAGACGGAAAGATCAGTTACCCGGAGACGTGATATGGAGTCTGTTATGATAAATTCTCCCAGTCGAATTCTAGATTCAATGCCTTGGACACGTTAGTCGTAACCGTACATTCGGTCAAGATGCCCGTCGGTTTTGGTAAACGTGCAATTAAGAGCAGGGGCAGGGTGCTCTCCGTAATGTCGCGCCTCAAGAAAAGTATCGTGGAGATGAAATCGGAGGAAAACTGCCTGGCACATGCTCTTATAATAGCGATTTCGAGATTAGAGAATGATCCAAAATATAATTCGTATCGAAGACGTTGCAGGATACGTCCTGTAGTCCAAAACGTTTGTGAGACGACCGGTATCGATCTGTCTAACGGGGCGGGGATTCCTGAATTAGTCCGTTTCCAGGAACACTTTCGGGGGTATAAGAAAGTTGTCTACCGCTGTCTGAGACGTGAAGACATGATGTTCGAAGGGCAGTTCGACTCGCCAAAGCGAATTATACTTCTGTTTGATGTCGAAAGACACTATCACGTGATCATAAATCTTACCGGTGGCATGGACAGAAAGTACGTATGTAAAGCATGCAACAAAGCATGTAGACGTGACGTCAAGCACGTCTGCGACCAGACGTATAGCGATTGCATGGGCAGCACTCTGTGCGCGTTCTCCCATGTTCGCTACCCCTGGGCCCAATGTAACAGGCATTTTAGTAGACGCAAGTGTTTCGCGAATCACAAGCAGAGCACCGCAGCGAAAAAGTATGTGAACGAAAGCGGTGTTGCGCGACGTGTGGATGGATCGTGACACACGAAAAACACGAGTGTAACAAGCGGTTCTGTGACAACTGTAAGCAGAACAAAGAAATAGGTCACTTGTGTTATATGAGACCCCTGAAGA
>Ga0131853_10018379_pt1 | contig 12717 bp, 2 predicted proteins | sample TergutLab28metaG_FD_92764 | JGI IMG/M metagenome (GOLD analysis project Ga0131853, IMG submission 92764) | Labiotermes labralis P1 segment gut microbial communities from Petit-Saut dam, French Guiana - Lab288 P1 (version 2) (version 2) | ecosystem: Host-associated > Arthropoda: Insects >...
GGGTTTGTGTGCATCTGTGTCTGTCTCTGTGTGTGTGTGTGTATGTCTGTGTCTTTGTGTGTGTGTGTGTGTGTGTGTGTGTCTGTGTTTCTGTGTGTCTGTGTGTCTCTGTCTATGTGTTTGTCTGTGAGTGTGTGTGTGTGTGTGTGTGTCTGTGTGTGTGTGTGTGTCTGTATGTGTGTCTCTGTCTGTGTGTGTGTGTGTCTATCCATGTGTGTGTCTGTGTGTGTATGTCTGTGTCTGTATGAGTGTGTGTGTGTATGTGTGTCTGTTTGTTTGTGTCTGTGTCTCTGTGTGTGGGTGTGTTTGCATGTGTGCATGGGTGCATGCGTGGGTGGTTGTGTGTGTGTGTGTCTGTGTGTGTGTGTGTGTATCTGTGTGTTTGTGTCTGTCTGGGTCTGTGTGTGTCTGTGTCTGTCTGTGTGTGTGTCTGTGTGTTTGTGTGTGTTTGTGTGTCTGTGTGTGTGTCTGTACGTAATACTACATGCTAGGTTTGTTTTGTTCATCTTTATATGGTTATTTGTTGTGTCCTTTTCTTGATTGAGCTTTTGTCTTTAAATATTTGTTCACTAATTCACGTTTTATTTCAGTTTTTCGAAATCTGTAGAGTTAGCAAAAGTTGTAAATTGTTTTTGATATTTGTTCACTAATTCACGTTTCTGTCTGGCCAGTCCTCTTCTCTCGATGTGTAGGTTATTAGTTTTTCCCTTTCTTTGCCTAGTATTTCACAGTCGTATAGGAGATGGTCCCTTGTCTGGTCTACGTGTTTGCAGGAACACTCTGGTGACTGGATTATCTTGAAGCGGTGTAGGTACGCCTTAGTTTTTCCGTGCCTAGTTAGCATAGCCGTGAGGTTTGGTGATAGTCTGATTTTCATTTTTAGTCTGTATGTGTGTGTGTGTCTGTGTATGTGTGTCTGTGTCTGTCTGTGTGTTTGTCTGTGTCTGTGTGTGTGTCTGTGTCTGTGTAGGTGTGTGTCTGTGTGTGTGTGTATGTCTGTGTCTGTGTCTGTGTCTGTGTCTGTTTGTGTGAGTGTGTGTCTGGCTGTCTGTGTCTTTGTGTGTCTGTGTCTGTTTGTGTGTGTGACTGTATGTTTGTGTGTCTGTCTGTCTGTCTGTGTGTGAGTCTGTGTGTGTCTGTGTGTGTGTGTGTGTTTGTGTCTGTGTGTGTCTGTGTGTGTGTGTGTGTGTCTGTCTGTGTGTGTGTGGGTGAGTGTGGGTGTGTGTGTGGGGGAGGTGGCGTGGATGTGGTTGTGGGCGGGGTTGTGTCGGGGTGTGTGGGTGTGTATGTGCATGGATGCTTTGGCGTGCATGCCTGCATGTGTGTTTGTGTGTGTGTGTCTGTGTCTGTGTGTGTGTCTGTTTGTGTGTGGGTGTGGGTGTGTGTGTGTGGGGGTGGGGGTGTGGATGTGGGTGTGGGCGGGGGTGTGTTGGGGTGTGTGTGTTTGTGTGTGCGTGCGTGTGTGTGTGTGTGTGTGTGTGTGTGTGTGTGTGTCCGCGCATGTGTGGTAAATCATGCGTAAATTAAAGAAAAAGAAAAACAAAACCTGTAAAGCAGACTGTGAACATGTAATGCTTACAGGCATTCCTCTCAAATTACCATCCTTACTGAGTTCTGTGACCTCTACATTTGGCATGACATTCTTACAAATCTACCAACCCATGAGTCAAGAATGTAGGGCAAACTCTGTGCCACACTGTTCCTTACCCTGTGTTACTCAAACATGCAACACATTGGCAGTTTCTGAACACAAGCATTCGGCACACTCACTTTTTGTTTAATGTTTGTTCCTGCTACAAGAAGACACCATAAGCTGGAGAATATAAATATGACAATCAAAAGATAATTTATTTTATTATCATATTTTGAAGTCTTATTTTTATTGGACCGTGCATCATCTTGATAGTTGAATAAAGAGAGACCAACTTGATGTCACTTGCTTTATTATTTCATTATTTACTGCACTAGTGCTTCAGCCTGCATATGGATACCACACCACCACAACGTAACACCAACACACATCGAACCAGAGCAATACAACCCATGCAATAAGTCATCAAATAAGTCACAAGCTCCTGAGGATGGATGTATTATCATCCGAAACATGTTGAGCAGTAAATAATGAAATAATAACGCAAGTGACATCAAGTTGTGTCTCTCTGTATTCAAATATTTTGAAGTCATTGTTCTCCTAGTCATTGCACCTTTCTCCTGAATATTTGTGCTTTTGATGATCATGTTCTAGGTCCTTGTAAGTGATGGAACATGGCACACTTTGGTAGCGCATCGCCGTAAGCGACATGCATGGTTGCAGGTAGATGATGAGTCACCTGCAAGGGGTGTGGCAGATCCTGGTGCCACACTGCTGAACACCAATGCTCGCCTGTGGATAGGTGAGCTGCATCCCCAGAAATTATGGCAACCACCCTGTTTACCTAATAAGTAGCATGTAGTGGATGACAATGAAGTGGATGTTTCACCAAACAATCTTGCCACGCAACGAAAGGCTAAACTTACACCTTCACTGATATAAACATGATAATGTTACTGGTTATGTTTCCATTACTAATTTTACAGAAACTCATTTGTGCAAACAGGCTAAGCCATATGATGTCAGGGTTGTAATTAAAGTACAAGTGATGTATGTTAAGCCACATCACAAGCGTGGGTTCACCAGTTTTGTGCTAAATGATGTGGCACATTCAATAGTTTGCTTTTATGTATATTTGCTTCTTACCTACCAGATATGCCACAATCTACAGCCTCTCAGCACTGGTCAGGTATGCATTAGGCTTGACCATCTAGCAATCTTGTCAGTTGGATGACAGCTATGATGTAGCACTTTCCTCATATTGGTACTGAGCCTTCCCTTGGCAATTCTGCAGAGGTTTCTGGGGTCTGACAAACGGGAAACATGAGGAGTATTGGCAATCCATTCATGGGCAGAGGGCTTCCTTAAAAGACTCTCTGCTAAAATAAATGGGGAATTACTCAACTTGAACAGAAACCAGCTAATAATAATGAAGGAACTGCTAAGAGGACACTATAATTTAAAATTAAGTCTATTTAAACTATGGCCAGTAGACAGTCCTGGGTGTGATAGATGTAAATATTCATATGAAGCAGTCTCACATATTTTTTTGTGACTTTAAGGCTCTAGCAGTATTAAGATTTTTTTCACCCAAGCCATCATATCTTGCAATTAGGTGACTTTGCTGACATCTCTGTCAGAAAGGTTATTGCACTTTATTCAATGCTGCTGAATGCTTAAACAAATGGTTGCACCAAAGATCAAAAAAGGTCAAGGTGCAAGGGTCACTGCAGTACCCACCCTGCTGCACTCTACTCTTGTTATGTACCATTCGGATAGACACAGTTGTAGGGTGTCTTTTATTTGACAAGTATTGAAAATTGGGCATAAGGTGAATCTGAAATAAATGGCAATCTGTTGGCAGTTTTAAAATTATATTCATGTTGAAGCATTCATAATGCACTGCAATCCTTTTGGTCAATCGACTGCATCAGAGTTGAGTTTAAAAAACAAGTGTTTTGGAGAGCTGTTCCATTTCCAGCATCAGTACCGACTGGCGCTGATGATGCAGACAGACAAGGTTTTTAACTCAGTACTGAAATGACTGATCATCTGGTAAGATTTTAGAGCTGTCCTGAAATTGTTATTAATATTACAGGTGGGGCACCTACACTTCCCTCAGGTCTCCCAGCTCCATACTACATAGGATTCAAAGGCTGTGTGGACAAAGTTAAAGTATCCAGGAAGCCATTAGACATGCTCAACAGGCTCGGAAATGATCGTTCTGCTCTCCATTTCTGTCATGATAATGATGTCTGATCTATATGATAAGTTGTCATAAGTGCAGAAAGGAGCAGAGGTGCAGAAGCGTCTGCCTGATATTGAATCCTGCCAAGACAGTGACTTGTTAGTGCTCTGTTAGATGTGATGGAAGATGAAGTTTTGAGATGTCTTATGACTGTGTGTTGCAGTGGAAATCCAGCTCACTAATAAAGACGTTTTCCCTGTTGAACCCGTATACTTCAACAAAAATCTTGTGAATGTGGGAGAATATTTCTTACCAAGACTTAGCATTTTGTTGCTCTGGGAATTTCAAGATGTGTTGAGATGAAAAGATTCAAATGTATGACAGTGTCAAAATACGAAAATTATTCAAACTGAACGTTAGTGCGGCAACATGGACACAATGCACGAAATGCTGATCATGCCCGTTATTGAGACCTGACACTGAGGACTGATCAAACATTTCAGTTAAAAGTACATTGAATGAGTGAAAAGGAGTACTTAATTTTTTTTGCAAGTAACAGTATTTGGCATGAGGTTTTCCCCTCTAACATCATAGATTTTTTTAATAATTATCATAGAAGGGAGAAAACTGTTTCTTCAATTCAGTGCAACAATTATTTTTGTTAGTGTACAGAAGGTGATGAGAGAGAATGGCTAGAGGAGGAAGATAACAGAATTCAAGAAGAATGGTCATTATTATCAAGTTATTATCCTCTTGTTATCTACAAGTGACGTGATTATCTTCCTACATTGCCAAAAGTTAGAAACATTGCTTTCTATTACAATAAATCTGCACCATTCTGTTGATGCTACTGGTTCCATTCAATTGATATTACAGATACCATCAACCGGTACCATTCTTTTGACACTATTAGTACCATTCAATTGACACTACAAGTATTGTTCGATTGATGCTACTGGTACCATTCTGTTGACACTATTGGTACCATTCAATTACACTACAGGTATCGTTTGATTGACACTGCTGGTACCATTCTGTTGACACTATTGGTACCATTCAATTACACTACAGGTATCGTTTGATTGACACTATTGGTACCACTCAATTGACACTACAGGTATTGTTTGATTGACACTGCTGGTACCATTCTGTTGATACTATTGGTACCATTCAATTGACACTACAGGTATCATTCGATTGACACTACTGGTACCATTCTGTTGACACTATTGGTACCATTCAATTGACACTACAGGTATCGTTTGATTGACACTACTGGTACCATTCTGTTGACATTTCTGGTACTCACTGCATTTCATTTTTACTTTCCTTGTAGTTCTGCATTGTAATTCTTTGCAGCCTGACATTTCTGTAAATAATATTTTAAAATTCAGTTTCTACCTCACTGAAAACACTGTCTCCTTTAAAAAGACAGTCTGTTAATGCTGTCAGGGAAATGTTCGCAGCTTATCATACCAAAAAAAAAAACAACACAAATACCATACCCTCTGCAGGCAAGATACAGTACATTTTAATGTTAAATCAGGTAGTACAAATAATCACCAGTGTGCTTTGCAGAGTTACAACAAGCTGTTTGTGGAAAGGCTGTAGTGGTGTTTTGATTTAACATTCTTAGTCTAATATTGTTTGTTTTTAATTTTCCTCCATTTAAAGATCTGTTCCTTCAGGAATTCAGATTTGTTACCTTGCACATAAACCCTAAGTGCATGTGTAATACATATGTTCTGTGATGGGGATATTTGAACTCGAGAAATCTTGTTTATGCTTGTTGCATCCTTTGGAGAAAATTCAAGTGGATGTGTTAATGCCAGCAAAATATCTGCACGCAACGTGCAGTAAGGGCCCTTCCAATATACATATCACTGAGCATGTAGGATAAAAACGGTATGTCAATTCCCAGTCCCCTTGTTACTGGCTGCCGCATGCGCTGTGTCTAGGATCGAACTCCAGCCTTTCATTTTTCTGTATTATATGCTGACTGCAACAACAACCAATTGATGGTGCATTTCGTAATGGAACACATTCACCAGTGTAGGTTGCATGGGGTTGTCAAGGATCTACAAACGGATGAATGAATTTCTTTAGACTCACTTTCACAAAATCGTGGTTTAATATTGCTGCATGTGTATTTGCTACTCATAATTTTTGGTGAATTCACAACAGGAAGTTGCAAAAATATGCCTGTATGCTTTACCATGTATGTACATCTACATGTAATTTGAACCACAAACAATATTTTTATGAAGTCTAAAACTGGGAAATTACACTAAAATTTCTCTCCACATTCCACTGTTTTTGTTAAGACAGTGCATATGAGAGACTGCATGAAGACATCTTGAATGTACCTCATTTAACGATTATCTTATACATAAATGTTGCAAACAAAAATTATAGAGAAAAATGACATATGTACATTATGCTCAATAGAACTTTTCTACAAGTCTTACAGTTATCAAAACTAAATGCAAACTCAAAATTTACTAAATGCATTTGAGTTGTTAAGCCATTCATACATGTCCTGCCTATTTATATGATTAGATTCATACACATGGGACACTATGCAGAATGTATGATACACGAAGGTAGTATGATGAGCAAGTCAAATGCTAGAGTTACATACAGACAATCTATATAATCATTTTTGAGACTCTTGGGCACAAAAACATATTTTCTTTAAGAAATCAGTGTCTTCTGTGATGTGATGCCATGTAGTGTCATAGATATATACTGATGATTCAGAGGAACATATGTACCAAACTACATGGCATTGTATGTCAGCAGACTTCCTTGTTAAAACTGACAGCTCTGAGCAACTGAAACCTTTATCAGTTATTTTCTTGATTACAGTTATTTGTCCAAAATGCATCTGTTGGAAAAAAAAAAGTAGATTTAGACAATTCCAACACTACAGTTATTTGCAATGAGTACCAGTATGTTTTATTAAACCTATAATTTAATAAACATTTGTTACAATGACTGTGGGAATGCAGTAGTTGTAATAAGACAGTTCATCAATAATTGTCAGTTATGCTGTAACACATTTGTTTCATAAGCTGTTACTGTAATGGAATTCAAAACTTAACTAAAAGACAAGCAATCTAATGATCAGAATACTACAACTGAAAATTAAAATTTTGGTATAATTTAAAGGTTGATCATATCATACCTGAAGGCATTAGGTACAGCATTGTCACTGCAGAGACTCTGGTCCAATTTCATGTGGGATTTGAGGTGGACTGTGTGTTCCCAGCATTCCATTGTTTGCTGTCATTCTGTCTGCCATCTATATTAATTTTTAAGGGACAGATCTCTATGCCAATTGTATTTCTTGCTGGCTTTAGTTTTTCTTGCTTAGCAATGAATTTAAATTACTACCAAGTAAACACACAGAGAACAGCATATATCATGCTAGGCCATTCACCAGTATGTTTTTAGAGACGAGCATAGGATCTCGTAGGATGATAAATGTTAATTCTGATCTGTTGGTGCAATGTCCTCAGTTGGGGCCTTGCCCCTGACCTGGCTCTTGTCAGGGTTGAAAGTAACAAAGTTTTGTTCTTTTCTTTACCAGTACTGTATGAAGTATCATCTCCTTAACATTCTTCAGATTTTTGCTAGTGACCTCATTCTGTGGACTGCTGTTGGTGACATAGTTGATCCTGGGCCTGTGTACTTATGTAATATGAAGTTCATACAGTTATGTAGTATTCTGCACATTTTGCGCCAAGCTTAATGTAACATTAGTGAGACTGAACTCAAATTATAATACAAATGTCAGATTTTAGCGTTTAAGTCATAGGAAATATACTGAACACAGTGAATGAGAAGATATTACCTTGATGCCAATCTGAAACTTGATCTTACCTTAAACCCTCAGGATATGAAGTTGGGTGCGGTCAATACTAAGAGTACACAACTTTGTTATTGTCTTTTTAGTAGGAAATGCTACCCATTTAATGCTTTGATCATGTGGACATGCATTATGAAATTAGAAATATGTATGTTTTTGGTTTTCCCACTGGTCAGCTTTCTTGAATACAGTCAACCTTGTTCCCTGAGGTCAGGACACTTTACATCATTTTCAAATTCAAATATTCTTGAATATGTAAAGCTTTAGGAAGTCACAGTTGATGTATGGAGATCATTCCTGCCATATCTTCTTTTACCACCATGGAAATAAGCTTGTAACTTAATTCTGATAGTGCCGAGTGTGATTCAAGGCCTAGAAATATTTTGTTTTTCTTGTCCTTCCCTCTAGACAACTCACATGATAGTATCTCAGATTAGGCTATCATTACTTTCACATCTTTTCCCAATAATTGTTAACTAAGCATCCCCATATCATCCACTGTATAAACTGGCCCACTCACAGCATCATTAAATATGCTTGTAGCACAGCCAGTATAGCAGGTAGACTTGTCATTTGATTCCTGGCAGGGGCAAAAGGTTTTTACTGCTCCAGAGCCTTCAAATTACTCTTAGCCCCACCAGGCCCCTCTAGTTGATGGGTTTCAGATGCACTTTCCCCAGAGTTACTTCAGCCATAAAGTAGCCAGGGCATGAACTTGACCATTCATCTCTGTTTAGTGCCAAGGTTAAGAATCAATGGAGCTGTACCTTCACTCCTCCATAATAAGCCTTTGTGGTGTGTAAAGAGACACATTTATTTTAAAATCACATATTCTTCTACAGCCTGCGACACCATCTATGGAGGAAATTAGCACTAAAACTGGTGTTCAGACAAGTGTGTGTGTGTGTGTGTGTGTGTGTGCATGCGTGCAATATAGGATTCTAACAACTTGAGTTATGGTGTAAAGCTGTAACAGTAAAGCTATCCCTATACAGACCTGGACAGGCCCTTAGGGCTCGAGGAGTTCGAGGCTCTGAGAATTTCTAGGAAATTGGCACTTGAAGGTTGCAAGGTTGTCAGCCCTATGCACTGGCCACCTTTATCCCACCCCATCAGGAGATACCCCTGGTACTCATTTTTGTTAAACAGTGAGTTGACCCCAGAGCCATAGCATGGCCAGAAGGATTAAGTCAATTAAAAATGAAAATGACACCATCAGGAATCAAACCCGCGACCTTCTGGCTTGTAGTGCAGAGCCTCAACCACCTGCACCACCATAAGTTGTGATGTGCCGAACATAAATAGTCTTGACCCACTCAATAGTACATTTGGAATTTAAAAGGGTTGTTTGCACAAGTGGTCATTAGAAGCAGCACAGATATTTGATTGGTGAAGTGACATGAGCTATAAATAATATTTATCAGCAAAAAATTATTCATTCCTTTAAAGGTTTTGACACACAAAATTCCTTTACATAGCAGTTAATATAATTTCAGGGGGTTGGAGTTGGTTTATCAATGTAAGGCTAGCAACCTGCACACCACAAACATGAGTGTGCCAGAGTAATTGACAACAAAGAACAAAATTGTGTGAAATCCCTACGCAGCTATATGTGACAAAGAACACGCACAAAACGAAAATATTTTAAGTCCCTTATCCATTCTGGAAATAAGGTTTTCATGGTTGTCAGTATTAAGATTATGGTCCTCTGGGTTGTGTTACTGTGTAGTTTGGTAAGTGGGTGCCAGTATTCTAGAGGAATGTGTTGCCTGTGTCTTAAGGTCATGAGTATGACAAACGTGCCTTGTGCTCTGTAGAGGGAAACAGCATGTTCCTTCCAGACATGACAAATCTCTGCCAAACTTCAGGGTACAACTCCCAAAAAACTATAATCTTGCACAACACCTTTCACAGTCCCATAACCAAGTTTGTTATTCCTGAGAGCTACTGTCTTTTACCTTGGTACTCTCCAACCAAGATCTTGCATGCACTTCTTATTTTCTCCCTGTAGCATATCACATGGAATGTCACATATATTTTCAGTTATTAAGAGCACCCTTCTAAACACTAAACAGGTACAGGTTTCAGTGTTGGTCAAAGTAACATTTTCTTGTGCATATGCAAGCCATACATGACTAAAACAGAACAAATAATTTGAATGTTTCAAATGCCAGAGCTTTTTAACAGTGATGTAAATTAAGAAATAGACAACATATCAAAGTGATTAGAAGGGAAGCAAAAGTAATGTCATTCTTGTGCTAACTGATCAAGAGGACTCAGCAGGTTAACATTGTAAATTTAAACGTTTGTTTAAAGAGACATAGTGAAATGATCATGTGTTTGTAATACATACAAAATGTGAATTGTTTGTATATATGTATGAATATAAATAATGTAATAATGAACAAATGTTAGGAGTAACCGAATGATAGTGGAAATGTGTGAAAAAAAATATGTTTTCATATGCATTTGTAGTCAGTTGCAATGATATTTGTACCCATATTTTGTTAATGTTAGGTTCATTTGTACATTGTTGAAGACAAGGTATAAGTTTCTCATATTTCTTTTTGAAATGTTCTGCAGAACACATATCTATTTTGATTTTTAGTATCTTATGTGTTTGACACAAGAGAACACATGTAACATCAAGTGGTTTTGCTCTGAGGATTTGTGCTTCTGTCAGACTGAAAACATCCTCGATGACGGTTTAAAATTTCTGAATGATTTATAACAACACGTACTGTGAATTCAACATACACGTACTTGTGTATGTTGTTTAAAATATGTGCAGTGTATGCCAATTGTGAATCATTATTTTGGGCAGGTCAGCCATAATTTGAAACAAAGTTATCAGGAGCATGTTAAGTATACAAGGAATGACGATCCACAGTCAGCATATGCTGCACATATATTAAACTTACATGTTCACGGGCCTATTAACAACAATATATCCTCCTTATAATAAAAGCCGAGATGCACAATTTCTCATATTTATTTGATAAAGTACTCTACATGTTTCAGACAGGTCCACCGTCCATCATCAGGAGTATCTCAACACTGTATACATGCAGTAGGTATTTGTCATGCTAGTTCTGTTGGCTGTTTGCTAGCGCGATCATCCTGACCGTGCTAGCAGACAGCATGACCACGCTAACAGACAGCCAACAGAACTAGCATGACAAATACCTACTGCATGTATAGTGTTGAGATACTCCTTATGATGGACAGTGGACCTGTCCGAAACATGTAGAGTAATTTATCAAATAAATGTGAGAAATTGTGCATCTCGTTGGCTTTTATTATAAGAATATATCACAATGCATGGTCCTCTGAATGTCAAAAACAATATGTCCCTACTCAAACAAGTAAATAAGGGCCCTTCTATGAACTCATCTGAACAGTCTTACATTCAGTTATATTCCTATAATAATAAACTCATCCCTGAACAATGTACAGGAGAACGCTACCCATTCGGCCAACTTACACATGATCTTCAATTGTGTTACACTGGCACGTAACCTTTGTTCAAGTGTAGTCCACCTGTATGTTCAAAATCTTAGTACTATGCTAAACTTTGTTATGTATGTAGGCTGCTTCCAAGATACTGGTATGTACTGTATTGGTTATCACAATTATTGTTCTGTGTTTCAGTTTTATGTATATTTTGTACATGTGTACATTTTAAATGTTTGTTCATTTTTGTATCTTAATTTTACATTAAATTCCATTATATCAAGACCCAGCACATTCATATGCTACTGTACAAAGAAGTGTCTACATTTTTACCACTTGACTCTTTTAACACCATGTCAGATATGTACAAAATTGGCTAATTTGGTATTATGCGATATTACTTTGGTTGGATTTCCTGAAAATAGTCCCTTGTTTCAGTGTGATATTGTAAATACCTAAGGAACAAGTTCATGCATTTTGTTAGTTGAGAATAGTGAATTAATTATCAACAATGCATGGAATGAACAATGTAAGAAAAAGCATAAATGAAACCTTAGGTTCCATAAAATTCAGGGAAAAACTGCTCTCAATGTGACATCCACAATTTGTCAACAAATCTGTAACAATGACAGCCTCTCAGGCTCAGAAATTTCATGTGATTTATATTTACAGCTGAGAAAAAACATGCAGAACTCTGTCGTGAAAATTTACCAAAACATCCATCACACAAAAATGAAGGTAATGTTTGTCCCCAGGTATTCAAGACCAATAGGCTATTTCCTACCACACTGGAGGACATGTTCATGGCAGGCTGACACTGAATGATACTCGAGGGTAACTGGTTCAGAACAGCTGCTTTAAAAGTTCTTGTTTTTAAGTACGATGTTCACTCCCTCTAGTCGAACTCCGGAAATACTCTCCTCTACCGAATAACGCGTGCAGATCTGAAAATCATTTTAACCATACTAATACACAGATATAATTTCTTGGGCCAGTGCATGAACCAGTGGGCACTTGAAAGTGGTCACATTTACAGAAAACGCTCTGTTCTTTTCCTACGCCCCCCTTCTGATTCAATATTGTGTGTACAGAATGTGGGAAAGCAAACAGTAAGTTTTAAACTTTATCTTCTCTCTCTTCTGGGACATCACCTTGTCCCCAAACGTCAGGATCCGACTACCCACCGACAATGACTACCGCCTGCAGCCCTGTGGGCCTATCCACACCTGTATAGGGATTGCTTTACTCTGACTTAAATCATATTTGCCCTGCTACGAACTACATATGATTTTGATGTATGTACATAAAAGGTTTGTACCACTATCAACATAATAAAGTTGGATGGTGAAATTTTTGCTGAGACAAAAAACTGGCACTTGGGAGTTGTTTGACCGTACATCTTCCTCATGAAATGACCGTACATCTTCCTCATGAAATAAAGTGAAATGCCAACTTGATGCAACTAGGTAATGTTATTGATGTATTCTTAGCTCGACATGTTTCGGACACACACGCCCATCATCAGGAGCATTATATGTTGAGTTGCAGCATATGGTTTTCTGCACCGAGTTTTTGGTACAGTGCGGATGGTGCACAGCACCATCCGCACCGTAC
>Ga0131853_10018381_pt1 | contig 12716 bp, 9 predicted proteins | sample TergutLab28metaG_FD_92764 | JGI IMG/M metagenome (GOLD analysis project Ga0131853, IMG submission 92764) | Labiotermes labralis P1 segment gut microbial communities from Petit-Saut dam, French Guiana - Lab288 P1 (version 2) (version 2) | ecosystem: Host-associated > Arthropoda: Insects >...
ATTAAATGTTCTATCGCTTACATTAAATGCTCAGGTCTCGCATTAGTCAAAGCAATATACGAGCGGCCTTCACTGTATAGTTCTGTTTATAAGGGTTCGTTTTACATGCTTATTCATTTGCTGAAATTTTAATGTTTGGCCTTCATTGTTCTGCAGAAAGCTAGCGTCAAGAATAAATGATTATTCACATATGAACTGCCAGTCTGTCACAATATATGATCGATCGTATGTAAGTGGAATTATGAGGTTTACATTTAAATGTCTGGTTTTAAATAGCGTGTATACTTTGCTTTAAACGTTTCGAACATACTAAATTCCAACATTTTTAGTTTTGCTTTGGCTGAGTTCACTCCCGCGCCTGTAAATCCAGCACCGCAGTTTGCATGTCACTTGTGTAGCCTGTGGGGTACCGATGATTGGGCGGACGGGAGGTCGGCTGCTGCGTACAGAGCATCACAACACAGAAAACCGCTGACGTATGTTCTTGCCCCGAGCGGTGTCGAACCCTGTGTTCATAGTCACAGAGAACGTCACTCCATCACTTGTACTTCTGCTTCTAAAGCAGCCATTGTACGAACAACATAAGTGGAAAAATAAAAGTCAATTTTTGGCAATGGCGCACGCGTGATTCATATACTTACGTTCTATTCAACATCGATGATTCTACTAGGCGAAGAGCGAAGTGCAGTGCTCAGTCTACCGTGGCGGTTTGCCGCGAGTTTCTGTTAACACGGTTCCGCCCTGCTTCGTCCAATGTACAAGTATGTAGATTTTCCAAAAGTGTTCTATTCTCTCTTTCCTTGCCAGATTTGTGGATTTCTACAGTGTAGTTGAATTTTCGAGTCTTCTGAGATGTTACACTATGCAGATGTTTCGAAGACTGTCAGTGCAGTCATCTTTAGGGTTAAGCAGGCTGAAAATGCCTCTTCTTGTACAACATTTGACACGCGCGTAACATGTCCGAAGATTTTACGTTTCTTGCATTCCTTTTCTTTTATAAGGAAACAGACGTCTTCATGTTCCTGTGTTCATATGTGTTTTTTTTGCTTGCCTTGATTATCGACCAGTTAACTATTTTTGTGGTGTCATAACGTTAACAAAACGCCCACAGAGGATGACCGACATTGAACACTGTCATTTTCAGCCGTCAGTTACAAACTTGTGCCAGTCAGAACGACACCTGTGTACTACGAATTATCCAGCACTGCCTCAAGCTGTAACGCTTCTCATTTGTTATCGGGAGGTGACTGGTTCGAATCTCGGCCAGAACACTGATTTTCCTAACACCGCTTATAGTTTTCTTCAGTTCATTAAGGACAATATAGTAACGGCGCCTTAAATCATGTCACGATCGCGTACTTTCACATCCTGTGCCATTAAATTCTTCTGTCGTTCGACATTAGAAACATGGCAGTACGGATCTTCAGACATCTGTATTAACAATACCAGAATTCTTACAGCTGGAAATACTAAGACCTCTGAAGATACGGGAAGTGTATTTCTCCTAACGTTGCTTTTCTGCCAGTCTATAAGGCTTAAGCCCTAAAAAACACCGAATGTTTTCCACAGTTGAATAACAAGTTCTAAAATATCCAGAATCTGCAACACTAATGAATTTAATGTCCAAGATGTTTTTTTTCAAAGTTGCATAATCATCCTATCACTTTATAATTCACCAATATGTAGCCAACCACATAAATCTGAAATAATTTTATTACTATTATGATTATTATTATTGAATTTCTCACTTCTCAGCTTTGGCTGGGAAATATTCACCTATCCTGGGATGCAGTAATCAATAGGATTAGGCTCGGTGGCCTTATTTGTAGTTTAAAATGTTTCTTACAATTGAACATGTGCCAAGAATTACAGATTTTTGCAGTTGTATATATGTATTGGGGTGCAAGGTAAGTCTTGTTAGACTCTGTGATAGTGACTTTGGAATTACTCCCGTAGATGATATTACTATCGGGATCACTTGTGCTGCCTTTTGCTTCCACATAGCACATATTTCATTCGTCAGTTCTTGGTACTTGTTTTGTTTGTCGGTTATTGTTTTGGCGAGATTATGTGTATTTGGGACAGCTATGTCTATCAAAAGGGTGTTCTTTGTTTTCTTATTCATAAAAGTTATGTCAGGTCGATTAAAATGTATTGTTTTGTCCGTAAGTATGCTGCGATTCCAGTACAGCTTGAAATTTTCATTCTCCAGTACACTGGCTGTTGTGTAATTATAATATGGACTTTAATTTTCAATCAATTCGGCTGTTCCTGCCAGTTTCTGATGGATAATTTTGGCTAGTCCATCATGTCTCTTTACATACTCGGCAGGTGCTAGTTGCTCACATGCTGCAGTAATGTGTTGGATTGTCTCCGGTTTTTTCCACATCATCTGCATAGCTCATAGATGCCTGGATGCTTCAAAATATATTTATTGTAGTTTCTTGTTAGTTATTATTATTATTATTATTATTATTATTATTTATGCCCGGCACGTTTAACTCCGTAAAGTAACTTTCAAATTCCTGTAAAAATTTATTTTTTTCGTTTCATATTTATTAAATTTCACACTTTATTGGTGACATTTGACTAAAAAAAATAATGTCTATTGTAGACGAAACAACTCAGCAAATACCCCTAACAAATAACTGGCAATAACAAAATAGGATCCAGCAATGGATAAACACCGATGCTGGTCGGACGATGAACACTGCAAACACTATAGGTGGTCATAGTAAGTTCAACACGAAAGTAAATAGAGAAAATAAATCCACACCAAAACAACGAATATAAAATAGTAATTAACACAGACTTATAAGCAAATAGAACGTTACGCCGGCTGTTAAAAATGGTACTCTTTGATGCAAGAGGGAAATATTGAAATTTTGCCGCACATTATTAAAAGAAAAAAAGCGCAAGTGAGGGTCATATTTAGAGGTAAAGGTAAGAGTACGTGCCAGACTGTAGATTGAAGCGGTATTATTAATAATTGGTAGCAGAAGAGTTTTACCAAATATATAATTAACTAGTTTTTTTAGTTGAATTGCTTTAGATTCCAGTGAACATTATTCTGTTTTATCGTTATCATCATCCGCCATGAGTTAGGCCTTGATCAACATGTTTCAGTCGCAATGTGTTATGTGTGATCTTTAAACTGTAAATATTCCTAGAAAACGTGTGTTTTGTAAATTGGCGCCACGGGGTTCTCGTGATTGCAACATGCCGGACGGAAGTAATTATAATCAGTTTATTTGATGTTGTATGTGGATGAACTTTTACTGACTGATGCAAGTAATAAAATTGTATGATGTGCATACAAGCTTATTGGTGTATATTATCGATAATCTCAGCACAGCCGACGTTTTTCCCCACTGAACTACCTGTCACATACGCGGCACAACAGCCAGTACATTTTAGAATTCGGAACTGCTTTACTTTATAAAAGACCCTTTTCAGTTGCCTACGGGAAACACGTGGTTTGTTTCCGCACTGGCAGCCTGACGCTTTGAATGACATTTCTCTTTTTCTTTCTAGAGCTTTCATATACAAAATTGCTACAGTGACATATTTCCGTAAACCACAAGTTCGTAATTCCAAATTCGTTGGGAATAAACTCTGCATTAAAGTAACCAGCTTTCTTAACGCCAGTACGTTTTAAAACCTGTATGTACCCTACACTGGAATTCATAATTTGCGAATTAACATTTTAAGCATATGTCACTGCTGGGGAAAGGTTATTGTCAGAATTGACCACACTGATTGTGCACTACCCAACCGTATTAATTCTTGTAACAGTGGCTTTCTGTGATTTATATTGTGAAGCCAAATTAACTTATCCCCCCAAATTAATATGTGAATCTCACAAAACTCTGGGTAAACAGCCATTTTGTTCCTACGTAGCTTTCTGAGGGATGGTCAGTATGTTTTCTCCAATAAAGAGATTTAATTTGAAAATGTACGTGTTATTTACATGGGTTAGTGATTCCGTTGAGTTAATCCAATAATTGATGAGCTATTTACTATTTTTAGTATAACTTAAATGTACCTTGTGTAATGTTGTTTATTTGTGCAGTGTGAGTGAATTGACTGATTACTGGTGACAGTCAAGTCCGATGGCAGCAGTGCCATAGATGATTTGCGCTTGTATAACGTCAAGATTAGGCTGTATTTAATCAGATTCTTCTGCTTTGTTGTCGACTATCGTAATTTTCTGGAATATCCAGTAACCGTTCATTTAACAGATATGTTGTCAGGAACGAATTATTCGGTAAACAAAGTTAAACATGATTTTAATGACATTATTATTATTATTATTATTATTACTATCATCATCATCATAATCATCATAATCATCTCCTTTATGCACGGTATTTATACTTATATTCCTGTATGTCCCTAGGGAAAACAGTGTTGCAGCTGTTCTATTGTTACTATTCATGGTGCTTATATCGTTAGTTTCAGTGTTGAATCTATTGTAATTTTTACATAAGTACTTTCCGAAGTATGTGTGCAGTGCCCAATATGGCTGTTCTTTGCAGTTCCTTGACTTCATCTTTCCTGGTATGTTGGTCACGTATTTTCTGAATGAGTTTGAAATAGTCCCAGTCGCCCATATTATTACTGGCATCAACTTTGTTTTTACATTCCACGTGCGCTGTATTTCTATTGTAAGCTCTTTATATTTTAGAATCTTCTCGGCATCTCTTTTAATCACATTTCTGACTCCTGAGTTATTATTATTATTATTATTATTATTAAGTTATATGCGTATTGGCGACTGATGTCAACTGTAAAGATATCAGTATATTCAAAGGAAAATCTATTTTCATTAGTGATTTGTAAAAATAATTATGCCAATTATATGTGCACAAAGTTGTGTTCATATTATTATTATTATTATTGCCATCATCATCATCATCATCATCATCTTCATCCATCTTCCTTACCTCACAGCAGGTTAGCTGGTTCTCAAAGAGTCCGAATCTCACTGACCAACCACTTATTTTTCACTGTTCTTCCAAAAACTTTGAATTCATTTGCACTTGACTGAATTTCCAATATATTCAGAAGCACAGGATTTTATTTCTCTTAAATATTTTTATTTTAGCAGTTATAATATTCTTCATGTTATCTCTTACCAGACGCGATTGTTCTTACTATCTGTCTGCCACGTGTTTATTTGTGGTTAATTATTGGGTGTATTTTATTGTGTGTTTCCGTTTGGGCTCTGTAATATCAGGTGTTGTATCAGCGTATTAAAAACAAAGAACTGAACTGAATTGACTCTACTATTATTAGTATTATTACTATCACTTGGTAATCGTGTAAGAAAGAATAATGTTACAAGAAATACTTACAAATTACACCATTAAAACGTATTTATTAACTGAAGATCTTAAGTGTTTCGACGGGCCACCATTCTTAGGGATCGCCTGAAAATACGTGGAGAGAGTTTTTGGACTTGCTGGGATGCCTTCTTTATTCTGTCATTTTAACCTAACCCATTGTTTCTCTAACTTTTGTACTCGTGAACACTTTTTGTCTTCAAAAATAATGAAGGTTCCTCACATTCTAGCTGACGGAAATACAGTGTCCAGATAATAGGTAATCAAAATTAAAAATTTATACCTCAGAGCTGATTTAAATAGATACTCGTACCTACCACCAGCATTCGTAACATCGCACTGCATGATTGTCCCTTAACTAAAATATTAGCCACTCTCGTCATAGTTACATGAAACTTATCATTTAGACATATTGAACAGTCATAAACATACCTTCAATTGTATTATTTTTAAAGAAACATTATTCGTGTAGTTTAGAAAGTATGTAAACTTTAAAGTAACCATTACAGAAGTGTATCAACTGATCTCATGACATCAGCGGAGCACACTTTGGTAAGGGGTGACCTACACTGTAATTTCTAAAGAAACTCTCCCCATGTTTTAGTGTGATACCTGTTTATGGCGGCTCGCCGAAAAATGTAAGACCCTTGATTAATAAATGGTTTCAGTAGTGTACTCTGTTGGTATTTATTTTAATATGAATTACTGTTATGATAGTTACCATTGCCGTTGTCATCGATATATATCGCTTATCCTGAATTTTGTCTTATAACACGTGTAAAATCAGTTTATTTATCACTCATTCAAAATTTATGATTAAGAAAACTTTTTTCCGAATTCCAGTTCAAACTTGTAGCCTGTGTGGTCCAGCCTCATGCTGCTTAAAATTACTGACAGATCTCGAAGACATTAAGTTGTATGTTCGCTATAGCGAAGAAAATGTTCCGTCAAGTGACGGAGATTTACGAAGAATGTTGTAATTAAATAATTTGTTTCAAAGTTCTAAATTGTTACTGGATTTAGTGCTTCTGGTGTCCCGTGTTCTGTCCAAATGTCACTTGCTTTATGTAGGACTGGCATTGCGGTTATTCTTCAGCATATTGCTGGTCAGTGACATTAGAACCGCTGGTGAAATTAGACGTTAGTACCAATGGTGATACTTCTTTGATTCTATTATTGATTCTATTGTGTATGTTCTGTAGCACATTTGTGAGCGGTGCGGTAGTGTGCGTGGTACGAAATTTCATTGTTAAAATACTGTTCGCACTATTGTCAGATAATGTTTGAACGTCATCCAGCAAGTTGGCATGCCTGAACACAAAAGGGCTATCATGCAGAACGTGACGTTTGAATTGTAAGCTTTTCTTCACAGTGTTTAGTCACGCTTTCTCTTCGTTTAAATGTTGGCGATCGGGTAAATTTCAGACCGTACATAGCAGGTGACGTCCGAATGAAATAACTGTAACGAAAGCGTCTCGTGTTTTGGTAATAATCCTGTAATTTGTATTGAAAGTATTACCGCTAATGTGTATTTGCTGTAGACTATTAGCTCCATTTGTCAGCGTGTTACTAAAGTCGATTATTTGAAATCATGCGGATTAATTTGTGTTACGCAAATTCGACTTGTGTGTGAGCGCTTTGTATTTATTGTATGTGAATCCTGAAACCTGACAACAAAATTCTGCTGCTTTTGTGACCAATAATTGCTGCTGGCACTAATTACATTTGGTGTCCCTGATATTTGTGTTATTGCTTTCGATCCAGGCTCTTATATTTCATTTTTGTGTATTTACCCTTGTATTAATTTATTTGTGGATTTACTTCAGATACCGTTTATATATATATATATATATATATATATATATATATATATATAGAGAGAGAGAGAGAGAGAGAGAGAGTGCCAGTTTTATTTTTCCAGGAAACGACATGAACATTGTCAGGTTGGGATATTAATGGGCGTTTTAGAAGTGGATAAATGTGTTACCTTGGGTGGGCACCTAATGAAATAGAACTTGATTCTATACTCCACACCATGGCATCAGACAGTGACTTTGCTCTTCGCAGTGCTTACCGCCGGTGTTCCAACTAACAAATTACGAAACCTTCTGTGTTTCTAATTGTGTGTTTTGTACAGGGGGAATAATTCTGCCGTTCATAACTTTAACGAAACGTTCGCAACATGCCTTCAAAAATGCACGTACATAATGAACGGGCGAGTCTGTCTCTCGAACAAGAAACACCTGTTAGTTACCTGCTAATTTGTGAAACATTATGCAAGCTTGTATGATATTGAAAAATCTCGTTAGCTTTCTTCGGGGCTGAGGTTTAAGTTCTTGGAGCCCGTTTGCACTTACCAGTAAACAGAGATTCCTGCAGTTAGTGGAAATTACATTCACTGTGCACACTGATCGTTTCTTTTGCTAGGGATTGACTCCGTGCAATTAAATATTAATTGCTGCAGAGTTTTAAGTTCTGGAGACGATCAGTGGCGTACCGAGGGGGGGATTGGGGTGTTCAACTCCAACTCCCCCCCCCCCCGAAATTCCGGAGGCCCTCCAAAATCGTGCCAAACTCAACCCGGTTGTGAAAACTGTTAAAAATTGCTCAATTTAGGACGCCAACACACCAAGATGTTCGGAAAAGTGGTAGTAAAATTCTGAAACTACCTAGGTTCGCAATTGTTTTACATTAGCAATGATAAATAAATTGTTTGTCATCATAAATAGTCTTAAAGTACCAAAAATTAAGAAACTTTTATTATATGAAATGAAATTTCTTGTACCAAATTACAGCTGCCTCCAGAACCCCTTTCTCTCTGTCCTCTGTCCTCAACTGAATTTGTTGAACCACCCCCCCCCCCGAAAAAAGTTTCTGGGTATGCCACTGGAGACGACTGCACTGTCTACCAGCTATTGTTTAACATTCAAATAAAATAAAATAAAGAAACAGAAAATAAAATATTGACATCGGGACCTACAGAACTATATCTACATTTCAGCATAATGTGATGTTCATTTTGTTATGTCTATAGCCACATGTTTAACCTTTTGACGCCTAATGTCAACTATAGTGGTCGTACCGCACCGCTAACCTGTAAAGTTGCATTTTATATATTTATTCAACAAATATAGGTACTGAATATTTTAAACTTGGTATATACTCTCCGTTTTTTTTTCTCTTCAAAATGTAGTTTGTTTCATAATTCTAACGTATTTGGTTCCTGTATTATTCACAGTCTATATACAGGATGTGCTAAAATTAAAAAAATAATTCCGGCGCCAAAAGGTTAAGCGAATAATTTGTACAGTTGATGCAGTTTACATGCTTGTTGCTGTTTTCGTGTAATTACTGACGCACTTATTGCAAGTGCCGTTGAAATATGGACTGTCTTAACCAGTTCTTTATTTCACTTCATGGAAAATGGAATTGTGAAGTGGATACATAAATCCATGAGGTAATTTTAGAATAAATGTTATGAATATTTTACCTCACAGATAACTCGTCCCCTTTCATGCTTCTACGAGGATAGTAGCTTCGAATAAGCTCAGGTTTCTACATCCTTAATCATTATTAACTTATAATTTTAAGCTCATATGATAGTTGGAATTTTCAGGCGGTGAGGTTTTATATTGTCTTGTGAGTTATGATACAGTGTCATCTGTTAGATGATGAGTAACTTTACGAAGGAAAACGCTGCCGCCATCTTGAGGGTGCAATATCAGTATCCTGAAGTAAAACGTGAGAATCGTTGTTTGGCTAAAGCGGCAAAGCCCAAGTTCCCGCAAGAGCAGACTATCCTATTTCAATCATTCTTTTATATTAAGTTGCCATTGCGACAATTTATACATCCTATAATGACCTTCTACATACTTACTGTTCACTTCATTAACATGGGAGCCTGAGAAGGCTTTAATTAAGTTGACATTAATGAACGCAATTAATTTAAACGTATATAATAGTACACAGGAAAGAGCCAACAAATATAAGAGTGCTTACTGTAGTATGATTGATAAAGTTCTGTACATTACTGGAAGACCCTTCACCTTTTGACGCCTAATGTCAACTATAGTGGTCGTACCGCACCGCTAACCTCTAAAGTTGCATTTTATATATTTATGCAACAAATATAGGCACTGAATATTTTAAACATGGTATATAATCTCCGTTTTTTTCTCTTCAAAATGCAGTTTGTTTCATAATTCTAACATATTTGGTTCCTGTATTATTCACATTTTATATACCGGGTGTGCTAAAATTAAAAAAATAATTCCGGCTCCAAAAGGTTAAGACAGTAACTGCAAACCAGCAGATTCTGAAATCTACGAAGGCAATATAGTAAATGCTCGTATGAACTGAAGGAATTGCCACTGCAGTGTTAAACGTAAATCGTAATTTTAACTTAAGTATAACCTACTATTACTCCAACGCATTCGCCCACCAAATTTATACATTCATCCCAACTTCGAACTAGTTTTTAAATTTCGTAGCACTAGAATTTCTTTTCTTACATCCGTAACGATTCACGAAGAACCATTTCCATTTTATGATTATTATGGAATCGGGGGCCTCCCAAGTGTTGCTTAAACACACGGAACAAATGATCTGACGCAAGGTGGGATCCGCAGTACGACAAAGTGAACGTACGACAGCGCGCGTCGCAGAGAGTTATCGTTTCGGCGATGTCAAACTGTGAACCGTTGGGCCCAGACACGTTATTGCTTGGGCCGCTGAAGGAACATGTGGCAGGTTGCTGATTACACCGTAACTGTGAAATGAGAATGGCTCTTGCAATTGCTGTAAATGCAAGAGTCGTGTTTCTACCACACGTTTTTGTGCCGCGACGGAATTCTTAAACCCTTGCTCAGATGGGACAAATAAATGAATGTACTCCAGGATTATATTGTAAAGTAGTGTTATTCCAGGGGAAAAAATAAGCTAAATTTAAGGTTACTTTGTTTTACTCGAATTTTTGTGACGTATGGAACTTCAATTTTGGAAAGTCGTTGGTATAATGAAATGGTGTAACTCTTGCATCTACAGTTTGGTAAAATGCAAAGAAAGTGTGATTAAACAGACTCTGCAAGTCTCAAACCATTTCATGTTAATAAATATGTACATTTAATTACGTATTTAAAAGAAACATGAATTTCGATCCAAGGATTTGTTCGTGTGACTTTTCGAATATATTCAGAGAGATTCCCAAATTAGAGATTGTTAACACTTCACAAAATACCTGAAGGAAAACCTTTCGCTCCCAAACAATGTACAATAGAAGCCATGGTTCTAATCAAAATCATGTTGAAGCAGCACTATTTTCAACGTAATGGTGACTGCAACAATCAAAACAAAAATTTTAACGTTGGGAGACCCTACGTACGGTTTATTTGAAGAAATACAAGTAAAATGTAGAAGAAGCCCCAATTCATTGCACAGTAGGGGCTCCTTCTGCAAGGGGAAAATTGACCGAAGCGTGAGGCTTACCACTCAGCCCCTTGTAGTGCCGACGTTAAGAATGATTGGATCTGTACCTACACTATAACTTATAAGCCTTTATCCCATTTAATGAGACCAATTTACCTTTTCTTTTATCTTAAAATACACCCGCAAAATTAAAAATTAATACGTAATAGGAAAGGTAAAGGTCACACCATGACATTCCTAAACAGGCACAGATGGGATGCGGAGATGTAGCTCCAACCCACTCACAACCGAGGCAGTAGAAGCAGGTAGACGTGCAGCATCACATTTTATCCCCGGAAGGACACATTACCCTTTGTAGAGGAGACTGGGTAGGCCTCGGAACTGCTCTGGACGGCACGAAAAATATCGTCCCCCAAATGGGATTCGATTCCCCGACAGTCCAGCCTGTACAAGTCACTATCCCGTCTACGCTATCCCAACAGCCATTTATAAGAGTACGTGCTAAAGATTCTGTCAATTTTTCTTACAGTAGATGATGTTAGTGTCCTATTTTTGCTGCCGCGTCATTTCTTTTCGATACGGGAAAGAATATATTACTATCGATGACGCTGAAGAAGGAGACAAACTTTTACACCCTTATGAGGTTTTATGTATCGCTTCGAAGCCAATAAATTTTTAAAATGATTGTTGGCAGGAATGATGTAGAATTTCTGTGTGAACATTTCGTGTTGAAATACTGTTTTATGTGCTTCACTGGATGTGGCATATATGAGAACAATGATTTCGATCGTACATTTGTCTGAAACTCAGATGTATAATTTTATCTGTTTATAGTGTACGCATTCATAATAAAACTCGTTTATCAAATTACAATTTTCTGAAGAGCTTATCTGTTTATTTCTGTTAGGACCTGTGTCAGCCCAGAGACCACAATCGCTAACCAATCGCAGCTAATCTTTACTATTCATAATTTAAATCAATGTGGAATTTATGTTGCATTTAACACCACATTCGGACAGATTTCTGTTTAATATGTCACTAGGAATTCCAAATTCTTTGACCCTACTGTCCAGAATTCCTCTTAGATGAAACAAAGTTGATCAACCAAAGTCAAAGGAATTTTTTCTCTGTGTATGGGCTCGGGATTTAATATATAAAACGCTGTTCCTATTAGCATGCATAATTTATAAACAGATAGAGTTTAACCAATGTAACATGCTTTGTATAATACTGCAACATGCAGTTTGTAGTATACAGGGTCCTCATATTTTCTGACAACAATCTTTTGTCATTCCCTTCGCTACTCCACCAAGATTGCGGGTGGTCGGCTGAGTGGACTACAGTAATATGATAAACAAGCTTACCGGATTTGGCAAAGGATGGACGAAAATAAAATAATGATCATAAATTTTTGTATACAGATCGCATCCTTAATGCACTGTAAAAGAATGAGGAAATACCATTTCTATAAGGCTATGCAGGTCGGACGATTGCTTCATGGGACTTAAACTGATACTGTGCGTATCTGAGTTCTCTGTACGTAGACTTTCTTACGGAACGAGTTATGCCTCTCAGAAATTTAGTCTACAGAGTAGAGCGTGTTCTGCAAAAATATGTGCGTCTTAGAAAAATCTTCAACGAAAATTTTATAAAAAATATTCTCCAAGCACGTTGTCATGTCAACAAAAATTTGTAGTTCGGTGTGGAAATATCGAATTACAAATTCAATGCTGAAAAAATGAAACAATAAAATTCGTTTTACATTCATTGTTCCGTGCATCATTGTAATTCTTTAAAATAACCAACACGATGTCACTTGTAGATTGTCCTTTATTTTCATGGGTAGTCGTCATTCACTCTCTACATGTTTCGAGCTTTCTAGAAGCTCATCATCAGGAGATCATTCTTCCTGTACAGTCAGCTTTCTGGTATATAGTATTTGCTGTA